>WNGJ01003940.1_pt1 | contig 17541 bp, 19 predicted proteins | sample 5400611 | NCBI WGS metagenome assembly WNGJ01 (sample SAMN13153375, study PRJNA577476) | soil metagenome | isolation source: 40 cm soil or saprolite under Garry oak tree replicate 1 | place: USA:California | collected 2016-06-15 | reverse complement strand
ACATCTCAAGCCCAATGCCCTTCCCACCAGAGCCCGGTCTTATCGCGAGCTTGTGAATGTAGCCGGCGTCCGCCGGCCGTTCCCCCCAGAACAAAGAATCAGTCCACTGGAGGATGAACGTCCCCACCGTCAGGTCGTCAACCAGCGCAATGTAGACCTCTCCTCGAGAGATTTGATCGAGAAAGGACTGACGCGAGAGTTCTCCAGGCTTCCAAACGCTCGGGATCTTATGCTCTTGAAGCCAGGTGGCCGCCTCGTCAAGAATTCCAAGAACGATGTCGACATCAGTTGACCTGGCTGGCCTGATGCTGATCTGAACGGGGGCCAATGATGTACGAGGACCTACGTCTGCCATCTGGCTCTTGGATTTTTCCTTTACCAGCATTTTCCACGCCGATAGAAGCGAAAAAGGCTCGGAACAAGCCCTGATCGCAAATATGGGCGTTCGATTTGACCTCACAACATTTTCACGCTGACCTCCACCATTACGAAAAACGCTAGATTGGCCGATTCTACCCCCTGAACCGTAAAACTCTCCCATATTGGGTTCAACTGGCGGGACCCTCTCCAGAAAATCTCCAAAGTGTTGATCCTCACGACGCAAGATTGCTTTTCCGGAACCGTAGATGGGCGAAACGGGCCTTGGGGGACCTGAAGCTTATTACCGCCGGTGAAAAGACAACATGCATCTTATCGGGTCAGATAGTGTTCAGACCGGCTAGAGGCTTGAGATGAGCATGAGGGTTCTGATCATCGGAGCAGGCCGCATAGGGATGCACTTGATCCGGTACATCTCCATGAGCGATGATAACCAGCTCACCGTGATAGAGAAGAAGCTCGAGCGGTGCCGGGAAGTGTCGAACGTGTCAGACGCGACCATTCTGAACGAGGATGGTTCCAAGCCCGATATTCTCAAGAAGGCAGAGGCCTCGCAGACCGACCTTCTTCTCGTCGCGACCAGCGACGACCGGGCCAATATCTCCGCGACGAGGCACGCCAAGAAGGAGTTCGGGGTTCCTCGAATAATCTCGGTGGCGAACAGTCCCAAGAACAAGGAGCGATTGGCTGAGGCCGGCGCCGACATCGTCATCTGCCCGGTCGAGCTTGCCCTCCGAGACTTTGAGAACCTGCTCGCACGGGACCGCGCCACCACCCTGATCTATAGGCCGGAGCTTGACCTGCGCGTCGCCGAGACGACCATACCGCTCAACGCCACCCTCATCGGAAAGAAGATCCACGAGATCAAGATGCCGGACAAATGCAGAGTCGCCCTCGTCTGTCGGGATAGCACCTACGTCTTCCCTGAGCCTGAACTGGAGCTAAAATCTGGGGATAGGGTCCTGCTTCTGGGTGACGCGCCTTCCGTCGCGCGGACAGTGGAACTCTTAAGGTCAGATGAAACAGCCTAGCTGCCATCAGACGCTGGAATCAGAGTGGTCTTCAACATATTCGACCTATTCACCAGCACACCGGCAATAGAGATCCTCACCGTACTGCTGATCTTCCTCCTAACCTACCTCGTCGTCCGGTTTTACAGGATCATCATCACAAGGATCGCCGGGACAGTCCCATCGGGGCTAGTAGCCAGCCTACAACAGATCGGCTCCTGGGCCATCTGGATTCTCGGCGTAATCATCATACTCAACACGCTGAACGTGCCCATACTCCTCCTTCTAGTGCTCCTCTTCCTCGGCGGCCTAACAATTATCACGGCCTACAGGAGCGTCTTGACAGACATGGCTGCCTCCCAGTTCGTATCCACCTACCAGCCGTTCAAAGTTGGAGAATGGATAGAGGTCCAGGGCCACTATGGAAGAGTGTTGGAGAGGAATCTCATACAGACAAAAATGCTCACTCCTGACAATGAAATAGTTGTTATCCCGAACTCGATGCTTCTGAGAAGGACAATCATCAACAGAACCCGATCAGGAGGACTAAGGGTCCAGATACCGGTCACGGTCGAGACAAGGATCAATCTGAAAAAAATAGAAGATTATCTCCTGGGCATTGCTGGGGAGATAAAGGTGGACCTTCTTCCAGACTCGACGCCTCAGGTCCGGGTCACCCAAGTGTCTCCTCAAGAGACAAGCCTCCTCCTGCTGCTGCAGATTGCGAATCCTGCCAAACGTGACCAGATAATCTCCGATGTCCAGAAGAGATTCTACGAGCTACTCTCTGAACTCGCCTAAGACCCGAGAACCGGTCCGGCTACCGAACTCTTCCTTCTAACTCTGGTGTAGGCGAAGAACAGTAGGAGTCCAAAGCCCATCCATATGCTGCCGAATTCTCTGCCGAGGGGGTGGAGGATGACAACCAGCAGCCAGATTGTCAGGTCTGCGATGACTGATAGTACTCCTATGATTGGAACGGTGTAAGACTCGTCCGGTAACGCATTCTTCTTCCAGAATGGTTTGATAGTTATACTGCCGGGTGTCTTGAACGGGCGAAACATCGCCCTGTCAGTATTCCGTAGTGAGATGAGGCTTAGGCCGACTATGACGTAGGCGATCAGTGCACCGAAGTTGTACAGTTGTGCAGCAAAGTTGAGTTCACCCGAGAAGGCGATGGCGATAGAGATCGAAGAGAAGACGATTATCGAGATGAACGGGGTATTGTACTTCTTGTGGAGTATTCCGAACACTCTCGGTATTGCGCCATCCTGGCTCATCGCGTAGGTTATTCGTGACGCTCCGACGATTCCAGCGTTCGCAGCCACGAGCAGTACTGATATTCCGAGGAGGGAGGCGAGGCTGGCTAGAATCCAGCCGTTCGGGAGCGCGAGCGCGATAAAAGCTACCGGGTCGTTGATACTGGTTGGATTGTTCAGAAAATCTTGAACGCTCCTAACTCCGACGGCGAGGGTCGAAAAGGCGAGAGAGGCTGCCACGGTGGCGGCGCTTATGAGAAAGACGGCTCGTGGAATGTTCTTCGCCGGCCTCCTCGTCTCTCCAGCGCTCTGCGAGATGACCTCGATGCCAAGGTATGATGACATGGCTATCGTGATCGCGTAGAGAAAGTTGGGGTAGGTTGGAGAGGTTCCGAAGCGTATCGTGTTGAGACCCGGCCTGAACGAGAAGAGATAGCCTGTGCCTAGTATGATGGCAATTCCCGCGATGTTGAAGAGGACTAGAAAGTATGAGAACTTGGCCGATTCTGCTATCCCAAAGATGTTGAGGATCATGAGCAGAGCCGTCGTGGCTGCAGTTGCCGAGCCGATGAGGAGGGGAGCATTTAGCTGAGGGAGGAAGTATCCTAGGTATCCGATGGCTGATAGGGCCGAGATGGCAGTCGTAACAACATAGTCGAGTAGAAGTGCCCAGGCTGCGAGGAAGGCGACGTTCTGTCCGAATGCTCTCCTAGCATAGACGAACGCTCCACCTGCCTGATGGTATAGGCTGGCGAGTTCTGCATAGCAGAGGGCTGTCAGAACGTAGGCTATTGTCGCGAGGAGGTAGGCGAATGTTGCGGCCGCGCCTGCGTAGATGATTACGAGTCCAAGGGTGAAGTATATGCCCTCGGCGACGTCGGCGTAGCCGAAAGCGAAGTTTCCGAGGATGCCTATGTTACGTCTTAGCCGTCGTCCCCGTCTCTGCGCCATGGGATGCCATCAAAGATCCTACAAGAACTCGCCAGTCGAAGCTGGTTCAATACTCCGGCAGAGTACTAGATAATAAGGTGTAGCCAGTAGAGGCCTCCGTTCTCCTATCTGTAGGAACCTAGAGCAAGCCGGGAATGAGCTGGACTATTCTTTTAGCTTCTTGAGCCGCTTTTCTACCGCATCGACCTGTTTGGACAGGAACAACCGGTAGGCCTTCAAGAGCTTGACCTGTTGCGGTTTCGTCTGCTTATCGATGGTCGTCATTGTTCGCTTGAAGGTTTCAGACGCCCTCTCCAAGCTCTCGTCTATCGTTGCAGATACTTTGGGGCTGACATCTTGGACAAATTTGCTGGTCGACCCAACCATGGTCTTGCCTGCCGAAGCAAGGTCTTTGGATGCATGAGTGATATCACGCCGTATCTTCTCAACCGTTGTTCTGATGTCACGTCGCGGTCCCTGAGATCCGTCTTCAGAAGACATGCCTACCACATATAGTGTGCCTTTCCGAGATAAATCTTCAAAACTGAACAAATTGAACGCTTGGGCCGAACCAATATTACCCAGAATCGGATGCCGGACCCAGCATGAAGGGCGTGAAGGAGAAGGTCTACCATGCCTGGAAGACTGGCACGTTTCCCAGCCCGGCTACGAAGACGCTGGGCATCAAGATACTGGAACTCTCCGAGGGACGATCACTGGTCGAGATGATGGTTGACCCGAACCATCACAACATGTCGGCAACAATGCACGGGGGCATAATGGCGGATATCGCCGACGCTGCGATGGGAATAGCAATCGCAACCACGATCTCGCAAGAAGAGGACTTTACGACCATGGAGATGAAGATCAGCTTCCTCAGACCCCACATCAAGGGACCCTTGAGAGCCGAGGGAACCGTGGCGAAACGGGGAAAACGTGTCGCCTTTGCCGAGGCGGTGCTGAAGAACCAGCAAGATCAGGTAGTGGCGAAGGCTAACGGCACCTGGCTGTTCCTGACCGTCTAGATTTCTGAGGCCGAGCTTCTCAGCCTACGCTCTTCTTGTCTTCCCGGGGGGGTTTGGGGCGCGCGTGTCGACGGCAAGGATTTTGAAAAAAGAATTCTTGGTTTTCTTTTCATCGGTATTTTTTCGGATCCGGGAATTGAAAGTTTCGATTTTTTGGAGGTAGGAGGGTGAATGTGAGAGTGGGGTTAGACTTCGAGTCGGACCCGATACTCGCCGAACACGTTTCTCAACGTGTCGCTGATCTCGCCGACGGTGCATTCAGACCGGACTGCCCCCAGTATGTCGCTGAGCAGGTTCTTGTCCTTCCGCGCAGAACTGGCCAGCTTGGCGAGCGCATTCTTGGCCCTGGCCTCGCTACGCTGTCTCCGGAATCTCCGTAGCTGCTGGACCTGCAGTCTTTCTATGCGGGGATCGATCCGATGGATCTTCACCTCTCCTGGATGCTCTTCTTTGAACCGGTTTACACCGATGATGATGCTCCGATCCTCATCGATCGACCGCTGCTGCTGGTAGGCACTCTCCTGGATCTGTCTATGGACGAACCCGGACTCGATAGCCTTCCTTGCCCCTCCAAGCCTTCGCACATCCTCCATCAGCCGGGATGCGCGATCCTCGATGATTCTCGTCAGCTGCTCGACGTAGAAACTTCCTCCTAGGGGATCGGCGGTTCGCCTGACGCCGGATTCGTATGCGATTATCTGCTGGGTCCGGAGAGCGATCCTGACGGACTCCTCGGTGGGTAGGCCCAACGCTTCGTCGCGAGAGTTCGTGTGGAGAGACTGGGTCCCTCCAAGGACAGCCGCTAGTGCTTGGATGGCAACCCTGGCGACATTATTGTCAGGCTGTTGAGCAGTCAATGTCTCGCCACTGGTTTGTGTGTGAAACCGTAGCTTGGCAGACTCCGGATTACGTGCTCTGAAACGCTTTCTCATCAGACCCCCCCAAATCCTCCGAGCGGCCCTAAACTTTGCAATCTCTTCGAGGAAGTCGTTTCTGCACGCGAAGAAGAATGAGAGCTGGGGCGCAAAGTCGTCGACTCTGAGCCCCCGGGCTACTGCGGTCTCAACATATTCTATCGCGTTCGAGAAGCAGAAGGCGAGTTCTTGAACAGCGTTGGCGCCTGACTCTCGGATATGATAGCCGCTGATACTGATCGGATGCCAGTGAGGCATCTTGAGGGCACAGTACTCGATAAGATCGACAGCGAGCCTCAGGGAGGCTTCGGGGGGATAGATGTAGGTGTTCCGTGCAATATACTCTTTGAGAATATCGTTCTGTGTAGTGCCCCGCAGAGCCTTCTGCTGGACGCCCTGTTCTAGACCGGCCGCGACGTAGAGTGAGAGGAGGATTGGAGCGGTCGAGTTTATCGTCATACTGGTGCTGACACGTCCAAGATCTATGCCGTCGAAAAGTCGTCTCATGTCGTCGATGCTACTAATTGCTACTCCAACTCGGCCTACTTCGCCTTGAGACCTCGGATGGTCCGAATCGAGTCCTAGCTGGGTCGGAAGGTCGAATGCTGTGCTGAGTCCTGTCTCGCCGTGGGAGATTAGATACTTGAATCGCCGGTTGGTCTCTCTGGCTGAGCCGAAGCCGGTGTACTGGCGCATGGTCCACAGCCGGTCGCGGTACATTGAAGGATAGATTCCCCGGGTGTACGGGTACTCGCCGGGCTTTCCAACGGACCGGGTCCACTTGGCTGGAACGTCCCGAGCACCGTATACTGCCTTGACCGGGATTCCCGAGTCGGTTGCTGTCTCGTCAGGCATTTGGTGACGCGTCCAGTCCCGCTATGATCTTCACAAGCTTCCCAGCCGCAGTCTCAGGGTCCAACTCCTTCCTTGAGACTTGGCCCAGAAGCTGACGCCAAGACTTCTCTCCCTTCAGACGATTGATCGTCTCGCTGTAAAAATCTGAAAACGCGGCTTCCACCAATTCCGCTTCCAGTCTCTGTCTCATTCTCTCTTCTCTCAGACCGTGCTCGTCCAGGAACTTCTCGAACTTTTCAAGAGTGTCAACAAAGGCGGGGACCCCCGTCCCCTTTACTGCTACGGTCTTCAGCACGGGAGGCCTCCAGCCTTTCTTCTCCTGGACACCGCTGGCAATGTTGAACATAGTCTTCGCAGGGTTGACAATATCCGCCTTGTTTACGACGAAAATATCGCCGATCTCGTTGAAGCCGGCCTTGAACGCCTGAACCTCATCTCCGAGCTGTGGCATCAAGACCACAACCGTCGCGTCAACCGCCGTCGCCACCTGGACCTCCGTCTGGCCAGCGCCGACAGTCTCAACAATTACCACGTCCATCCCAGCAGCGTCAAGAACTCGAATAGTATTCCGTGCTGCTCGAGCCAGACCCCCAACATCCCCCCGGGACGCCATGCTGCGGATGTAGACCTCTCTCTCGAGACTATGATCCATCATCCGCAATCTATCTCCAAGCAAAGCTCCACCAGTGAATGGGCTGGACGGGTCGATGGCGAGCACTCCTACACTCTGGCCCCTCTTCCGGTACTCCTCGATCGTCTTGTCGACCAGCGTACTCTTGCCGGTCCCGGTCGGACCCGTGATGCCGATCGTGAACGCCTTGCCCGTCCGGGGATAGATCTCTTGGATGAGCCTACGCCGGTCCGGTCCGCCGCCTTCAACTATCGATATCGCCTTCGCAAGGCTTCTGCGATCGCCCTTCAACACTCCCGAGGCCAGTTCACCTACCAAAGTAGAGTCTTGATTCGAGAATCCCCAGAACCGTATTTCAACGTTCAGCGAACCGCCGTGGGGATAATGGAGAAATACGAAAACTCTAGCCTGAGGGTTGTCTCGTGAATATTTTGGCGAAAGGTTACTGGAAACAGACCCTGCAAGGAATCAGGAAGAAGCAGAAGGCTAAACCTTCAACCTTCAACCCGAAGTATCTGGCCAGGCTGAAACGGCAAGAGGCCCAGTGGCAGCGAAAGACGCTAGGCAAGTGGACCCGGGGGAGTCCTGAGAGGAGGAAGGAGTTTCGGAACCCGTCCAACATTCCGATCGGCAGACTCTACACTCCTGAGGACATCGCATATCGTGATGAGGCTGAGCAGGCTGGCTTTCCAGGCGAGTATCCTTACCTGCGTGGCGTCTATCCTACGATGTATCGCGGACGCCCCTGGACGATGCGGATGTTCTCTGGATTTGGCACTCCCGAGGATACGAACAAGCGGCTCCACTATCTTCTCGAACATGGTGAGACAGGGTTGAGCATCGCGTTTGACATGCCCACTCTGTACGGGTACGATCCGGACTCTCCTAGAGCGGAGGGTGAGGTTGGCCGATGCGGCGTCTCGGTCGGCTCGTTGAAAGACATGGAGGTCATCCTCGAAGGCATCCCATTGGAGAAGGTGAGTACGAGCATGACGATCAACGCTCCTGCATCTGTCTTGACGGCGATGTACGTGGGCGTGGCGGAGAGGCAGGGCTTGAAGCCGAAAGAACTCCGAGGGACGGTTCAGGCGGATATTCTCAAGGAGTATATTGCCCAGAAGGAGTGGGCGTTCCCTCCCGAGGCTCATCTCCGTATCATCCGGGACATGATGGTCTACTGCAGCAAGGAGATGCCCCAGTGGAACTACATCAGCATCAGCGGATACCACATCCGCGAGGCCGGCTCCAGCGCAGTCCAAGAACTCGCCTTCACACTGGCCGACGGGTTCGCATATGTTGATCTCGGCATCGAGGCGGGGTTGAGGGTGGACGATTTCGCGCCTCGTCTCTCCTTCTTCTGGAACTGTGGCATGGACTTTTTCGAGGAGATTGCAAAGTTCAGAGCTGCTAGGAGAATCTGGGCCCGGGTGATGAAGCAGAAGTACAAGGCAAAGGATCCGAGATCACTGCTACTTCGGACACATGCTCAGAACTCTGGGGCATCCTTGACATGGCAGCAACCTTTGAACAATATCGTCCGGACCACGATCGAGGCCTTGGCCACGGTTCTGGGCGGGACCCAATCGTTGCATACCAACTCCTACGATGAGGCGTGGGCGCTACCGTCAGAACAGGCGGCGACGGTCGCGTTGCGGACACAGCAGATCATAGCCGAGGAGACAGGCGTGACGGACACTATCGACCCTCTCGGCGGCTCCTACTATGTTGAGTGGCTCACGGATCAGATGGAGGAGAAGGCGTTCGAGTACTTTGACAAGATAGAACGTGCTGGGGGGTTGTTGAACGCTATCAAGACGGGCTTCCTTCAGCGCGAGATCGCCGAAACGTCCTACCGTTACCAGCAGGAGCTGGAGAAGGGAGACCGGGTAATTGTGGGGGTCAACCGGTACCAGATTGAGGAGAAGAAGCCGATCGAGACGTTAAGGATCAATGAGGAGGCTCAGAGGCGCCAGGTCGACAGAATCGCGCAGGTCAGAGAGACACGGGACAATCTCAAGGTGCAGGACGCGCTAGAGGGTTTGAGGAAGACCTTCGAGGACGAGAGGGCTAACTCGATGTATCCCATAATCAAGGCGGTCCGGGCATACGCGACCCTCGGCGAGATCATGGACGTCGGCCGGAAAGTGTTCGGAGACTACAAGGAACCTCCAATCCTCTAACGGGGCAAGAGACCCCGCATTTAGCAGGATTGTTCGAAACGGGAGACCATTGACCAGACGATTTCCTAGATTCCAGAGAAACCCGAAGCCTTGGAAGACGCTCGGGTCGCGAAAGCTCATCGACCTTGGAGAGGTGAAAATTCACCGAGACAAGATAGTCTCGAAGACGGGTTTTCGAACAGACCATCTCAGGCTCTCCCTGCACGACTTCTCGATAATAGTGCCCGTCCTCGATCATGACCGGCTCGTCTTCATCTGGAACTACCGCCACCCGATACAGGGCTGGGAGCTTGAGTTGCCTGCCGGTCTCATCGACGACGGAGAATCCCCAGCGATCTGTGCTAGAAGAGAGTTGAAGGAAGAGACAGGATACTCGGCCCGGTCATTGAGGAGGCTCGGCTGGCTACACACACTCCCGGGAATCTCGCCGCAGAGGGCTCACATCTTCCTCGCGAGTGGATTGAGAAAAGGTAGCGTGAAACGTGAGCCATACGAGTACATGAAAGTCAAGATTCTCTCCGCCACGGAAGCATATCGACTGCTAGAGTCTGGCGGGATTGTGCATTCTCCAACGGTTTCGGCACTCGGACTGGCAAGGAAGATTCTGCTCGGATGACGTGAGGAGACACGCCTCATTCTCTCAGCGGTAGAGCCGCCGCCCGGGGGGAGGGGGGTCAGGATAATATTTTCCGATTCTGGGTTTAGTTTCCCGTTTTAAGGCTGTTTTGAATCGATAGACCGCTTCTGGGAGAGCCCGGAAACGAGCAGGAACCGCAAGGAGAACGAGCAGCTACGATAGTAAGGCCAGACCATTTTTTCGACGAGGAGTTTCTGCTAAATCGTAGCTCCACAGGTGAGACACTTTGGCGATCCCGTGGCCAGTTTGCTGCCGCAGTACGGACAGCTGACGGGAGCTTTCGCGGTCGCGGGAGAAGTTGATGAGGCGGCATTGGTTGAGCCGCTCCCGATCTGTGAGATCGGTGTTGCGGATTTTGTCAGCTGGGGAGAAGCCGCTGGCGTAACATTCGGCGCGGGCTGCGCATAGCTTGGAATACTGGCTACCGGAATTGGCTGATTGAACTGGAGGGTGGGCGAATACTGAGCCCGGTATACGGGGTTGACCGGGAGTAGTCCTTTTCCAAAGAAAGCCTTCACGTGGGTCCGGGTCAGGTAGTATACCAGTAGGCCCCAGAAGAAAATTCCGACGATTCCGCCGGTTATCAGACCGATCGTCAACGCACCTACGGCTCCGAGTATGGAGAGTATGCTGAAGATCATTCCAAGGGTCCAGGACCATCCTTTTCCATGCAGGAATCCGAAACCGGTAGCGAGCCATACTAGACTGAAGAATAAGAAGACTCCGCCGATGACCAGCCCGATCGTCCCGACCAATATGCCGATGCTGGGTAGCGTCGAGGCGAGCGCTGATAAACCGATTATGGCAAGGCTGGCCAGGAGCCCGACGATCCCGATCAGAATCTCAAGAACAGCAAGTATCGTGATGCCAGTCGGTCGAGAAGGCCTCTGCATCATAAGATGACCTCGAACTCAACGGACGTGTTAAGCAGCCTGTAACCGCCACTGGGTTAATCGAGTGCGCTATCTTCCGGTTGATCCAGGAGAGAGTGAGTCTAACCGTGATTTGGAGAAAATTTACACTCACGGTTTGACGGGCGTGGAGGGAGGCATCATTGGACTGCCCCTGCCGAAGAACGCCTTCACATGCGGTCTTGTAAGATAGTACACGATGATAATTCCAATAATTAGTCCAAGTACATTGGAATAGGCTCCAAAACCGATTTGCACTCCGTCCAACACAATACCAATGATAGATACAATCATTCCGAGTGTCCAAGCCCAGCCTTTGCCTCCGAGGAAGCCGACGCCCACAGCAAGGTAGAGTATCCCTAGAATTAGGGCAATGGCGCCTATCGCTGTTATGATTGCGGCAATGGTTCCCGCGCCTAACGATGCCAGCCCCGAAAATCCTGCGGTTGCTAGCGAGCTGGTGATCTGAGAGGCTGCGTACGTCCCGATCACAAGCCCCAACCCAATCAGCACGGCACCGCCGAGCAAGAACGCAATGGCTGCGATAATGGACAAGACTGCGAGAATTGTCACTCCAGTTGGTCTAAGAGTCTTCCGCATAGCCATATCACATCACACTCGCGCCGCAAGATGGACATCTCGCTGCCCCGGATGGAATGCTTGCGCCACAGTTCTTGCATGTCATGCCCATCTGGCCCATTGGTGGGCTAGTTCCCATGGAACTCATACTCCCCATGGGCATCGAACCCATGGGCTGGCCTGGCATCATAGACGGAGCCATTCCCGGCTTGTAAACAAGGGCGAGTATAGCTCCTATGAAAGCTAGCAATGATCCGATTCCAAAGCCCCAAACTCCAGGAAAATCGATTATGGACAGGATGAGAATAATTACGCCCCACATGGTATGACTTGCCGCGTTCTGGTAGAGCATTACACCACCTATGATGACTATTAGTCCGAATACGACGCCAACAATACCGATCAGTGCGCCAGCGCCGCCGAGGACAAATGAGAAACCAACAGTAGCCAGAATACCTCCGAGAAGCATGAATATTCCACCAATCAACGAGAGAACGAATGCCGCTGTCGGTTTATCCGCCAAATCTGATCGAAGTCGGCCTCGTCCATAGAATATTTAACACATTCGATAAGGCTCCGATTTTGGCGACTTTCTACAGAATTTCCGAGAATCCCTCGGATTTCTGTCATCCGAAGACGTTTATCCACTGAATCAACGGGTTCAGCGCGGGAGATAGCCCCTTTGGCTTGTGAAGGGTTATGGAAAAAAGGGAGTTTGGTAATCCGCACTATGATAGCGCGTTACCTGCTGTCCGATAGACCAATAGGCCCTGTTTACTTTTTGCTCCAGAGGCCGATGACGTTGCCGTGCGGGTCGCCGATGGTTCCCCAGTAGCCCATTCCGCCGCCGATGGATTTCCTCTTCTTCAGAATCCGTCCACCGAGGCCCTTGGCCTTCTGCTGGGTCGCCGGTATCGTGTCGACATTGACGTAGAGTGTAGTTGTGCCCTGCTTGGGCTTCTTGCCGAGCTGGAAGCCGCCGCCCACGCCGTTCTTGGAGGTTCTGAACATCATGTACTTGTCGCCGAACAGTTCAAACTTCCAGCCGAAGAGTCTGGAGTAGAACTTCTTGGTCTGCATTAGATCCTTGGACGTCATCTCGATGTGGCCGATTTCCTTTCCCATAGTAGCCACATATACCGAAATATTCAGTTTTTAAAACTACACTTTCTGTCCAGAAAACCCCCTGTTGACGTATCCGCCACTCAGGACCCTGTCAACCGGTCAAGGAAGAGCCGTTTGAAGCCCGTATCGACATCACTACACACCATGACAGGTCCGCCTAGAAGTTGGTCCTCTTTCAAATCGCGTCTGTCCGCGACCGTCATTCCGGTCGTATACTCGCCCTTAGTCTCGATCGCGACCCGACAGTCTGAGAATCTGTAGAAGCTTGGTACGATCTTTACCGCGACCGCCATTGGGTCGTGGAGCGTGAAACGGCCGTGCGCCCGTATGTTGATCTCGAGAATGCGAGTTGCAAACATAGAGGTTTCTCCCTTACTCTTTCTGATCCGGGCATAATCCTTCTTCACTATCTCCAGTTGCGGAATTGTTGTGACGTCGAGGCCCACCGCCCTCAATGCGACATCTGAGTCAAATACAATCTTGGCCGCTTCAGGGTCTGAGTAGATGTTGAACTCTGCAACAGGAGTCTCATTCCCCACGCCGTATTTGGTGATCGCGTAGGCGCCCCCCATTACCACAATCTCCTCGATCCTACTCTTCACATGCGGCGACTCGATCAAAAGTGACGCGAGGTTGGTGAGAGGTCCAGTACAGATTATCGTTACTTCATGCTTCTTGGCAGACGTGAGTGTTTCGCTCATCGCGTTCAGAGCAGTCTTGGCTGTTGGGCGAAGCTTGGGTAGCGGTAGGTGTGAGTCGCCTAGACCGTCTCTCCCATGAAAGTTGAAGGCTCGAATAGGGTCCCGAGCCAAGGGTCGCGCCAGCCCTTCAGCAACCCAGACATCTGGTCTCTCAAGAAGTTCAACAACTCTTAACGCGTTTATCGCCGCCTGTTCTACCGGGACGTTACCCGACACAGCCGTTATCCCGGCGACTTCTATCTCTGGAGACCTCAGGGCGAGGATCAATGCGAGAGCATCGTCTATGCCCCCGTCCATGTCGATTATGACGCGCGAGGGTCTCTTCGACCCGAGACCCTGCCTAGAACAGTCGCACTATCTTCTTTGTCGGGAGAATATCGGCGAGATACCAGAACTTGAGATACTGGAGCCCTGTCCGATACTGTAGCTCCGTGAATGAGTTCACCGCGTCCTCAGCGATTATCGTCTCGTACCCTCTAAAGAAAGCATCCGCTGTCGTATGTCTGACGCAACAGTCGGTGTGCAGACCCGAGAGTATGAGAGTGTTCGCGCCCTTCCCATCATGGCTTCTCTTGAGTTCGCGTTCTAGCCTTGTGTCGAAGAAGCTGCTGTAGGTTGTTTTGGGAATCTGGACGTCTCTCTTGCGTGGTCTGAGTTCGCTTATCACTCGCGCGCCTCTACTACCGCGCATGGCGTGTTCTCCCCATCTTTCGATCTCGAAATCCTTCCTTGTGTGAGAATCATTAGCGTAGAGCACTGGAACACCGCTGCTCCGGGCCGCGTCGATCAAGTTGCCGCTACGAGGAATCATCGGGACAGCCCTGTCGCATTTGATCTTGCCATACACGAAGTCGTTCAGCATATCGACGATGAGGACTGCGTATCGCCGATCCTTGTCGTAGACATGAGGCGCAACCGATGCTCCAGAATCGTAGAGGTTTACCTGTTCAATTGGGCCTTTGCCGTGAATCCTAGCCAAGAATCGTCCGGGTGGGAACCCCGACGAGCATGATTTTAATGATTCCCAATTGATTGGGGGCTGACCGGGGCATGGAGAATTGGAGGAAAAGGCAGACGTCGTCATAGTCGGAGCGGGAATAGCCGGGCTGGCTCTCGCCGTCGAGCTGCAGAAGAGAGAGGTTTCGACGCTACTGCTTGATCGTCGGAAGGGTCCTGAGTCGACCCCTCGCGGGATCACGTTTCAGCCAAATGGTCTCGAAGCGCTTGAGAAGATTGGGATTCTCGACGAGGTTCGACGGATGGGATCTGCTGAGAGGATCTTGGAGGTGAGAGACTGGGATCGCGAGCTCGTCTTGGAAGTGGATTATTCGGTCTTGGATCATCCTCAGAATTACATTTTGACTGTAGACGCGGTCCAGGTTGAGCAGCTTCTAGGCTACAACGCTGAGAACATGGGGGCTCGGACTCTCTGGAGTACGGGTTTCGACGAGATCCTGTGGAACAACGGTGTCGCGCAGGGAGTCCGGGTCAAAGTCGAGGACGAGCCGGCAGACATCAAGGCCTCAGTGATTGTCGGGGCTGACGGGCCACAGTCCAGGGTCAGAGCCGGCATGGGGGCGACGACAAAGACGAGAAAGTACCCGGACTCCTTCCTCGTTGGACTCGTTGGACCAGTCTCGGAGCTGAAAGACCGAGCAAGGCAATACCAGGCGCCGGGAAAAATGCTGGGGATAATGCCCGCGGGTCCCGATGCAAGCTACATCTTCTACTGCGTTGGAAAGCGCCGGTTTGACGATCTGAAGAGGCAGGGGGTTGAACAGTTCAGGGGCGAGGTGACGGAAGCCGCTCCTGAGCTGGAGGGAGCTTTCGGAGCTGTCGAGGCATGGACGAAGATCGCCTACTTCACACCAAGCTTCATCAGAGTAGACCCGTGGGTGAGCAATGGGGTTGCTCTACTCGGCGACTCAGCCCACACCATCCATCCCCACGCAGGGCAAGGCGTGAACCTCTCACTACAGGACGCGCTAGTGCTCGCTGATGTGATATCGGACGCTATCAAGGCGGGAGATACTTCCGCGGCGAAGTTAGCCCCTTACCAGGCCATCGGCCAGCATGCGCATTACACGGCAACATACGCGCTTAGCAACAACTGGCTAGTAAAGCGGCTGAACAAGCGCGCACTGAGGAAGATGCAGAAGAACAAGAAACTGATGAAGAGAGCCTTGGAGATTACTGCAGGAGTCTTCTCCAAGAAGCCGGGGCTCATAGAGCAGGCAAGAATAGGAGGGATCTTGCCATAGGCGGCACAGCCCGGAGTACAGCCTGGACATTATGGGAATGGGCATCTTCGAGATAGCTTCGTATTTACTAGCCCCTTCCCCAAACTATTATGATTGGAAATGGACAAGTTGTATTGTTCTGAATGGCGACTGGCCTCGATCTGACCACCATAACCCCAGTAGTTTCTGTTACTACCTTTATCATAGGTATTCTGTTAGGAGTCATTATCAAGAGAGTTCTCAAACTAGCATTGGCCATCGTGGCTTTGGTCGTCCTGCTCGTGGTCACCGGCTACCTCAACCTTGCATGGAGCATGCCTTCGGCAACTACGGTCTACTATGTCTTCAACCAAGCACAGCCAGTAGCTAGTCAAGCTGTCGGGCTGGCTAGTCTGTTACCGATATCCTCGGTCACCTTTCTCGCCGGTGCAGCGACAGGTCTCTGGAAGGGCTGACCAGTTCAGGAACAAGATATCATCTCAGCTCTCAAGGCCGGTATCGCGACGCCTAGACTTCCTCCGTAAAGCATGGCAGAGAACGACGGCGACCCGACTGCGGGAACATCCTTTTGAGAGAGCCGGTCCTTTAGCCGGTCTGGTCACGGGCTGGGAACTCTCTGCCTTCAATATTCAGCGATTATAGGAGCATACCCTGGGAGGCCCGCCTCCTAATCTATCTCAGCTTCATTCCAAGCGTCGTGTTCGGCTTCATCTACACTGACCTCTCGTTCTTCCTCCCGAAAGTTCAAGGACTATCCAACTTCTGGATGGGCGTCACCATCGGCGTCATGGCCATATCGCTGGTGGTCACCAGTTTTCCCCTCGGCATACTCGCGGACAGGTACGGCAGGCGGAGAATGCTGATTCTTGGGAATGCCGCGGCAAGCCTCAGCCTAATCGGGTTCGCGCTGACAGCCAATCTGGCGCTTGTCCTCTTGGTCGCTGCGGTGGAGGGAATTGGCGAAGCAGCCTTCGCGGTCTCCGCGAGCGCATTACTAGCCGACAAGGCAGGAAACGAGAAGAGGACGCTCGCATTCTCATTAATCGCCTTTCTGGGATGGATTGCGGGAGCACTGGGAGGCTTCGCGGTCTCATCTGTAATTCCGCTACAATCGTTGGGGCTCAATGTTGCGCAGGCGCACGTGGTCCTGTACCTGATCGTAGGCTTGCTCGGTCTCTCGGTAACGCCGCTCATTCTGAGAATAACAGAGACACCTAGACACTCCGGCGAAACTCAATTGGGGACGAGAGGTTTTCTCCCACGAAAATCCGCAAGGGTCCTGATCAGGTTCAGCACCTACAGCGTTATGATAGCCATCGGGGCAGGCCTCTTCGTTCCCCTGATGGCCAACTGGTTCTTCCATGCCTACGGGGTGACCGATGAGGTTAGCGCGCCAGTACTGGGATTCTCAAGCATTCTCACCGCAGTGGCTGTCTTTCTTTCTCCAAAGCTCGCGAGCAAGTTTGGGCTCATACAAGCCATCGTTCTAAGCCAAGGCCTCTCCACTGTGTTCATGGCTGTAGTTCCGATTTCTCCCACTTTCGGGATAGCCGCCTCCGTCTACACCGTGAGAGTGTTCTTGATGAATCTCTCGAACCCACTTTCGCAGTCTCTGATAATGGGTCTCGTCTCACCGGACGAGAGAGGAATGGCATCTGGGGTCAGCGCCTCCCTCTGAGCTCGACAGTGGGTGCTATCTGGATTGGGCTTGGTCTGTTGGCTCTGCCATTCTATGTTGCCACGGTGCTCTACGTCTCTGCCATCGTAACGTTCTGGTTTCTCTTCAAGGGCACAAGACTGCCTGAAGAGTCGAGAGCGACCGCTCGACCTCTAGTCTCTTCGATAGAGGAAGAATCAGTTGCCACGGTCTAGTCGACCCGGCTGTTGACTTGTGACAGATCGGATCTGGGATGGACCCATCGCTGGCTAGATCGGAACTTCCTGTCCGTTTACAAACAGCTTATCGGTGACATGCATCGCTTTTGCTATTGTTGCGTGCATGGGACATGTTCTGTGAGTGATCCTCGCTACCTGGACGATCTTCTCGACCGGAGCCTTCGTCGTGACCCTCGTCTCGACTATCATGTCTCTGAAGGATGGATCTATTCCGTCTATCTCGTACTGTCCTCGCCGGTCCCAGTGTCCCCGGACAGATGTCTCTAGAGA
>WNGJ01012633.1_pt1 | contig 17542 bp, 13 predicted proteins | sample 5400611 | NCBI WGS metagenome assembly WNGJ01 (sample SAMN13153375, study PRJNA577476) | soil metagenome | isolation source: 40 cm soil or saprolite under Garry oak tree replicate 1 | place: USA:California | collected 2016-06-15 | reverse complement strand
GGCAGGAAAGTGGCCGTGTTCGGGCTCGGCAGCTCCGGGCTTGCGAGCTGCGCGGCGCTTAAAGCCGGCGGCGGCGAGGTGATCGCCTTCGACGACGATCCCGCCAAGGTCGCGGCGGCAGCGAGCCGCGGCATTGCGACCTGCGATCTCAGACACATCGACTGGACCGGCATCGCCGCCTTCGTGCTCTCGCCCGGCGTTCCGCTCACCCATCCGGCGCCGCATTGGAGCGTCGCGCTCGCCCGCACGGCCGCGGTCGAGATCATCGGCGACATCGAGCTCTATTGCCGCGAGCGGCGGGCCAAGACCCCCGGGGCGCCGTTCGTCGCGGTGACCGGGACCAACGGCAAGTCGACGACGACGGCGCTCATCGCCCACGTGCTCGCCGCGGGCGGCATGAAAGCCCAGCGCGGCGGCAACATCGGGGTTGCGATCCTCTCGCTCGACCCGCCGGCGCCGGGCCGCGCCCACGTGATCGAGTGCTCGTCCTATCAGATCGATCTCGCGCCGAGCCTCGATCCCTCGGTCGGCATCCTGCTCAATGTCTCGCCGGACCATCTCGATCGGCACGGCACGATCGCGCGTTACGCGGCGATCAAGGCGCGGCTGGTCGAAGGCGTCCCGGCGAACGGCGCCGCCATCGTCGGCGTCGACGACGAATGGTCGGAGAAAATTGCCGAGCGGCTCGAACGCGCCGGCAAGCGCGTGACGCGAATCTCGGTGCTGCGGCGGCTCGAGAACGGGTTCTACGCCGAGGCCGATCGCATCGTGAAAGCCGAGCCCGGCCGCAAGCCGCGAACGCTGGCGCGCATCGGCGGCATCGGCTCGCTGCGCGGCCGGCACAACGCCCAGAATGCCGCCTGCGCTACCGCGGCGGCGCTCGCGCTCGGGCTCGCACCGGAGGCGATCGAGCGCGGCCTGCGGTCGTTTCCGGGCCTCGCCCACCGCATGGAGCAGGTCGGCCGCAAGGGCCGCGTGCTGTTCGTCAACGATTCCAAGGCGACCAATGCCGATGCCGCCGCCCGGGCGCTAGCCAGCTTCTCGGACATCTTTTGGATCGCCGGCGGCAGAGCGAAATCCGGCGGCATCGCCGCGCTCGCCGAATATTTCCCGCGCATCCGCAAAGCCTATCTGATCGGCGAAGCCGCCGAGGCGTTCGCCGCGACGCTCGACGGCCGCGTCGCTCACGAGGAAGCCGGCACGCTCGATCGCGCGGTCGCATTCGCCGCGCGCGACGCCGAGGCGGCGCGAAGTTCCGATCCGGTCGTGCTGTTGTCGCCGGCCTGCGCGTCGTTCGATCAGTTCCCGAATTTCGAGATCCGCGGATCGGCGTTCCGCGAGCTGGTGCGCAAGCTCGACGGCGTCGAGGCGGTCGAATCCATCGAGGAGAGCGCCTGATGGTCTCCCGCGCGGAACGCGGTCCGTTTGCCCGCTGGTGGTGGACCGTCGACAAGCCGATGCTCGCCGCGCTGGCGGCGCTGATGCTCGGCGGCATCGTGCTCTCGCTCGCCGCGAGCCCGCCGGTGGCGGCGAGGCTCGGGCTCGACCCGTTTCATTTCGTCAACCGGCACCTGCTGTTCCTGGTCCCGGCCCTCATGGTGCTGATCGCGACTTCGTTGCTCACGCCGCGGCACATCCGCCGGCTGGCGTTCGTCGTGTTCCTCGTCAGCCTGGCGTTGGTCGTCGCGACCTTCTGGTTCGGCGCCGAGGTCAAAGGCGCGCGGCGGTGGATCGTCGTGCTCGGCGTCAACGTCCAGCCCTCCGAGTTTCTGAAACCCGCGTTCGTCATCCTGATCGCCTGGTTGTTCGCGGAATCCTCCCGCCGCCCGGAAATGCCGGCCAACACCATGGCGCTCGGCCTGCTGCTGCTCACCGTGACGCTGCTGGTGCTGCAGCCCGACTTCGGCCAGAGCATGCTGATCGCGCTGGTCTGGGGCGCGCTGTTCTTCATGGCCGGCATGCGGCTGATCTGGGTTTTGGGGCTCGCCGGCGCGGCAACCTTGGGGCTCGCCGCCGCGTATTTCACCGTTCCGCACGTGGCGCAGCGGATCAAACGGTTTCTCGATCCCTCCTCCGGCGACACCTTTCAGATCGACACCGCGCTCGAAGCCTTCGCGCAGGGCGGATGGTTCGGCCGCGGTCCGGGCGAAGGCACGGTCAAACGCATTCTGCCGGACAGCCACGCCGATTTCGTGTTCGCGGTGGCGGCCGAGGAGTTCGGCATCGTGCTGTGCCTGATCCTGCTGGCGCTGTTCGCCTTCATCGTGATGCGCGCGCTCGTCCACGCCTTCCGCGCCCAGGATGCGTTCGCCCGCTTCGCGATCGCCGGCCTCGGCATGCTGTTCGGTCTGCAGTCGGCGATCAACATGGCGGTCAATCTGCATCTCATTCCGGCCAAGGGCATGACGCTGCCGTTCATCTCCTACGGCGGCTCCTCGCTGATCTCGCTCGCGTACGGCATGGGCATGCTGCTGGCGATCGCCCGCGAGCGTCCCGCCGCGGCGATGCTGCCGCCGGTCGAAGCGATCGTGCCGGCCGCGCCGGCCGCCCCGGCCGCGGCGGCGCAAACGGCCGGTGCGGCCGGGAGACCGGCCTGATGTCCGAGCGCGGCGGCGGGGCTGGCCGCGCGCCGGTCCTGCTCGCGGCCGGCGGCACCGCCGGTCATTTGTTCCCGGCCGAGGCGCTCGCGGCGGCGCTGTCGCGGCGCGGCATCGCGGTCGAGCTTGCGACCGACAAGCGGGCCGCGCGTTTCGCGCAAGATTTTCCTGCGACACATCGGCACGTGATTCCCAGCGCGACCTTGCGCGGCCGTGATCCCTGGAACCTGGCGAGCACCGCGTCGATCCTGGCCTGGGGCACGCTCCGATCCTGGATGCTGCTGCGCCGGATGCGGCCGGCCGCGGTGGTCGGCTTCGGCGGTTATCCGACGATCCCGCCCTTGCTGGCCGCGGCATTCTTGAACATCCCGACCCTCATCCACGAGCAGAACGGCGTCATGGGCCGCGCCAATCGCCTGCTCGCGCCGCGCGTTCGCGCGATCGCGACCGGCTTTCCCGGCGTGGTCGATGAGGGCTCGGCCCTCGACGTCAAGACCATTGTCACCGGCGATCCGGTGCGGCAAGCCGTGATCGAGGCTTCCGCCATTCCCTATCCGGAGCTCGACCCGATCGGGCATTTGCATCTGCTGGTGTTCGGCGGCAGCCAGGGGGCGCGCATCATGGCCGACGTCGTGCCCGCCGCGATCGAGCGGCTCGATCTGCCGGTGCGTGCGCGGCTGCGCATCGTGCAACAGGCACGGGAGGAGGATCTCGATCGCGTCAATGCGAGCTATGCGCGGCTCGGCGTCTTTGCGGATCTGCCGGCGCGGATCGCCGCCGCGCATCTCGTCATCTCCCGCGCCGGCGCCTCGACCGTCGCCGAACTCGCCGCGGTCGGTCGGCCGGCGATCCTGGTGCCGCTGCCCCATGCGCTCGACCAGGACCAACTCGCCAACGCGCAGGTGCTGCGCAAGGCCGGCGGCGCTAGGGTGCTGCCGCAGGCCGAGTTCACCCCGGAGCGGCTGGCAAGCGAGATCGCCGCGCTCGCCGGCGATCCGGATCGATTGGTTGCTATGGCGGCCAAGGCCCGCGCCGCCGGCACGCCCGACGCCGCCGAGCGGCTCGCCGACCTCGTGCTGCGGGTCGCGGGGGTTTCCAAGCCGTAAAGTGGATCTTCTAGCCACCTTGACCGTTACGCGTTCTGTAACGCATATTATACTTGATGATACGGAGCTTTGCCGACCGGGCAACCGAGCGCTTCTTTCGAGATAGCGAATGTCCGGCGCGCTGGCGGTCCTTCCAGAGCGTGGCATTGCGTAAGCTCGATATGCTGGACGCGGCGACGCGGCTTGGCGATCTGCGTTCCCCGCCAGGCAATCAGCTCGAAGCCCTGAGGGGCAATCGCGCCGGCCAGCACAGCATCCGGATCAACCGGCAATGGCGGCTATGTTTTCGGTGGACGCCCAACGGACCTGAAGAGGTCGAAATTGTGGATTATCACTGAGGAGCGATGATGACTCGTGTGCGCACCCATCCGGGGGAAGTGCTTCGGGAAGAATATCTCGTTCCGCTCGGCATGAGCGCGCGCTCTCTCGCCAAGGCGCTCGGCGTGCCGGCGAACCGGATCACGGAGATCATGCGGGGGGAACGGGATGTCTCCGCCGACACCGCGATCCGGCTCGGACGCTATTTCCGGACCGACCCGCGGTTCTGGCTCAATCTCCAGGCCGCGTATGATCTATCGGTTGCAGAATCCGGAAACGACTATTCGAAGATTGGGCCCCGCTCGGCAGCGTGAACAAGGAATGACCCGCACATGAAATTGCCGCGCGACATCGGCCCGATCCATTTCGTCGGCATCGGCGGCATCGGCATGAGCGGCATCGCCGAGGTGCTATCGAACCTCGGCTATTCGGTGCGCGGCTCCGATATCGCCGAGAGCGCCAATGTCGCGCGGCTGCGCAAGCTGGGCATCGCGGTCGCGATCGGGCACGAGGCCGAGAACGTCGAGGGCGCGGCCGTCGTGGTGGTCTCCTCGGCGATCCGGCGCGACAATCCGGAGCTTGCGGCCGCGCGCGAGGCGCGGCTCCCGGTCGTGCGCCGCGCCGAGATGCTGGCCGAGCTGATGCGGCTGAAAACCTGCATCGCCATCGCCGGCACCCACGGCAAGACCACGACGACCTCGCTGGTCGCCTCGCTGCTCGACGCCGCGCATTTCGACCCGACCGTGATCAACGGCGGCATCATCAACGCCTACGGCACCAACGCGCGCATCGGCGCCGGCGATTGGATGGTGGTCGAGGCCGATGAATCCGACGGCACCTTCCTGAAGCTGCCGGCCGACGTCGCCGTCGTCACCAACGTCGACCCCGAGCACCTCGACCATTTCCAGACCTTCGATGCGGTCGAGAGCGCATTCCAGACGTTCGTGGAAAACGTGCCGTTCTACGGTTTCGCGGTGATGTGCAGCGATCATCCGGTGGTGCAGATGCTGGTCGGCCGCATCGAGGACCGCCGCGTCGTGACCTACGGCGAGAATCCGCAGGCCGACGTCCGGCTCGTCGATCTCGTGCATGCGCACGGGCGCTCGCATTTTACCATCGCGTTCCGCGATCGCGCGGGCAAGACGGTGCACGAGATCGCCGATCTCGGCCTGCCGATGCCCGGCCGGCACAATGCGCTCAACGCCACGGCGGCGATCGCGGTGGCGCGCGAGCTCGGCATCGACGATGCGGTGATCCGCCGGGGGCTCGCCGCATTCGGCGGCGTCAAGCGCCGCTTCACCCGCACCGGCGATTGGAACGGCGTCACCATCATCGACGATTACGCGCACCATCCGGTGGAGATCGCCGCGGTGCTGAAAGCCGCGCGGGAATCCACCGCTGGACGCGTCATCGCCGTGATGCAGCCGCACCGCTACACGCGGCTCGCGACGCTGTTCGAGCCGTTCTGCACCTGCTTCAACGACGCCGACGCGGTGATCATCGCGCCGGTCTATCCGGCCGGCGAGGCGCCGATACCGGGCATCGACCGCGATGCGCTGGTGCAGGGCGTGCGCGCGCGCGGCCACCACCACGTGCTCCCGCTCGAAGAACCCCGGCAGCTCGCCGCGATGGTCAAGGAGCTGGTCGGGCCCGGCGATACCGTGGTCTTCCTCGGCGCCGGCAGCATCACCCAATGGGCCTATGCGCTGCCGGGCGAGCTCGCCGCGCTGGGGCGTGCATCGTAAATGAAAGGGCGGCCCAGGACGGGCCGCCCCGAGGTCGGCTGGAAGATGGTGAGTCGACAGCCGAACTCTCCCACCCGGGAAACCGCGGGTTCCGGAGGCCCAGGTGGTGGAACCCGCAAAGCAAGAATCGTTCCGTGTGGTGTCCCCTTCCACGGTCCGACAGATCGCCGCCGGCGAATTTCGGTTGATGCAGCATGGTGGAAACGACTGAATTGCGGGCGGATCGCGGGGCACGCCCTTAATACTGCGCCCGTGGAAAATGCCGCCGTTCATCGCTATCTTTTGTGCTACGATTGCCGATCATCGAGAGGTTTGGGGTGAAGTCCAAACAACAGGTTGTGAGCGAGAATTTTGAAGCGTTTGAAAAGCAGTTGCCCCAGCTGCTGCAAACGCACGCAGGAAAGTACGCCCTTTTGCGAGACAAAAAGGTGGTGGAGTTTTTCGATTCGGTCGGGGATGCCGTGAAATATGGGCGCGACAATTTCCCGGATGGTCTGTACTCGGTCCAGCTAGTCGCGCAGGAGGTTGAAGACCTCGGCTATTTTTCCCATGCCGTCCCTTAGCGGTACTCTTGATCCGAGGACCGGGCCGCTCATTACGCTATTCCTCACCCCGCCTGCCGTGCTGCAGGGAGCAGTACGGAGTTCCGCCGCTGCCGCTGCTCAGCAAGCGCCGCTGAGTGTTCGCGCAACAATCGCCCTAGTCGATACCGGTGCATCGATAACAAGCGTAACTGCAGGTCTCGCCCGGCAAGTCGGGTTGCCGCTCATTGGAAAAAGACCGATGGGCACAGCTGGCGGCGTGGTCGCGGCGAATCTTTACCTCGCAGACATCGCCATTCCCTTTACTGCCCTTCCAAGCGGACCAGTCGGGCAATCGCTCCCCCCGATGAATGTAGCAGCTGCCACTATCCCCAACATCAGCGTTCTAGAGTTTCAGTATTCGTCACCCCACTTCCAGATGCTCCTTGGTCGGGATATCCTTTGTAGAGGTGTATTCACTATGTCGTTCGACAATCATTTCACATCGTCTCTATAGGCATCCGGGCTCAGTGTCCTTTCCCGACATCACCGCCGAGCTGAAAGCCGGCATGCCGGAGCTGCGCGGGCGGTTGTTGGCGAACCAGGCGCTGAAGGATCTGACCTGGTTCCGCGTCGGCGGGCCGGCGCAGATCCTGTTCATGCCCGAGGACGAGGCGGATCTCGCCTATCTGCTCGAACGACTGCCGTCCGACGTGCCGGTCTCGGCGGTCGGGCTCGGCTCCAATCTCATCGTGCGCGACGGCGGCGTTCCCGGCGTTTTGGTCCGGCTCGGGCGCGGGTTCGCCGGGATCGCGGTCGAAGGCGATCGGGTACGCGCCGGCGCCGCGGTGCCGGACCTCAAGGTCGCCCAGGCCGCCCAGGAGGCCGGCATCGGCGGCTTAGCGTTTTTTCGCGGCATTCCCGGCGCGATCGGCGGGGCGCTGCGCATGAATGGCGGCGCCTATGGGCGCGAGACCAAGGACGTGCTCGTCGAGGCGCGCGGGGTAGACCGGCAGGGCCGGGTCCGGGTCTTCGGCAATGCCGACATGGGCTTTGCCTACCGGCACTGCGGGGTGCCCGAGGACGTGATCTTCATGCAAGCGCTGTTTTCCGGCACGGCGGCCGATCCGCAGGGGATCAAGGCCGAGATGCAGGCGATCACCGAGAAGCGGGAATCCACCCAGCCGGTGAAGAGCCGGACCGGCGGATCGACCTTCAAGAACCCGCCGGGCCAGAAGGCCTGGCAGCTCATCGATCAGGCGGGTTGCCGCGGGCTGAAACTCGGCGAGGCCCAGGTCTCGCAGATGCACTGCAATTTCCTGATCAATCTCGGAAACGCCAGCGCGGCCGACATCGAGAACCTCGGCGAGCTCGTCCGCGACCGGGTCAAGGCAAGCTCCGGGGTCGAGCTCGAATGGGAAATTCGCCGGATCGGGCTGGCGCAATCGCCATAAATCACGTCTCGTGTGAGCGGATCCGAATCAGGGAAGGCCGATCGGGGCGGATGAATCGAGGCAAGCACGTCGCGGTCCTGATGGGCGGATGGTCGGCGGAGCGGGAGGTCTCGCTGCGCTCGGGGAAAGCCTGCGCCGATGTCCTGGAGAAGCAGGATTACCGGCTGACCCGCATCGACGTCGGCCGTGACATCGCCAGCGTGCTGCAGACGCTCAAACCCGACGTTGCGCTCAATCTCTTGCACGGCCGGCCGGGCGAGGACGGCACCGTCCAGGGCATTTTGGAGATCGTCGGCATCCCCTACACGCATTCCGGGGTGCTGGCGTCCGCGCTCGCCATCCAAAAGGACCTCGCCAAGGCGGTGTTCCGCGGGGCGGGCATCCCGGTCCCGGACGGAATGGTGGTGTCGCGGTTCGAGGCGGTGAAAAGCCACGTGCTGCCGCGACCCTACGTCATCAAGCCGTTGGCGGAGGGCTCGAGCGTCGGCGTCTTCATCGTCAAGGAGGATCACGAGCATCCGCCCCAGGAGCTCTACCGGGACGATTGGCCGTTCGGGGAAAAGGTGCTGTGCGAGCCGTTCATCCCCGGCAAGGAGCTCACCTGCGCGGTGATGGGGGAGGAGGCCCTCGACGTCATCGAAATCCTGCCGACCGCGCGCTTTTACGACTACGAGGCGAAATACGCCCCAGGCGGCTCCCGGCACCTGCTTCCGGCGCCGCTTTCACCAAATGTTTACCAAGAGGTCCGAAGACTGGCGCTTGGGACTGTTCTGTCTCGAAGTCAACACTCAGCCCGGCATGACCGAGACCTCGCTGGTGCCCGAGATCGCGGCCCATGCGGGCATTTCGTTCGGTGAGCTGGTGCGATGGATGGTCGAGGACGCCTCGCTGAACCGCTGACGCGGCCGGGCAATATGCGCGGCAGGCGCGGCGCCGGCGCGCGCCTTCGCCCCGGTCAGCGCGTCTTGGCGCCGGTCCTTGCAAAAATGGCGAGCCGAATCAGCCGCTTCATGCGATTCTGGGCGCTCCGATTGGAGGGGGTCCGAATCCCGCGCTTCACCGGGATTGCGGCGTCGGCGCTGTTTCTCGTCGCCAGCATCGGTTACGGCGCGGTCAGGGGGGACCATGTCCGGATGATCGTCGATACGCTCGAGGATTGGCGGGATGCGGGCGCCAATTCCCTGGGTTTTCGCATCGCCGCGGTGTCGCTCTCCGGCGAAAAGCACGTCAGCCGTGCCGAGATCGTCGCGGCCGCCGGCGTGACCGGGCGGACTTCCCTGCTGTTCCTCGACGTCGAGGCGGCGCGCGCCCGGCTGAAAACCATGCCGTGGATCGCCGAAGCCACCGTCCGCAAGCTGTTTCCGGACCGGCTCCAGATCCGGGTGCGGGAGCGCGAGCCGTTCGCGCTGTGGCAGGTCGGCGGCAGGCTCTCCCTGATCGCCGCCGACGGCACATTGCTCGGGCCGCCGAACGACCCGGCTTTCGCCGCCCTGCCGCTCGTGGTCGGACCCGGCGCCCAGACCAAGGCCAGAGATTTTCTCGCCCTGCTCGACCGCTATCCCTCGATCCGCGAGCAGGTCCGCGCCAGCGTGCTGGTCGCCGAACGGCGCTGGAACCTCAAGCTCAAGAACAACGTCGATATCCGCTTGCCGGAAACCGACGCCGGACCCGCCCTCGATACGCTGCTCGCGCTCGATCGCGACAAGCGGCTCATCAGCCGCGACATCCTGGCGATCGACCTGCGCTTGCCGGATCGGGTCACGGTCCGCTTGTCGGATGCGGCCGCGCAGGCGCGCGAGGAGGCGCGCAAGCCGCCGAAGAAGAAGGGCGGCGACGCATGAGCCCGCTCCAGCACGGCCTCACCCCGAAGATGAAGCCGATCTCGCCGCGGCGCTCGGCGGTGATTTGCGCGCTCGATATCGGCACCAGCAAGGTCGCCTGCTTGATCGCGCGGCTCAAACCCTGCGGCGCGCACGAAGCGCTGCGCCGCCGCAGCCATGGTGTCGAGGTGCTCGGCATCGGCCACACCCGCGCCCGCGGCATCAAATCCGGCACGGTCGTGAAGCTTGACGAAGCCGAGCAGGCGGTGCGGCAGGCGGTCGATGCCGCCGAGCGCATGGCCCGCGTGCACGTCGAATCCGTCGTGCTCTCGGTCGGCGCCGGACGCGTGGGGAGCGAGCTTTATGCCGCCACCGTCCATATCGGCGGCCCGGCGGCGACCGACGGCGACATCGAGCGGGTGCTCGCCGCCGGCAGCCGGCATTCAGTGCGCGGCGGGCGCGCTGTGCTGCATTCGCTGCCGGTTTCCTATGCGCTCGACGAGAGCCGCGACATCCGCGATCCGCGCGGCATGCTCGGACGGCGGCTCGGCGTCGACATGCACGTGGTCACGACCGACGTCGCGGTCGCCCGCAACCTGATGCTCGCGGTCGAGCGCTGCCACCTCTGCGTCGAAGCCATGGCGGCCGCGCCCTATGCGGCCGGGCTGTGCGCGCTCGCCGACGACGAAGCCGATCTCGGCGCCGCCATCGTCGACATCGGCGCGGGCACCACCACGGTCGCGGTGTTCTCGCACGGGCGGTTCGTGCATGCCGACGCGTTTGCGCTCGGCGGCAATCACATCACGACGGATCTCGCCCGCGGCCTGACCGCCAAGGTCGTCGATGCCGAACGGATCAAGACGCTGCACGGCAGCGCCATCTGCGGCGCGTCGGACGATCGCGACATGATCACCGTGCCGCCGGTCGGCGAGGACGAGCGCGAGCCGCCGCACGTCGTCTCGCGCGCGGCGCTGGTACGCATCATCAGCCCACGGGTCGAGGAGATTCTGGAGATGGTGCGCGACCGTCTCGCCGCTTCGCCGTTCGCGGCGGACCCGGGCGCGCGCGTGGTGCTGACCGGAGGATCGAGCCAGCTCACCGGCCTGCCCGAGATCGCCGCCCGCATCCTCGCTCGCCGGGTGCGGGTCGGCCGTCCGCTCGGCGTCGCCGGCCTGCCCGAAGCCGCCAAGGGCCCGGCGTTCGCGGTCGCGGCCGGGCTCCTGATCTATCCGCAGGTGGCACATCTCGAACAAGTCGAATCGCGGCGCACGCGAGCGCTCATGACGGGGACCGAAGGCTATTTCGCGAGGGTGGGACGATGGCTTCGCGAAAGCTTCTAGCGGGTTTTGACCATCGTGTGACCGAGCCGGCCGGCGGCGGACCGGCCGAACGCGCCGGCGTTCTCGCCCGCGCTCTGGAGAGGCAGCCATGACGATCAACCTGAAGATGCCCGACATAAGGGAACTCAAGCCGCGGATCACCGTGTTCGGCGTCGGCGGCGCCGGCGGCAATGCGGTCAACAACATGGTCACTGCCGGCCTGGTCGGCTGCGATTTCGTCGTCGCCAACACCGACGCGCAAGCGCTGACCCTGTCCAAGGTCGAGCGCATCATCCAGATGGGCGTGCAGGTGACGGAAGGGCTGGGCGCCGGCTCGCAGCCGGACGTCGGCCGCGCCGCCGCCGAGGAAGTGGTCGACGAGATCCGCGATCATCTCTCCGGCGCCCACATGGTGTTCATCACCGCCGGCATGGGCGGCGGCACCGGCACCGGCGCTTCTCCGGTGATCGCCCGGATCGCCCGCGAGCTCGGCATCCTCACCGTCGGGGTGGTGACCAAGCCGTTTCAGTTCGAAGGGCAGCGGCGCATGCGGATCGCCGAGAACGGCATCCAGGAGCTGCAGAAGGCGGTGGACACGCTGCTCGTCATTCCCAATCAGAACCTGTTCCGGGTCGCCAACGAGAAGACTACGTTCGCCGACGCCTTCGCGATGGCGGACCAGGTGCTCTATTCCGGCGTCGCCTGCATCACCGACCTGATGGTCAAGGAAGGCCTGATCAATCTCGATTTCGCCGACGTGCGGGCCATCATGCGCGAGATGGGCAAGGCCATGATGGGCACCGGCGAGGCGTCGGGCGAGAAACGCGCGCTCGCCGCGGCCGAGGCCGCCATCTCCAACCCGCTGATCGACGATTCCTCCATGAAGGGCGCGCGCGGGCTGCTGATCTCGATCACCGGCGGCAAGGATCTGACGCTCTACGAGGTCGACGAGGCCGCAACCCGCATCCGCGAGGAAGTCGATCAGGAGGCCAACATCATCGTCGGCGCCACGTTCGACGAAGTGCTCGACGGCATCATTCGCGTTTCGGTGGTTGCGACCGGCATCGACCAGGTCATCGGCAACGCGGCGTCCTCGATCGATTCGCGGCTCGCCGAATTGACCCAGAAGCTGCGCTCCAACACCACGCGGCTCGCGGACCGGATCGAGCGCGAGCCGGCGCGGGCCGAACAATCCGGGCCTCCGGCGGGCGCCAAATCCGCCGCACCGGCTTCGGCGCTGCCGCCGGCGACCGCGATCGAAGACGTGACGATCCGGCCGATTCCGCCCAAACCCTCGGTGTTCCTGGAAGCGGTCGACGAGCAATCGGGGCCGCTGGCGCAGGAGCCGTCCCCGCACCGGCATTTCATTCCGCCGCAGCCCGAGCGGGCGCCCAATCGCGCGGCGCGCATGCCGCGGATCGAGGACCTGCCGCTGCCGGCGCAGAACGAGGTCCGCGCCAGCCGCGGCCAAATGCCGGAACCAAATCCAGAGAAACGCCGCACCTCGCTATTGCAGCGCCTTGCCGCGGTGGGCCTGGGCCGGCGCGAAGAGGAACAGCCCATGCCCCAGCAGTCCAACCCGACGCCGCGTCCGCAGCCGCAGGCCGTAAACCGTGCTCCGGCCCCGGCGCCGCGCCGGCAAGGGGAACCGCACGACCCGGTTTCCGAATATGCCAAGCGCTCCCCCGCGCCCCGGCCGGCACCGCAAGGTCTCGACCCGCACGGACGGCCGGCGGCGGTGCACAATCCCATCGACGAGGATCACCTGGAGATCCCGGCCTTCCTGCGCCGCCAGGCGAACTGACGCGGACCCGTGCCGGGGGTACTTGGATTCAGCATTGCGGCAGACGCGCTTCGCCTCCCCCTGAAAGGGGGAGGCGGGGGTTTGCGCGCTGTCCGCGAACCGGGGAGGGGGTCGTGATCCCCTCCCGACCTCGAACCGAAATCGGCCATCATGATTGGCCAAGTCGGAAACATTCGACTTGACTCGGCGACCTCCCTTTTGCCTTTTCAAGGGGAGGTAAAGAGCGTTCGCGGCTCGGCTTGAGAATGCATTGCTCTTTCGTGCTGTTGGTGATTCGCGCGACCCTGCCGATCCTGTGGAGAACTCGGCGCGTCAGGAATCTTCAATCGCCACAAAACATTCGGCAAATTCTCCCGTGCCGGGCGGTTGTTGGGCGCACAGGTAACAATCGGTAAAAAACCGTGAATTGGACTTGTCCCGACGCATGGTTAATGTGTTCGCCGTAGGGGCTTATGCGTCGGGGGACCGCGGGCGGCAACGATCCGCATCGTAAAATTCCCGGCCATCGACGCCAAGTGCAAGCCCATCGGGGGTTGCCGATCGCGTGCGCTCGTCGCGAGCGAGGCGATGCGGTGAAGGGGCAGAACGAGGCATGAAAGCGGGCAAGCAGACCACGCTTCGCAGTCGAGCCGCCGTTTCCGGGATCGGCGTCCATTCCGGGCTTCCCGTCACGCTCACGTTATATCCGGCCGATGCCGGCACCGGCGTCGTGTTCATCCGCCGCGTCGACGGCAGGCGGCAGCGCGAGATCCGCGCCAATGCCCGTTCGGTCACCGCCACCGAGCTCGCCACCGTGCTGGGCGATGCTTCCGGGCCCGGCGTCTCCACCATCGAGCACATCATGGCGGCGCTGTGCGGGCTCGGCGTCGACAACGCCATCGTCGAGCTCGACGGCCCGGAAGCGCCGATCATGGACGGCAGCGCCGCCCCCTTCGTGCAGGCGATCGACGAGGCCGGCATCGTCTCGCTGCCGGCGGCGCGCCGCTACACCAAGGTGCTCAAGCCGATTCGCGTCGCCAAAGGCGATGCCTATGGCGAGCTCAAGCCTTACGACCGCGGCTTCCGCGTCGAAGTCGAGATCGAGTTCGATCACCCGCTGATCGGCCGGCAAGCGCTGGCGATCGAGGTCGGCCCCGCAACGTTCCGGCGCGAGATCGCGCGCGCGCGCACCTTCGGTTTCCTGCGCGACGTCGGCAAGCTGTGGGGCGCCGGCTACGCGCTCGGCGCCTCGCTGGAAAACACCTTGGTGGTGAGCGAGGATCGCGTGCTCAATCCCGAAGGGTTGCGCTTCGCCGACGAGTTCGTGCGCCACAAGGCGCTCGACGCCATCGGCGATCTCGCGCTTGCGGGCGCGCCCATCCTGGGCGCCTACCGGTCCGTGCGCGGCGGCCACAAGCTCAATCACGCGGTGCTCACCGCGCTGATCGCCGATCCCTCCGCCTGGACCATCGTGGAAGAGCGCAAGCCGCGCCCGCGCGGACACGCCGAGCTGCCGGTCGGGATCGTGGCGCCGGCCTAGGGGCCGGACCTGTCCTGAGCCGCGCGCAGGCGCGCCATATTCCCGGCCGAATGTCCGCATAATCGCATGGTCAGCCGAACGTTTTTCGGTTACTAGGCGGGTCGGAGCGGCCGTCAGGGCCGCGCCGCGGGGACACGGACTTACACGCAATCATGGTTTTGCGTTTGCCGACGTCGGGGTCGAGGCGAAGGCGGGGATCGCTGATCCGCGCCCTGCCGGTCGTGCTCGCGGCCGCGGCGCTCTCCGCGTGCGCCTGGTTCGGCGACAAGGACCTGCCGCTTTCGGACGATCCGCCCGACCGGCTGTACAACGAAGGCCTGTTTCTCCTGAATACCAAGCACGACTTCAAGGCCGCCGCGAAGAAATTCGAGGAAGTCGATCGCCAGCACCCCTATTCGGAATGGGCGCGCAAGTCGTTGATCATGTCCGCCTACGCCTATTACGAAAGCCGGCAGTTCGACGAGGCCATCACCTCGGCCAAGCGCTACGTGACTCTGCATCCGGGCAGCCCGGATGCCGCGTATGCGCAATATCTGATCGGATCCTCGTATTTCGAGCAGATCCCGGACATCACCCGCGATCAGCTCGGCACCGAGAAGGCGCTCAACGCGCTCGACGAGGTGGTGCGCAAATTCCCCAACACCGAATATGCCGCGAGCGCCAAGCACAAGATCGACGTCGCCAAGGATCAGCTCGGCGGCAAGGAGATGACGATCGGCCGTTATTACCAGGAGAAGCGCGACTACACCGGCGCGATCAACCGCTTCAAGGTCGTAGTGACGCAATATCAGACCACGCGGCACGTCGAGGAGGCGCTGATGCGGTTGACCGAGGTCTATATGACGCTCGGCATCGTCGACGAGGCGCAAACCGCCGCCGCCGTGCTGGGCCACAATTTCCCGGACAGCCCCTGGTACAAGGACGCATATCGGCTGGTGAAATCCGGCGGGCTCGAACCGCACGAGACCCAGAGCTCCTGGATCAGCAGAGCCTTCAGGAAGCTCGGCCTCGGCTGAGACTCATGCTCATCCGACTCTCGATCCGCGACATCGTTCTGATCGAGCGCCTCGACATCGAGTTCGCCGGCGGGCTTGCGGTGCTCACCGGCGAGACCGGAGCCGGCAAGTCGATTCTGCTCGACGCCTTCGCGCTGGCGCTCGGCGCGCGCGGCGACGCCGGCCTGGTGCGGCACGGGGTGGAGCAGGGCCAGGTCACCGCGGCCTTCGAGCTCGACGAGGGCCATCCGGCGCGCGGCATCCTCACCGAGAACGGCATCGCCATCGAGGATCCGTTGCTGCTGCGCCGCGTCCAGCTCGCCGACGGCCGCACCCGGGCGTTCGTCAACGACCAGCCCGTCAGCGTCCAGGTGCTCAAGAGCCTCGGCTCATCGCTCGTCGAGATTCACGGCCAGCACGACGAGCGGGCGCTGGTCGACGCCGCCAGCCATCGCAGGCTGCTCGACGCCTATGGCAGGCTCGAGCCGCAATCCGATGTGCTGGCCGCGGCCTGGAAAACCTGGCGCGCCGCGGGCGAGGATCTCGCGGCGCACCGGGCGCGCGTCGAGGAGACCCGCCGCGAGGCCGAATTTCTGCGGCACGCGGTCGAGGAGCTGCGCGCGCTCATGCCCGAGCCCGGCGAGGAAGCGGGTCTGGCGCAACGCCGCACCGCGATGATGCAGGCGGAAAAAGTCGCGGGCGATCTGCACGACGCCCATGAGCTGCTCGCCGGCTCGGGCTCGCCGCTGCCGGGCTTGGCCGCGGCGGTTCGCCGCCTCGAAAAGCGCGCCGCCCAGGCGCCGGCGCTCATCGAGCCGGCGGTCAAGGCGCTCGACCAGGCGCTCATCGCCTTGGAGGAGGCGCGGGCGCACATCGAGCATGCGGTCCACACCGCGCGTTTCGATCCGCGCGAGATCGAGCGCATCGAGGAGCGGCTGTTCGCGTTGCGCGCCGCGAGCCGCAAGTACAACGTCGCGGTCGACGATCTTGCGGCGCTCGCGGCCCGCTATGCGGCCGACCTCGGCGTGCTCGACGCCGGCGCCGAGGCGCTGATCGGGCTCGAAAGCGCCGCGCGCGCGGCCGAGGCGCGCTATCGCGGAGACGCGGAAATCTTGTCGGCCGCACGCCGGCGCGCGGCATCGGCGCTCGAGCGCGCCGTCAACGCCGAGCTCAAGCCGCTGCGGCTCGATCGCGCGCGGTTTCTCGCCGAGATCGCGACCGACCCCGCGGCCCCCGGTCCCGACGGCATCGATCGCGTGGAGTTCTGGGTGCAGACCAACCCGGGCACGCGGCCGGGGCCGCTGATGAAGGTCGCCTCCGGCGGGGAGCTGGCGCGCTTCCTGCTGGCGCTCAAGGTGGTGCTGGCCGACCGCGGTTCGGCGCCGACGCTGGTGTTCGACGAGATCGATACCGGCGCGGGCGGCGCCGTCGCCGACGCCATCGGCGTGCGGCTCGCCCGCCTCGCCGAGCGCGTCCAGGCGATCGCGGTCACCCACGCGCCGCAGGTCGCGGCGCGGGCGGGGCGTCACTATCTGATCACCAAGCAGACGCTCGACCGCGGCAAAAGGGTCGCGACCCGCGTCGCGGAAGTCACGGCCGACCACCGCCGCGAGGAGATCGCCCGCATGCTGGCCGGCTCCGAGATCACCGAGGAGGCCCGCGCCGCCGCCGAGCGCCTGATCCGCCCGGCCGCTTCCTTCCCCCCGCGAAGCGGCGGGGAGGGTGACGAGGCGCAGAGCGTCGAGCCGGGTGGGGGGCCGAAGACTCGAATTTCAAAGGCTGCCCCCCACCCCTGACCTCTCCCCGCCGCTTCGCGGGGGGAGGGGAACCCCGCGGCCTCGATTGTTTCGGCAACGGCTGTAGGGTGGGCAAAGCTTGCCCCGCGAAAAGCCGGGCAAGCGTGCCCACCTTCAGGGATCAGAAATCAGCACAGTCCTTTGACTTCCAATCTCTGATGTCCGATCTCTGACGTCTGATGATGATGGTGGGCACGGCGCGTTCCGCGCCTTTGCCCACCCTACGGCGCATGAATCGATTCCCATGAGCAAGCGCGACGCCACCGATATCCCCGTTTCCAAGCTGACCGAGGCGCAGGCGAAAGCCGAGCTCGAGCGGCTCGCGGCGGAGATCGCCGCGCATGACAAGCGGTACTATCAGGAGGACGCGCCGAGCATCAGCGATGCGGAATACGACGCGCTGCGCGCGCGCAACGAGGCGATCGAGGCGCGGTTCCCCGCGCTGGTGCGGCCGGATTCGCCTTCGCGAAAAATCGGGGCCAAGCCGGCGGAAAAGTTCGCAAAGATCCGGCACGCGGTGCCGATGCTCTCGCTCGGCAATGCTTTTG
>WNGJ01010196.1_pt1 | contig 17542 bp, 16 predicted proteins | sample 5400611 | NCBI WGS metagenome assembly WNGJ01 (sample SAMN13153375, study PRJNA577476) | soil metagenome | isolation source: 40 cm soil or saprolite under Garry oak tree replicate 1 | place: USA:California | collected 2016-06-15 | reverse complement strand
GTACCGTGGCTTGAGGAAATCCATGGTGTGCCGTGGCTCCGTTTTCCCGTTCGAGGTTCCGCGGCGGCGGATGATCGGTGCAGCGCTACTCAATCAACCGTGCGCTCAACTCTCCGCACCGGCAAGCTAGCGCACTCACGCGTAGAGTACAATTGACATAGCCTCACCATCGCATTCCCGCAACGGCGATCTTTTGAATTCAACCGAGTTGTCTTGACGGACGCTCCTCGTTATGCAAGGCGACGAAGCAGCGCGGATCTCATTGCGCAACACAACGGGGCAACATATGAGCACCTTCGACAAGCGCGAGGAAGGCTTCGAGAGCAAGTTCGCGCATGATGAGGAACTTCGGTTCAAGGCTCGTGCGCGGCGCAACAAGCTGATCGGCCTGTGGGCGGCCGAGAAGCTCGGCATGACCGGCGCAGACGCTCAGACTTACGCCGCGAGTATCGTCAGCGCCGATCTCGACAAACCCAACAGCGACATCGTGTTCAGCACGCTACGCAAGGACTTCGACGAGAAAGGCGTTGCGCAATCCGACCATCAGATTCGCCGGACCATGGATGAAGCAATGGAGAAGGCGATCGCGGAAATCCAGACCGGACGATAGGGTGTTGGGACGCGGGACGGCGCATCGGTGTCGTTCACGGCGAATCGCAAGTTGCTGATGCGCGACATATGCCCGCGGGGCGACACAGCCTTGCTGCACACCTCGGCTGTGCTTTCGGCCCGGGCTGTTTAGTGCGGCCCGGGATGCCGGCTCCGACGATCGCCGCGGCATGCACGGCTGCCGACGGGTCTGACTCATGGAGGTTTTCGGACGGCAGGTGCGCGGCCCGCCTAGGCGTATCGATCGACGCCGTCCGCCTCTCCTCATGCCGCGAAATTGCCCACCCGCCTCAGCAGCCGGCCGTGCCGGCTCCATACATCTTGAGCAATGCTCAGCCGGCAGCCGAGACCGTTGGCGACTGTCATGTCAACTCACGACGCCCGTGCGCTCGGCCTGGGTTCGTGGCTGAAAGCTGCTCAGCGTCGGAACGCCAATCGAGCTCCCTCGTTCCGGTCACCCGTGCACGTCGGTCGAATACAAAAGATGAATGCAGCAATGCGCGCCGCCACCGGTGACGAAGGCGCGGAGCTGCGCGCAGTCGTCGCTTCCACGACATCGGCACTCAACGCGACGACGCAATCCAACGCATCTATGGTCGACCAGTGGCTTCGTTCGTCAAACAAAGAACTGGCGAATTCCAACTGTCCGCGCACCCGCCGGCTTGATCCGCGGGTCCCGTCTATTTCGCACGAGGTTGGATTTGCGGGTCAAAGCCCGGCAAAGAAGTCGAGCGAATCCCGAATCAAGTTCGGAAACGGTCATAGACGGTCATCACGGTGCTCCAAATAATGCGACGATCGCTGTCTGAGCGGCGATGTCCGGTTATTAACCACCGGCCGCGATGAGGGAAATCCGAACCTTCAAACCGACCATTTCAAACCGGCACCATTTCAAACCGGCATGGAGCATCGCGGCGACCTCTTCAATTCAAAATGCAATATTTTTCAATCTGCACGCCTGACGATCAGGAACGATCTCCCCAGTCAGGAATTGTAACGGCAACCGGCCGCCATCCCCCTCCCCCGCGCGTGGCCGGCCCAGCCGAGGCGCAACTGGCCTTTACGCCAGTTGCGCCTCATCTGCGTACGCCGGAAAAAGGCAGATCCAGGCATTAACGGCCTTAATCGCCCCTCTCGGCGAAAAAGTAGGGACGAGGTTGCGAAGCCGTGTGTCGTCGTCAACCGATCGCCCGCCTTCTGCGCTGGACCGCGTTGCGTTCGAAGAATAGCGCCTGGCTGACGAGCGCGGAGACGGTAGACTGCTGGTAAGGCTTGGAAACAAGAAACGCCGGCTCCGGCCGCTCGCCGGTGAGGAAGCGCTCGGGGTAGGCCGTGATGAAGATCACCGGCACCTCGAATGTGGTGAGGAGGTCATTAACGGCTTCCAATCCCGAGCTCCCGTCCGCAAGTTGAATATCCGCGAGAATAAGGCCAGGGCGCTTCTTCTTGGATAGCGCGATGGCCTCTGCTCGCGTTCGCGCAATCCCAATGGTGCGGTGGCCGAGGCTTTCGACGATATTTTCGAGGTCGAGCGCTATAAGGGCCTCATCCTCAATGATCAGTATGTCGGTGGCAATCTGGGCGGCGAGTTCTCGCCCGGATTCCTCCACCAGTTCCTTAAATGTCTGCCGATCGACATTGAGGATCGCGGCGGCTTGGTCCTCGGAGAAGGATTCGAGCGACACCAGCAAAAACGCCTGCCGCGGCATAGCAGTGATTTGAGCGAGACGGCGGTCCGCCGGCGTCCGGTCGACGACCTGCTCGGCCGCGCCACCCAACCTGGTTGAATTCCATGTCTTAGAGAATGCCCTGAATAACTCAACCTTCGATTGAGAGGTTTCGGTAAGAAGGTGCGGTTGCCTGACCAGCGCTTCAAGCGTCGCCGTGACATAGGAATCCCCTAAAGCCTGGTTTCCGGTTAAGGCTCGGGCATACCTGCGCAAATACGGCACATGCTGAGCGACAGCCTGAGATTTGGATACTGTTTCGGACACTGTCTGGTTCTCCCCGTTCAACGGCGCGGCGCTACCTCCCTAAGTGCTGGCTACGAAAAAAGTTCCGGCACGCGGAACCGATTTATGTGCCGCACGTTAGTAAGTTTTTTCCAGGAATGTGAAGCAGGGGAACATAACGCCGCGGGCGCGAGGAAGACGATGAACAAGGACAATCCTTCTCTACGACTAAGACCCATGTACGCGCAAAAATCCGAAAAGAATCCTGTGGTCAAGCTCGGGCCCGATATCAAAGCAAAAATTGGGATGCAGCTGCGACAGATGTACGGCGAGATTGTCGATCAGGGAGTGCCCGAGCGCTTCGTTGAAATCATTAAGCGGCTTGACCCGAATTGCGAGGGCAGGTGATGGGGCTCCGGAAGAATGTACGGGAAGCGATGCTGGAGGCGGTCCCCAGCTTGCGCGCATTCGCGATCTCGTTGTGTGGAAATGTCGATCGCGCCGATGATTTGGTGCAGGAAGCGCTGTTGCGGGCGTGGGCCAATATGGGTTCATTTCAACCGGGCACCAACATGTCCGCATGGCTGTTTACCATATTGCGTAATCTATTCCGCTCGGAATACCGCAAGCGTCGGCGCGAGGTTGAGGACGTCGATGGCTCCTATGCCGAATCGCTCACGTCGCTGCCGGAGCAGAACAGCCGACTTGAGATCGTCGAGTTTCGCAACGCCCTCAAACTGCTCCCCTCGGAACAACGCGAATCGTTGATTCTGGTCGGCGCATCGGGGTTTTCCTACGAGGAGGCCGCTCAAATCTGTGGATGCGCAGTCGGCACCATCAAGAGCCGGGTTAACCGCGCAAGAAGCAGGCTCGCTGAGATTCTCTCGATCGACAGCGCCAGCGATTTCGGTCCCGATCGGGAAACTCGCGCGGTCGCAAATTCGGACATCGTCCGCACCGATCGGTCTTGATCGCCAGAGCAGCTTTCTGCTGATGGAATGAAATGAATCATGTAATGATTTGCCTGTCGTCGCCGCGACGCTTGTCCGCGCAAAGACGAGTGGACAATAGCGGTCTGCGAGGCTGATATCTCGCCTTTACCGGCATCTGCACCGGCAATAGCTCTTCTTCTCGCCCGCGCGACCTATACCGATCTTCTCGCGACCTGTGCCGACCCGCGGCGCCCCGCCCGGGCTGATGGGCGGGGGTTCACGACAGGGCGCCTCAAGTTTCGTAAGCGGCGGGGATCAACCCGCATAGGCGACACGCCGCTGGGATTCCGCTTCGGCAGGGCTCTTTGGACGCGCCGGAAGTTGAAGCACCGTCGCCTTCTGGCCAGCCGCGATTGTTGTCAGAAGCATCACATCACCGTCGGGAAACTCGAGCGCATCGTGATGGACATTCAATACCTGCTTGTTGATTTGCCGGAAGATCGCCGTGTAATGGCGAACCGGCTTGCGCCTCCAGCCGAATAAGATGCGACGAGCCACCGGAAGCCCCTCGGGAAAAGCGATTTCCGTGCCAGGCAGCAGGCAGATCGCTACGCTCGGAGTCTCGACGTCCGCAAAGCCACGAGTGCCAGTGCGGAAATCGCGCGTCACGAGTTGATCGCCAACCGTGGCGGGTCTCGAGCTTACGTTTTGGAGGCTGTAGTCACACATGTTCGGAATCCCTTTTGGAAGGTGACTTCCTCGAAACGCGCTCAAGCCAGCGATTGTTCCGGCGAACCGAACGTCTACCGCGGTGGTGACGCGGCCAGCACGAATCTGTAAAACAGCGAGCAGCGCCGCTGTGTCGGCGATCTGCACAAGTGATGGCGTCGGGTTATTTCCTCGTTCCGTCCTTCAGATCGTCGAGCCGCTTGAGAATCTCAGCACAGCGAGCCGGCACTCCTTGGTCCATGACATCGCCATAGATGACACGCAGCTGCTGCCCGACTCTTACCTTGATATCGGGCCCGAGCTTTGCTGCCGGACTTGCGTCCAAATCTAGCTTCTCTCTCATGGCTTTTCTCCCGTTGGCATCCTTAATGGTTATGGTGTTCTGCGTTGATGGCCGGGTACTACCGTGGCTGGGGCGTTCGTCCCTTCTCGAGCCAGCGAATGCGCGTTCGCCTACAGCCGCAGCCCCATGCTCATGGCCCGCGGAGGCTTGCACCCCGAGGAAACGCCAATGGCTCCTCTAAAGTCCGAGAACGGACTTAAGGAGCCACCAGCGTCGTCCCCGATGTTGCTGTCGGGGGAAGCGCGAGAATTCAAGGCAACGATATCAGCTCTGCGCTCTGCGACGGCTGCCTGGCAGGTTCGCTATCCGATTTCGGTTCCGCCGGCAGCGTTACCACAGGAAGTTGCAACACGGTTGCGCGCTGACCTGCCACAAGTCTCGTAAGCAGGACGATGCGCCCCGATGGAAACTCCAGCGCATCGTGATGTTCGTGGGGACGGTCCGGGTTGATTCGCCTGAAACGTGCCGTGTTTTCCCCCATCTTCTTGGTCGGGAAAAATCCCAGCGCGTGATCGCACTCAACGTCGCGGTCGAATACAAGCTCGGTTCCGGGCGCGAGGCAGATCGCCAATTGCGGGTTTCCCACCTCTGCAAATCCGCGTGTAATGGAATTGCTGAATACGGTCGACACCAGCTGGTCGCCGACTTTGGCGGGACGGCTCTCCACGTGCTCTAGACTGTAGTCGCACATCATATCGCTCCTATTGCGCATTCGCTGATCGGGAAATTCGTATGGTGGAGGTTTCGTTCCGCGAGAGCGGCCATGTTTGTCATTTGGACGGCCGGAATTGGCTCGCTTGGTCCAGCGGCGACAAGAAAGTCGCAGGGCGGCCGCTCTGATCCGAAGTAGAAGACGATCCGCGCCAGCCGAGGAGACGGGCGAAGAAGCTTCGAGGCTGAAGAACGCTGGCGAGCATCCTTATGTCGCGTCCGGAACCTCCGGGTCCCGGTTGAGTTGACCGCGCATGGAGCTGGTCGAGTGCCGAGCCAGCTCGGGGCCGATTTCAGCGCGCAAGAAGGAGGATGACATGAAGCCCTCGCAATCCGGCAACCTCACCGAGGAGAACAATCCAATGGATCCGATCGAGCAGGCGGCGCGGGCCTCTGAAAGGACCGCAAACGAGTTCGCCGAAGGCGCGTCCCGCGTGAAGGATGCAGCTGCAAGAGCCAGTGACCAGGCGATGCGTGCGAGCGTCGAAATCATTCAACGCAACGCCGAAACGGTCCAGCATACCCTTGCGTGCGGCGCGAAACTGGCGGCGCGAATGACCGAACGCTCCGCCGATCAGTTCGGCCGCGCGATTGGCGTTTCGGGAGAAGGCGCCCAAAGAGCTGCGCAAAAGTCATCGCGCAACCTGGAGGCAATCGTCCAATCCGGCACGGTATTGACGGAAATTACGCAGCGTCTGTGCGAGGAATGGGCAGAAATCGCGCGGGCACGTATGGACCGCGGTTTTGATCGAATCGAGGCGTTCTTGCAGTGCCGCACTCCGCAGGACTTCGCCGCACTGCAGAGCGAGCTGTTGCGCGATAACATGGAAACGTTTCTGGGTTACGCGCGCAAGGCGGGCGAACATTCGGCGCGCCTGGCCGACGAAGCCAGACAGCGGTTTGGAACCGCCGCGGAAGGCCGCAGGGCGGCGTGACGGATCAGCTGGAGCTGCGGCCGGGCCAAACCGGTTTAGCGCCGTACCGTAGGGCAACGATGTCATCCTGGCGCAAGGCGGACCAGGCCGCTTTGGCCCGTTGCTTCAGTTTGAGGTCCGTTCGCCGGGCGTTTGCTCGCGGGCCGTGAAATCCGTCGGGCGCCGGCATCACAATCCGGGTCCCGGTATGAAACACCGTATGTTCTGCAGCGGGTCGAGCCACACCATCGGACGTCCAGCCTTGTTGGGGCCGGTAATCACCGCGTCATCCGGAACCTCTGTCCACACGCCATTGACCGGAACCCAATATCGGGACTCGCGTATGTCGTATTCGGTCTCTTGTCCGTCAGCCTCGGAACAGCAGAAGCCCTTGCCGCTTTTGAGAGAGTCAAACCACTGTTTGAGCGGGCTGTTGGCGTATCGCCCGTCATCGCGGGCCATAGTCGCGGTGGTCAGCAGAAGCAGGACGAATAGCGCAGCGCGCATGTGCGACTTTCCTTTCAACCGCCCCGCGTCGCGACAACTCATGCCCCCGGGTTGCAGGTTCCGTGGCCGGAATCTTATTCCGGCCGAGAATGTCGGGGGGCGAGCCTACCGTTAGATAACCGGATGCCCCGCAACGCGCCCTTTCAATCAGGTGCCAAGACCTGATCCGCAAAGGCTCCGATGCGCGCAATCGCCGACCTGGCTTCGGGCAAGACCGGCGCGAAGAGATGCCACCCGTGCGGCATGCGCGGCCACACCTCGATTTGGACTTGGCAGCCTGCCGCCCGCAGATTTTCGGCCATGCGTACCGCGTCGTCGTGGAGGATCTCGTCGCTTCCCACCTGAATGAGAGCCGGCGGCAGCCCCGCCGGCTTGCCGTATAGCGGTGACGCGTAGGGATTGCGCGGGTCGGCGCCCGCGAGATAGCAGTCGGCAAAAAGGCGGGCGTCTGCGGCGTTCAGCATCGGGTCCGATTTCGCGTTAAGCGAAAGGGAGGTACCGGTGAGAGCCAGATCGGTCCACGGTGACAGCGCAACGGCAGCGGCAGGAAGCTCCAGCCTGGCATCGCGCAACCTCAACAATAATGCCAGGGCGAGGCCGCCACCGGCGGAGTCGCCTATGACCGCGGTGCGTTGCGGATCAGCTATGCCGGCAAGCCACCGATACGCGGCCGTTGCGTCATCAAGCGCGGCGGGGAAGGGGTGCTCCGGCGCAAGCCGGTAATCAATTGCCAGTACACGGGCACGTGCCGCTGTTGCGATACGCCAAGTGAAATGGCGGTAGAGTGCCGGTGAACCGGTCACATATCCACCACCGTGAAGAAACAGCACGTGGCGATTGAGCCGGGATGCCGCTGTTGCGACGAACTCGCCCGGAACGCCGCCAGCGCCGACCGCCAACACCTCTGTCCCTGTCGGGGGATGCGGAACCCACCTTGCAGCCGCGCGGATGCTCCGGCGAGCGGCGGCGACCGTCGGGCGACGGCGGCGTTTGATGAACCAGCGCACGCCGATGCGCACCAACTCCGAGCGCAGGCTCACCCGGGCTTTTCTGTCATAAGCCCCTCTGCGTTTGGAGCATGTCAACGCACCGTGGGCGCCGAGCGCCGGGCAGGGCCGATGATGCGGATGGCATTCGAAGCCTGCCGAATCGCGGCGACCAAGCCGAAGCTTAGCAGCAAGGTTCCGGAAAATACGATTGTCGCCTTAATGACCGCGATAACCGCAAGTCCCAACAGAGCGAATTGCAGCCAGACAGAGAAGAGATAGTGGACAAGGTACATGCCATAGGCCTTGTCGTTCAAGGCATCGAACACACGGATGCGACGATTAGCGAAACGAACGAATATTGCCAACATGAACATGCAACCGGCGGCGCAGCACAGCACGAAGCTCGATGCCTCGAGGGTCTGCACCGGTAGTGACGGGGGGCTATCGCCGCTCATGGCAATTCCCGCGCACCCGAGCCAAAGCGCAAATGCGGCCATTGCAGCCCCACCTGCCATTCTCCAGTGCTGCGCCAGCCATCCGCTCGGGGCAAGAAGCCCACGCTCGATTCCAAAAGCCCCGACGCCGAGGCCGGCCAGGAAATAAACGGCATAGAGCAGCGGCCGACAGAGCTGGAACGCAAATGGTCCGACATGAAACCATGTCCACGGCGTGAAGACGAGCGCCAGCGGGACGTAGGCGAGCGCGGAGGCGGCCACCAAAACCATCACGAATATGGTCGGCCGCGCGCTCAGCTTACCGACAATGTGACCAAGCGCATCGCCTGATCGGGGCGCGAGCCGATAGAGCGCAGCGACGCCGAGATCGAACATCAGCAGCACCCACAGAAACCAAGGTGGTCCGCTTGGCCAAAACGGCAATGCGAGCCAGTGCTGCCAGTACGCCGTCAGGCCAGGATCAACGGCCGTGACGCGATAAATCGGATAATGCGCGAGCGGCATCAGCAAGCCGACCGTGACAGCGAACGGCAGCCCGATGCGGACCGCGCGGTCACGCAGGAAAGTCCGCACCCCTTTGCGAGCGAGGCTTTCCCATACGAACAGGCCGGAAAGAAAGAACAGCAGCGCTATGAGATATGTATCCTGATGCGCACAGAAAATATCGAAGCCGAACCAGCGCTCGCTGTCGATGATCGGGATGCTGCGCCAGCGAAAGGGTGGGTCGTCGAAACGGAACGGAGACGCCGGCGAGGAGCCGAGGTAGGCGACGAACGAGTGGACTGCAAGGACGATGACGATTGCAAAGGTCCGCAGATTATGGAGAGCAAGGCTCGGCGTGGACATCGGATGAGGCTCTCGGGTGCGGAGTCTATGGGCCCTTATCGGCAAGCCTCCCTACCCTTCCCCGCATCCGGGGAAGGGTAGAGAGGAAGAAGTTTGCTTCCTCGCGGCGGGCCCATCAGGGCAGGTTGAAACAGGACAGCAGCCGCCATCGTGCACGTAAGCGCCAGCGCCATCAGCTTGCCCATGCTGGAGGTGCCGGGATCACTCGAAAGCCACAGGCTGCCAAAGGCCGTCGCGGTGGTCATGGCGCTGAACACGACGGCTCGCGTCAGGCTCGATTGGAGCAGGGAGGTGCGGCCGGCCCGCCACGCCAGGATGTAGTAGATCTTGAATGCCACTCCGACGCCGAGCAGCAGCGGAAGCGCCATGATGTTGGCGAAATTGAGCGGAATGCCGAGGACGGCACACAGCTCCAAAGTCACCACGCCTGCGATCACGAGCGGCACCAGCGTCAGCAGAACGTCGCCGACGCGTCTCAATGCGATCAACAGCAGGATGGCAATCACACCTAATGCGAACGCGCCGGCTTCGATGAAGGAATGCACCACAGTGTTGCCGGCTGCGAACAGTTCGACGGCCGGTCCGCTTGCGTCTGGTTCCGCCGCCAATACGGCTGTCACGAAGTCGCGAACCGTCTGGGTGTCATCGGGATCGCCCTTTGGCAGAATCTCAACCCGCGCGCGGCCGTCCGGGGCGATCCAGTCGCGAGCGATTTCGGGTGGAATGGTTTCGGGCGATATGCGCTCCGGCCTGAGCGAAAGTCGCAGGAGCTCGAGGGTGAACCGCAGCGGCTCGGCGAACGCGCGTTCGACCCGCTGGCGATCGACTGCGCTGCCTTTAGCGAGTTTCGACAGCAAGCCCGAAAGTTGCCGCGCCGCATCAGGTCCCGGCCCGTGCTGGTCGCCGGCCGCCTTGGTGAGGGTGTCAGCGGCCGCCAGCAAGGCCTTCACGTGGTCCTGATCGGTCGGCGGCTGAGCGTGCGAACCTGCGCGACCTGCGGCAGTGCCGCAATGCGGTGCGCCGTTGCGTTCGCCGCATCGAGATCATGCGCCACGATGTCGATCGCATTGGCGCCAGTCGAGGGGTCCTTTCTCAGCTCATAATAGGTTGCCACCGATTCGACCGTGGCGTTGCGCAGATGCATCGGATCGAAGTCGAACCGAAGGTACAACAGCAGAGGGGATGCGAACCCCACGACCAAAATAGTGCCGATGACGACCGGCGCGCGATGCCGTTCCAGAAACCGGTCGACCGGCGCAAGGGCCGCGAAACCGATGGGATGCGGCTCTCCCGGCGGTTTCATGATGGACAGAAGCGCAGGAAGCACGGTGACGCTGGTCGCAAAAGCGATCAACATGCCGACACCCGCAATCTCTCCAAGCTCGGCGAGGCCGCGGTAGTCAGTCGGCAGGAAAGAGCAGAAGCCGACTGCCGTCGCCACGGAAGCCAGCGCTAGCGGCGTGCCGGCCTTCCGGGCGGCGCTGAGCAAAGCAGTTCGCAGATCGGGATTGTCATGGCGCTCGGCGCGATAGCGGACACTGAATTGAAGCCCAAAGTCGACGCCGAGCCCGATGAAGAGCACAAAAAAGGCCACCGAAATCACATTGAGAGCGCCGACCAGAATGAGCCCGACCGCTGTCGAAACCGCAAGGCCAACCGTAAGGCTGACCGCAACCGCCGCAATGATCCGAAGCGAGCGAAGGGCAAACCAGAGGATGACCAACACCCCCAGAACCGATACGGCGATGTTGAGGATGGAGCTCCGCTTCAGCGTGCCGAATTGTTCATCCTCGATCGGAATCTGTCCGGTTTGCCGGATTGTTACTCGTTGGTCGCCGAGTTTGAGATCGGCTGCAAGCCGCGAAATCAACTCAGTGGCCCGATGTCCGGGCTGAAGTTCGCTAAAATCGAGCACCGGTTCGACCTGGAGAAAACGGCGCCTGTCGTCGGGCGTCGCCGGTCTGGCGCTCGCCAATGCCTGCCATGAAAAGCTCGCTGGCCGATTGGCTGCGACCGCTTCGAGGGTATTGGCCGCCATTGCCAACGGCCGGGCCATGTCGTCGAATTCGATCATTCCGCGCTTGACGCCGATAAAGACCATGGACATCGCAGCGAGAATTCCTCGAAGGCTCGGGTCCTCCGCCAAGGTGCCGAGGAGGGGATCGGCCTGACGCAAGGCGTTCGTAAATCGCGCGACTTCGTCGGTCGGCAGAAACAGCAAGCCGTTTTGTTCAAAAAATTTGCCGCTTCCTGGGTGGCTGACGGCGAGAAATCGTTCCGGGTGTGTCAGAAGAGCCCGAGTGAGTTCGGTCGACGCCTGCTCGGCGAGCTCTGGCGTGGGGGCGTCGATAACGACAATAATGCCAAACTGGGGGAACGCCTTCATGTACTGCAACGCCCGCTTTGCCCAGGGCAAATCGTGCGATATCAGTTCGTGGATGTCGGTCTTGATGGCGAAATGTTCCGCTGCATAGATCCCTGATGCTGCCGCGAGAGCGATTGCCGATCCGAGGATCCACAATGGGCGCCCGATGCAGAAATCAATGACTGCTGCAACCGCTGAGGTCAGCGGGGATGCACTGAATGGCCATCGTATGGGCCCCGCCACATACCGGAAACGCGCACGTCCCCAGCTCGTCAAGACTTTGATTGCCACGGTCGAACGTTCACGGATTCGGGGAGTGCGCCGCAGACGGATATCTACGGCTTTGATGCATTTGCCACAACGACAGGGAGGTCGAAAGGTTCCCCGGGGCGGACGGTGCAGCAACGTGGGAAGTAGTTATCTGCCGCAAGTCGCTCTCGAAACCTTAAGACGCATCTGTGGCGGAACAGCTTTCCAGGCGCGTGCGTTAATGGTTTTGGTCTCCGCGGTTCCAGCATTCGCGGAACGAGAAACTGCCGTTTAATCCGCCAGCACCGAAACTCCTTGTCGTATGAATACTCCGCCCGCCGAGCGAATGGCGTTTTCGCCGGATTATCTGCACCCGAATTATCTGTACTCCAAGAAAAATGGCCCCGTTTACACAACGGGGCCAAGTCGGGGAGGAAGTCGACGTTCGTCGATGCTCTTCAACGGACGAAGCTGTGAAATGTTCCATCGCCGTCGACCGAGTCGCGGAAATTAGAGCGTTTTACGGTTACGTTTGAGCATATCTGCAGTAGTCATGGCCGGGCTTGTCCCGGCCATCCACGTCTCCCCCTCCCTACCCTCCCCCGTATTCGGGGGAGGGTAGGGAGGGGGCAGCAAGAAAGACGTGGATGCCCGCGACAATCCCCGGATCAAGTCCGGTGATGGGCATGACGCTGAGGAGAGCGATTCAATCATATCGTAAACTGCTCTAGAGCGAGATTTCCTCCGCTGCGTACCGGAATTGCGCAGCCGGCCAAGGCTTTTCTTTCTCTCGCGGGATCAATCGCGCCCAAATCGAATTATTGGACTGCCCGGGGACCATGACAAACCAGTGGAGATTGCAAGGATGCACATTGCCCAAATTGCGCCGTTGGCGGAAGCCGTACCGCCTAGGTTTTATGGCGGAACGGAACGTGTCATTCATTGGCTTACCGAGGAACTGGTCGCGCTCGGACACGACGTCACATTGTACGCCAGCGGCGACTCGGCCACCTCCGCGAGGCTTGAGGCGGTATGGCCGCGGGCGCTTCGTATCGATGGTTCGGTACGGGATCCCAATGCGCTACATATGGCGATGCTGGAGCGCGTCCGGCAGCATGCAGGGGAGCACGACTTTCTGCATTTCCATTTGGACTATTATCCATTCTCCCTGTTTTCCCGCCAGCCGGTTCCCTTTGTCACGACGCTGCACGGCCGGCTCGATCTGCCGGAGCACCAGCCGGTTTTCACGACGTTCTCTTCCCTGCCAGTGATTTCGATATCGGACGCACAGCGCAGGCCGGTGCCGCAAGCGAACTGGGTACGGACCATCTATCATGGCTTGCCGCAGCAATTATTGACGCCCGTTCCCGCGAGGCCGCGCTATTTTGCCTTTCTCGGCCGCGTCGCGGCGGAGAAGGGGGTGGACCGGGCCATTTCGATCGCCCGCAAATGCGGGGTGCCGCTTCGAATCGCGGCAAAGATCGACAAAATGGACCGCGAATATTTCAACGAAAAGATCCATCCGCTGCTGGATGGTTCGAGCGCCGCGTATATTGGGGAAATCACGGACTCGGAAAAATCGGAATTTCTCAGCGGCGCTGTCGCGTTGCTCGATCCGATCGATTGGCCAGAGCCGTTCGGCCTTGTCATGATCGAAGCAATGGCGTGCGGGACGCCGGTCATTGCATTTAATCGCGGGTCGGTCCGCGAAGTAGTCGATGACGGACTGACCGGCTTCATCGTCGAGGATGAAGAAGGCGCAATCGGAGCTTTCGACCGGCTTTCGCAACTGTCACGAGAGAAAATCCGCCGGCACTTCGAGCAGCGTTTCACGGCGCGCCGCATGGCGCTCGAGTACCTCGCCGCCTATCGCAGCCTGATGGACCGCGATCAACACCGCCTTAAGTTGGTTGTCGACGGGGCGCCGGCGACATAGCTGAATTCATCGAAATCAACGCAGCACGAGGTTCCGGAAGTGCGTGGGGGAACTCCGTGGGGGAACCAAGAGTCAATTGATGAGCTGAGCCTATTTTGCAGGGCGCCCGCGGCGGCGGAACAAAGTGTTCCAATTGCACTTAAGACATGAACAGCCCACGCGGACAGGAGCATCACATGCAATCCATGGACGACCTTTTTTATGCGCTTCTGGAGGACGTCTATTTCGCCGAAACGGAGCTCCTCAAGACACTTCCAGAACTTGCGAGGAAGACCGCAAACAGGACGTTACGGCAGGCATTTGCCGATCATCGCGACGACACCGAGGAGCACTTGAAGCGACTTGAGAAGGTGTTTCTGTCCATCGGACAGAAGCCGCGCGGCAGGACCTGCAACGCCATGCTGGGCATCATCGCCGAGGGCCAACAAGTCATCGATAAGGTCGAGGATGACGCCGTCCGTGATGCCGCTATCCTGGCCGCGGCGCAGGCAGCCGAACACTATGAAATTGCACGTTACGAGACGTTGCGGGCCTGGGCGGAGCTTCTCGGCCAGGACGAGGTGGTGGAACTCCTCAGCGAAACCCTGGAGGAGGAAAAGCACGCGGATGAGCTTTTATCGTGGATTGCCGAAGGCGGCGTCAATGAGAGCGCAAGCGAGCGCCCACAGGTCGCCGAGTGACGATTGAGGCACGCGGGAAAGTTCCATCGGGATTGCCAAAAGGCGGTCGTCTCGTCGCATTGGCCGGGAACTTAAGTGCCGAGCCGGCATTACCCTCGGCATGAGGTTACCGGGGCCACATATCTCTCGCCGGTTCAGGAGCTTGCGGTGACCGCGCGCCATTTCGAACAGCAAATCCCCAGGCGGTTGCTCGCAAAGCACAACGTTTCCTCGCGAGCATTTAGTATTATGCTTGCCGTTACCGCGGATGTGGGCCTCGCGTTGCTGCTGTTCCAGCGGAATTGGATAGCGTCCACGGACGACATCGAGCCGTTTTGGGTTCGGCAATTCATCGCATTTGCGATCTACAGTGCTCTTCAGTTGTGGACCTTGGCGTATCAGACGGGCCGGGGAGACGAGCTCGCTGCGACAATCGATAAGGTTTTCGCGGCAAGCCCTGCGCTCGTGACGGCGCTCATCCAGATGTACTGGATAGGACATGACTCCGCCGCGACATTGTCCTGGAGGCAGCACGTAGTTTCCGCGATTTGGGCTGGTTTCGCAATTGCAGATTTCTTCGCCACCGATATCACCAACCAGCGCCTGCGGACACGCCAGTTGAATTTGGCGCCGCCGGCGGAGTGAGGTTGCTGGCTCAAAAGGGCCCCGATTTTTGCGTTGCCATTTTGCGGGAGCAGCGTTGCGCTGATGGGACTTCAACCAGGGGGAAGTCGCTAGAAAATGAAAGTGATGTAGGGCGCGGCATGGCATGCGGCCGTGTTACATCAATTTCGATAACCACCATCCGCAGAAGGGCCCGTCATGTCAATCAACAGACTGCGTAAGGAGGAGATCAGGGCTGAGGCCGACGCTGGCGTCTCTTTCTCCATCGCGGCGACCGGACCAGAGACCCGGGTTCGACGCACGCTCAAGCATGGCGACACCTTTCTGGTGATCGACGCCCACGGCGACATCGGCGCCGCGGCGGGGACGAGCGACGGTCTCTTTCATCGCGATACGCGGTTTCTGTCCCGCCTCGAATTGCGGGTCAACGGGATGCAGCCGCTGCTCCTTGGCAGCAATATGCGTGAGGACAACGCAATTTTCAGCGCCGATCTTACCAATCCCGATATGTTCGGCGGCGAGCGCGTCGTTGTGCTTGAGAAGGACACGTTGCACATCAATCGGTCGGTCTTCGTGTGGCGCGATACGCTCTTTCAGCGGCTGTCGCTGCGCAACCACGGCGCCAAACGAGTTGAGCTGCTGCTTTCAGTCACTTTCTCCGCGGATTTCGCCGACGTATTCGAGGTGCGTGGAATGCGGCGCGCACGCCGTGGGACATTCAACATCCGGTTGAACGGGCCACATGAGGCGCTCCTGAGCTATCTCGGGCTGGACGATTTCCTTCGCGTCACATCGGTTTACTTCGACCCGGTGCCGACCCGGCTTTCGGAACGGGAGGCGAGGTATCAGGTCACGCTGACCTCTCACGAGACGATGTCGTTTTGCGTAGCCGTGCGATGCAATCCAAACGCCCCGCAGCCGGCGCCGTTTGTGCGAAGCCTGCTTTATGCGCATCGTGAGCTGCGGCAGGCCGCTCACGGCGCCGCCGTGGTCCAGACGTCCAATCCGCTTTTCGACAAGGTCCTGCGGCGGTCGATGGCTGATTTGGCAATGCTGAGGACTGAGACACCGCAAGGCCCCTACCCCTATGCGGGCACGCCGTGGTATTCGACCACGTTTGGACGCGACGGCCTCATCACTGCCTTGCAGATGTTGTGGGTTGATCCGCGGATGGCACGGGGGGTGTTGTTCCGCCTCGCAACGCTGGCGGCGAAGACGACGGATGCCTCGTCGGACGCCGAGCCCGGCAAAATCCTGCATGAAGTGCGTTTCGGCGAAATGGCGGCGCTCGGAGAAGTGCCGTTCGGGCTTTACTACGGAAGTGCGGACGCGACGCCGTTGTTCGTGTTGCTGGCCGGCCTCTACTTCGAGCGCACGGGCGATGTCAAAGCCCTCACTGAACTGTGGCCGGCGATTGAAGCAGCGCTGTCGTGGATCGATGGACCGGCGGACCGGGATCGCGACGGCTTTGTTGAATATTTCCGCGCCAACGAGAACGGCCTCGTCAATCAAGGATGGAAAGATTCGGGGGATGCGGTTTTTCATGCCGACGGCCGGCTGGCGGCGGGCCCCATCGCACTTGCGGAAGTCCAGGGCTATGTGTTTGCGGCCAAGCGTCTGATCGCGCGCTGCGCGCGTCGGTTGGGTCATCGCGATCGCGCCGATATCCTGGAAGACGAATCGCGCCGGCTCGCCGCACAATTCGAAAGGGCGTTTTGGCGCGAGGACCTGCGCATGTATGCGCTTGCGCTCGATGGCGCCAAGGAGCCGTGCTGCGTGCGCACATCCAATGCCGGTCAAGTGCTTTTTACGGGCATCGCGCGAGCGGACCATGCGGCGACCGTGGCTGCGACGCTGCTGGCGCCCGATCTGTTCTCCGGTTGGGGCATCCGCACCGTCTCGCGTCGCGAAGTCCGTTACAATCCCATGTCATACCACAATGGCTCGGTCTGGCCGCACGACAATGCGCTTATTGCGGTCGGACTTGCGCAGATTGGCGCCAAGGCTGCGGTCAATCGCATTTTCACCGCACTTTTCGATGCGGCCACTCACATGGATCTGCATCGCCTGCCTGAGTTATTCTGCGGCTTCCAGCGCGCCCGCAACCGCGGGCCAACGCGTTACCCGGTGGCCTGCGCGCCACAAGCTTGGGCGAGTGCCGCCCCATTCTGCCTCCTCCAGGCGGCGCTCGGACTTGAAATCGATCCCGCGGCCGAACAGTTGCGACTGCGCGATCCGCGCCTGCCAAAATTTCTCGACGAGGTGATACTGCGGAATTTGCAGGTCGGAGACTCCAGTGTCGACATCGCAGTTCGGCGCGAGGGCGAGGCTGTCTCGGTCAGCGTTCTGCGGGCGCTCGGCGCAATTGAGGTGTCAGTCCTTGCTTCGTGATTCTGGGCTAGCGGACGGAGCTCCAGCGTGCCGGCCATGGCCCCGAATAGGTGACTTCCGCTTTCTGGCGGGGCGGGCTCGTCGGCGCTCCTTGAGTCTGAAACGCACCCACGACATTGTCGTCGCCGCGCAATGCGGCGAGGAACTCGCGTTGCCACCGGTCGACGTCGTGATCGAGGATCGCGGCAAGCAGCGCCTGGTGGCGCGCGCGCCGCTCTTCGATCGGCATGGCCAAAGCCTCCGCGATCGCGCCGGCAACGGATTCAGCGTCATAGGGATTGACCAGGAGGGCGCGGCGAAATTCGATCGCGGCCCCGGCGAAGCGGGACAG
>WNGJ01006930.1_pt1 | contig 17544 bp, 22 predicted proteins | sample 5400611 | NCBI WGS metagenome assembly WNGJ01 (sample SAMN13153375, study PRJNA577476) | soil metagenome | isolation source: 40 cm soil or saprolite under Garry oak tree replicate 1 | place: USA:California | collected 2016-06-15 | reverse complement strand
GGAACCGGCGGCGTGGTGGTGGCTCACTACGAGGCGGGTGGGCGGCCGATCGAGGTGGCGTTCCGGTCGGTGCAGAAGCAGCACCTCGCGGCCGGCGAGCTCAGCGCGGTTCGGATCGCCGGGGTCGCGCGCGGAACGACCTTCCGATTGTCGGTGCAGCACGATCCCGAGCGTGGGCGCACCGTGCAGGAGCCTTCGTATCGAACACTGCACACGAGCGGCGGCGAGGACGACGCGGGCGTCGAGCTTGCAGAACGGCGCGCGGAATGGCATCGCGACGTGCTGCACGAGAACATGGATTCGCTGCATCACATGGCGACCGGTGGCGCGCCGGGCGAGGACCGACCGCGGCCGTCGACCGTGTTCACATTCGAGCGCCGCCGCTCAGACTCGACCCGCGTGCTCCTGACGATCATCGAGGTCGGAGAGGGCACGCCTCTCCGGCACGTGCAGCAGCTCGACGCGGAAGACGTGCCTTCTCTTCTCCTCGACCTGCTGTCGACCGGAACGCACGACGAGGTCTACAACCGGTCCCTGGCATCGGCCGCCGACCTGGTGGAAAGGTTCTGAGGTAGCAGCAGACCCTCGATCTCGGCACACAGCCGGCTCATGGTGCCTCCATGACAGGGTAGGGTGGGAGGGCGACTTTGAGCGACTTCATAGTTCTCGCCACCGCGGAGGACGTTGCGGAAGCCGCGGCGGCGGAGATCGCCGAGGCGCTGCGCGGCGGAGCCCGCTCGCTCGTCCTCGCGGGGGGCACGACGCCCAAGCGCTGCTACGAGCTGCTGACCGAGCTAGACGTGGAGTGGGGGAGGGTCGCCGTCCTTTTCGGCGACGAGCGGTGCGTGCCCCCAGACCACCCGGACAGCAATTACCGCATGGCGAAAGAGACGCTGCTGGACCGGGTGCTGCCGGCGACGGTCTATCGCATCCCCGCCGAGCTCGGGCCGGACGAAGGAGCGGACGAGTATGCGGAGGTGGTGGCCAACGCTGCGCCGCTGGACTTCGTGCTGCAGGGGGTGGGGGAGGACGGGCACATCGGGTCGCTGTTCCCCGGTCACCCGGCGCTGCACTCCGACGGTCTGACCGTTGGCATCCACGACTCGCCCAAGCCGCCGCCCCAGCGGGTGACCCTCACGCTCGAAGCTTTTCGCGATGCGGGGCGGGTGCTGATCCTGGCGACCGGGAAGGGCAAGGCCGAGGCGGTGGCGCTTGCCCGGCGAGGCGAATCCCCATCCGGGATGATTCCGAACGCACGATGGCTGATCGACCGAGCCGCCGCGGGCCAATGACAATCGCGGAAGGAAACTCCTCCCCACCTTGTGGGGAGGTGTCGGCGAAGCCGACGGAGGGGCCGGAGTGACTGATGCCTCGGATTGAGATCGTCCCTTCGATCCTGTCCGCCGACGTGGGTCGACTGGCGGAGCAGGTGAGGGAGGCGGAAGCCGGCGGCGCCGATCGCATCCAGGTCGACGTGATGGACGGTCACTTCGTCCCGAACCTCACGTTCGGACCGCTGGTGGTCGAGGCCGTGCGCCGGGCGACCAAACTTCCGATCGAAGCGCACCTGATGATCGAGCGACCCGAGCTGTTCCTCGAGGCGTTCGCGAAGGCGGGCGCAACTTTGATCGAGGTCCAGGTGGAAGCAACCAGCTCCCTTTTCCGGACGGTGCAGAGGATCAAGGAGCTGGGCGCCAAGGCGGGTGTGGCGATCAACCCCGCCACTCCCATCGAGGACCTGCGCGAGATCCTGCCCTACATCGACCTGGTCAACGTGATGACGGTCGAGCCGGGATTCGGCGGCCAGAAATTCATCCCGCGGAGCCCCGAAAAGATCCGGCGACTGCGTGTCCTGTCACAAGAGATCGAGATCGAGGTCGACGGCGGCATCGACGCCAGGTCCGCGCCGCTGGTCGTGGCCGCGGGCGCGAGCGTGCTCGTCGCGGGCAGCTCGGTTTACGGCTACAAGGGTGGGGTGGCCGCCGGCATCAAGGCGATCCGTGAAGCCCTTGACTGACGAATACAAGAAGGCGGCCGCGGAAAAGGCGCTTGAGCTGGTCCAGGACGGGATGCTGGTCGGCCTTGGCAGCGGGACGACGGCCCGTTTCTTCACCGAAGGCTTGGGCCGGCGGGTCGCCAAGGGCATGAAGGTGCGCGGGGTTCCCACGTCGCGAGCGACCGCGGAGCTGGCGGCGGAGCTGGGCATTCCGATCATCACGGAGCTGGTCGGCCAGATCGACCTGTCTGTTGATGGGGCCGATGAGGTCGATCCGGCGCTCAACCTGATCAAGGGCCGGGGCGGCGCCCTTTCGCGCGAGAAGCTCGTCGCCGCCGCGTCGAAGCGATTCGTGGTCGTAGTCGACGACTCGAAGCTCGTCAAGCAGCTAGGCGCCGGCGTTCTGCCCGTCGAGGTGCTGCCGTTCCTGTGGCGCTCGACAGCTGAACGATTGACTGCGCTGGGAGTGAGCCTCGTCCTGCGAGGTGGGGAGGAGGTGCCCTACGTCACCGACAACGGCAATCTGATCCTCGACGTGACCGTCGACGGAGGGATCAAGAACCCCGCCGACTTCGGCTTCGAGCTGAAGAAGGTGACGGGCGTCGTGGAGCACGGGTTGTTTGTGGACATGACGGACACGGTGATCGTGGCCGGCGCAGAAGGCCCAAAGGCCATCGGCCGATCACCCGGGAGTGGTCGTTCGACCTAGGGCGAGCGACCGTTGTTGGCACAATTGGTCGCGGACGGGTCGCACGGTCGAGCCCGCCGCCATACCGCTGATCGGCGTTCCACGATAGGACAGCGGCGGTCGACCGACAGAGGCGTTCTTGGTACTTGGCAGAATGATCGCGGACGGGTCGCACGGTCGAGCCCGCCGCTGCGCCGCTGATCGGCGCTTCGCGATAGGACAGCGGCGGTCGACCGAGCTAGGCGTTCTTGGTACTTGGCAGAATGGTCGCGGACGGGTCGCCTAGCTCGGTCGAGGGCGCGGCACTGGAAATGCCGTAGGCCCGCAAGGGCCTCGTGGGTTCGAATCCCACCCCGTCCGCCATTTGTCCTGTCTCAGGGCATCGAGGACACCTGTTGCAAGGCATTTGGGCACAGGCCAGGCGGATTGGGGACCAGCCCCAGGGCCGAGGCCTTGGTTTAGGGTGGAGGCCTAAGGCCAGATGCGAAGCCCGACCGATCCCCGCCCGCCTGCTCCCGACTTCGGGCGCGTCTCCGCCGAGCACGCCCAGATCTTCATCGGCATCATGGGTACGCTGCACAGCGAGCCGACAGCCAGCGCCTTCGGCCGTCTCCTCAAAAAGAGGCTCGGGGCGGAAGACTACATCCTGCTGGCCCACGTGTTCGAAGAGATCAGCGTGCTGATCCTGCACCGCCTCATCCCCGAGGCGCTGCTGTTCGATGCGTTCGCCTTCGACCTCTACTGGGACGAGCTGCGCGAGGACGTCGTGTCGCTACGGTCTCAAACCGGCAACGAGAAGTTCTGCGAGAACTTCGAGATCGCTGCGGAACGGGCTCGCGAGTACCGTGGCGACCGGCCTCCCAAGCTTCGCTGGAGGCGACGGGACGAAGGGGAAGGACCCCCCGAGCCGCCCGGCGGCCTGAGCGACCGGCCGCCGGAAACGGGTCCCTCGGCGCCCGAACCTGCTCCAGAAGCGCCAACTTTGCAGCGGAGGAGCTGAAGCAGAGCCGCCCGGGCTGCAACCGCCAGGCCATTTCCCGCATCCAACAAGCAGCAATATGTCTGCCGCGGTGTTGGAGCAACGACCCCAGATCCTGGCCCTGGCGGCTCAGGGCGACCTGGACTCCTTTTCTCAGCTGATCGATCCCCTCCTCGACCCGGCCTACCGGCTGGCTGCGGTGATGCTGGGCGACCGAAGCGCGGCGGAGGACGCGGTCCAGGAAGCCTCGATCAAGGCGTGGCGAAAGCTGCGCCAGCTTCGGGGCGACGCCCAGTCGCTCAGGGCGTGGTTCCTCTCGATCGTGGCCAATGAATGCCGCATGGCGCGCCGGACACGCTGGTTCTCGGTGATCAGGGTTGCGGACGTTCCCGCGCAGGCGCCCGACGATCGCGAAACCCACTCCGATCTGCGCCGCGCGCTCATGCGGCTGACGCCAGACGAGCGTCTCCCCCTGGTTCTCCACTTCTACCTCGACCTTCCACTTGACGAGGTGGCAAGGACGCTGCGCGTGTCGCCGTCCGCCGCCAAGTCGCGCATCTACCGCGCCGCCAAGCGGCTGCGAGCCGACCTCACGATCGAGGAGGTTTTCTGACGTGAGCAATGACGATTTCCGCCGCGAGCTGAACAACACTTTCGACCAGATGAGCGGGTCGCCCAGCCCGGGGCTCCGGGACCGCGTCCGATCGGGGATCGCGCAGGCGCCGGAGGCTCGGGGTCCTTTCTGGATCGCGACCGTGGCGGCGTGCGTCATCGCCGTGCTCCTCGTGGGCGTGCTGTTCGTGGCCAACCCGTTGCGGCGCCCGAGCTCGAACGTGGGCCCCGGCGTGCCGACCGCGGGCCCAAGCGCGACGCCAAGCCCCAGCCCGTCCACCACTCCCGAGCCGCAGCTGCCTGCATTTGTTTGCGCGTCGAGTGTGGCTGGACAGCATCCGTCAAGCGAGCCGGTCGCCTTCGTGAGCGACCTGCGGATCGGGACGCACGCCGGTTACGACCGTCTGACGATCGACTTCAGCAATGGAGGCCCGAGCGGCGCCGTCGAGCTCAAGCCCCAGAGCGGAACCACATTCACGCAATCACCCAGCGGAATGTCGGTGACGACCAAGGGCCGCAGCGGCATCCTCGTCGTGATCCACGGGGCCGACCTGCACAGCGCGTACAACGGATCGGTCGACATCGTGACGGGCTACGCGACCCTGGTCGAGGTCAAGCGCGTTGAGGATTTCGAGGGAGTGGTTCAGCTCGGCCTCGGCGTCAACGGGACCGGCTGCTACCGGGCGTTCTGGCTGAGCAATCCAGACCGGCTTGTAATCGATGTCGAGGCGGCTAATCAGTAAGCCGAAGGTCTAGTCCGGTGTATCGTGCAACGAGACCTCCGAGCGCGTTCTCGGACCGAACTGGGAGGAGCCCCGCCTGATCCGTCTAGGCATCGTCGATGACCACCCAGTGTTCCGACTGGGTTTGATTCGGCTCTTCGAGCGTGAGCCTGATCTCGTCACCTTGTGGGACATCGGTTCGCTCGACGAGCTCGGCGAAATGCTCGACAAGAGCCCGGTCGACGTGATCCTGATGGATCTAAACCTGGGCCCGGACCAGGATGCGCTGGCAGCAACCCGGAAGATCAGGGAAGAGTCCGAAGCTGTCCGCGTGATCATCGTTTCCGGTTCGCTTGACTTCGAGTGGGCGGCCGCCTCTCGAGCAGCCGGAGCCAACGGCTACCTGCCGAAGGACCTCCCGGTCGTGGACATGATGGCGGCGATTCGGGGCCTGTCTTCGCCAACCTTTGGCAAGCTCGGGTTTAGCGATCTCCTCAGCAACGGACCAGGACGCCGCCTCACGCAGACCTCGCTGGCCAAGGTTCTGACCCGACGGGAGCAGCAGGTTCTGGGCGAGCTCAGGAGAGGCAAGACCAACAAGGAGATCGCAGCCCGCCTCGGGGTTTCGATCACCACGATCAACAAACACGTCCAGCAGGTGCTGAAGAAGCTTCATGTCCGGACGCGCGCGCAAGCCGTGGTCGCCATGGATGCGCACGTCAGCGGCCGTCCGTTCATGACGACCGACCAACGGCGTCCCTAGCCCGGACCTGGCACTGAAGCTAATTACTTTCGATCAGTTAAGTATTAATGCTTGCCAGGTGATAAATTTCGAGCCCCCACTTCTGCATGTCACCCCGTAGGCGTGTCCAAAGCAGCCCAACGATCGCCAAGCACGTTCCGGAGGTCACTTCGGAAGAGCTCGGTAAGTTCCTCGCGCGAGAGCTGCACGACACCGTTGCTCAAACGCTCGCCACGATGCTGCTCGAGCTCGAAAGCTTCCGCATCGAGCAGCACGGACGGCTCGGCGCGCTCAGGCAGATCGATCTGCTGGAGCAATCGACCCGAAAAGCCCTCGCGGACCTGCGCGCGCTGTTGGTCGAGCTCCGCCTACAGCGCCAACACGAGGAGGACGTCATCTCTCTGATCCGGCGAGGAATGCTGGAACGGAAAGGGCGTGGGACCTCGGTTGAGTTCGAACTTCAGGTCGCGCGGGAATGGCCGGAGCGGATGTCCGCCAAAACTGCGATGGAGCTCCACCTGATCGTCTCAGAAGCGATCGACAACGCCGTCCACCACGGCGGCGCCAGGAAAGTGCAGGTCGCCTTGTGCCTTGAACCCGGGTCCGATACGGCCGTGATAACCATCACCGACGATGGAACCGGCATGGACGCGCGGCACTCCGGCGACCGACCTGGTTTCGGGATCGTGGGCATGCGGGAGCGAGCAGGCCTGCTGGGTGGTCAGGTCAGCCTTGCGGCCGCTCCAGGCGGGAGGGGAACCAGGGTTCAAGTCACCGTGCCGGCGCCCGCGGTTGGCGCGCCGACACCCGGCGGCTAAGCTCGATCGGCCTTGGGAACGACCTCGTCGAGTGACCTGTTCAAGCGGTGAAGCGCATCAGCAGGTAGCGGAGCCTCTTCCAGCCAGGCAAAGATCGTGTCTGCGATCTTGCGCCAAATCGCCACCTGCCTCGCCATCGCGTTGCCCCAGTAGGACTTCGACCAGGACGCCGCGGCAAGCCATCCCGCCACGATGCAGCAGAACGCCCCAGTTGCGACCTGCAGCCAGCCCAACCATCCACGCGGCTCAAGACCCACGAGGATCAAGACCCCGAGAACCACATTTGCGCTTACGGCGACAGGTAGAACGAACGCGTAGAAGAACTTATCAGATGGGCGCTTTGCCATCTAATCCCCCTTTGTTCTTATTTAGGGTTGAAGCGTTGCACGGGTCGGGGCGCGATTCCAATAAGACGATTGTCCCGGCGGCTGGGCGTTTCGGGACATTGCCGCCGGCGTCCGTGGCGCTGCAACCTCGCGATCCGAGCTAGCGAAGAGGACATTTGAGCGTGACAAAACGCGTCTGACGCGTGGCGTCAAATGGGTCTTAGTCCCGGTCTTCGGTGTCATGTCACTTTATCAACGACAACAAAATGGTCAGTTCTGCCCATTGACTTGGTATTTCTAGACGGGTTTAAGTTCACTTACGGAATCTGACTAACCCAAATGGGTCATCGGGCTACCCAGAGCCCTTGGCTTTTCGGATGCCGCAGGGATTCAGAACTCGTTTTACTTGGAGGGAGGGGCCTTGTCATCTTCGTTGCGGACCCGTAGTGGGCGCTCGCACGAATCAACTGAGGACGAAATCCGTCGCATGCTGGCCCGGGAGCTCCATGATCGCGTCGCCCAAACGTTGACTTCGATGTTGATCGAGCTCGAGAACTTCAAGCTGGATCAAAACGGCAACCACACCGTTGTCAAAGAGGTCATCGGCCTTCAAGAGTCGACGCGCGAGGTTCTCAACAACCTCCGCCGGGTCCTGTACGACCTGCGCGGCAGCGAGGAGTCCAACGAGCGATTCGTAGACGCGGTTCGTGCTCTTCTGGTCGCGTTCCAGGAGAAGACCCACATGAAAGCGATCCTGTCGGTCGCGCCCTCATGGCCGGCCCGACTCGGCACGACGGCTGCGCTTCAGCTGCTGAGGATCATCGAAGAAGCCCTCACGAACGTCCGGCTTCATAGCGGGGGGAGCCTGGTCGAGGTCGTTCTGGGGCCGGCCATAGACGGTTCGGTCGTGGTCGAGGTCAGGGACAACGGGCGTGGCGGCGAAAGCGACGTCGCCTCGAAGACTCCCGGCCTGGGCATGCTCGGCATGCGAGAGCGCGCAGTCATCCTCGGCGGCCGGCTTGAAGTTCAAGCCGCAGCCGGCGGGGGCACTTCAGTCCGTGCGGTTTTTCCCAAGGAGGAGCTAGCGTGAGTATCGCCACCCCGCCCGCCGACGTACAGGCGCCTGTCCGTCCGGCACGTGTCGTGATCGCCGACGACCAGACCCTGTTCAGGTCTGGCCTCGCCAGATTGCTTGAAATGGACGAGCGGGTCACCGTCGTCGGCCAGGCAACCGACGGCCTCGAGGCCGTCAAGATCGCGCTCGCCTTGAAGCCCGACGTCGTGTTGATGGACGTCAAGATGCCAAACCTGGACGGGATAGAGGCCGCCCGGCGAATCATCACCGAGAACCCGAAGATCAAGGTCCTGATGCTGACGACCTTCGAGGCAGACAACCACGTGATTCAGGCGTTGAAGGCCGGCGCCAGCGGCTACGTGCTGAAGGACTCGCAGGCTGGAGCGATCGTGTCGAGCCTTCTTGCCGTGGTCGCGGGCGAGCGGGTCATGGCAAGCGCCGTCGCGAACCGCGTGCTCGAGATGTTGACGGGAACGACGACTCCCAAGGAGTTCTACGACGGTCTGACCGCTCGCGAGGTCGAGATCTTGAAGATGCTTGCCACCGGCATGGCGAACAAGCAGATCGCCTTCAAGCTCAAGATCAGCGACAAGACCGTTCGCAACCACGTCAGCAACATGTACGAGAAGCTCAACATCTTCGACAGGTCTCAGGCGGTCCTGTACGCCGTGCGCAAGGGTCTCGTAGAAATCTGACGTATCTGTCCCGGGACGCTGGGCCCATCTTTAGGTGATCGCCTAGGACGAGCATCCCATTACGGAAATGCCTTCGCGCCCCATACATTCGTGCTGTGGTTGTGGTTCCTGGCCATAAGGTCGAGGGCGATGGTGCGCCGCAGATCGCCCAGCAGAACGGAGATGCAGGCAAGGGGCCGACAGTTCTCGTCATCGATCGTCAGCCGCTTTTCGTGGCGGCCCTGGGCACGCTGCTCACCTCGCCTCCGGTGAACGCGCGTTTGCGTTTCGCTCGCGATTGCGACGCTGGGATGCAGATAATCGAGCAGGGAGGGGTCGACCTGGTCTTCTGCGAGTTGAGGGCCGAGCCGGTCTCGGCGCTCCAGCTGGCCGAGCGTCTGAGCACGCTGACGCCGAGGGTTCCTGTCATCGTTCTAGGCGATTCGGACGATGAATTGCTGGGCGCCGCGATGCAGAGCAGCATCGCCGGCCTGTTCACGAAGGACGCCGCCCTCGACGAGTTTCTCGTGGGCGTCAATGCGGTGCTGGCCGGCCATCGGGCCGTCGGGGCAAAACTGATGAGCAGGCTCCTGACCCAGCTTGCTGACCAGTCGCCCGTAGCGAGACGAAATCAAATGCACCTGTCGGCGACCGAGCTCGACATCCTCAAGATGATCGGCCAGGCGCAATCCGTTCAGGCAATCGCGGCCATACGCGGTATCAGCCACAAGACCGTTCGCAACCACCTGGCCAACATCTACCGCAAGCTCGAGCTGCGCAGCCGCACCGAGGCGATGCTTTTCGCAGCTCGAATGGGCCTGACCTCTACCTGAGCGTCCTACGTGAAGCGCTCGCCTAGGCGGAACCGGGACAAATTACCCGGTGGGTCGGGCGATTCCCATTCCCAAAAGACACCGACCCTGGGCAACATCACGGCGATGCCAACCCCGCCGGCCGGCAGCCCAGTGGCCGCGCAGGCAACCCGGTTCGGTGAACGCCTGCTCGCAGAAGGGTTGATCGACGAGATTCAGCTCAACCGAGCGCTCGATGCACAGCGCCTCAGTGGTTATCCGCTGGGCTTCGTCATGCTCGGCCTCGGGCTTCTGGACGAGGACACCATCACGGTGGAACTCGGGGCCCACCTGGACATGCCCGTGGCCGACCTGCGCACGATGACGGTCGATCACGAAGTGGTCCGGCTCGTTCCCGAGGAATTCGCCCGGCGCAACGTGCTCCTGCCGATCGGCCGCGACAACGGCCACCTCGCTGTCGCGATGGTCGATCCGACCAATCTCCTGCTGCTGCACGACCTCCGCCTGATCACAGGGCTTCCTATCGAGCCGCACCTCGCGACGCGATCCGACATCCTGGCCAACCTCAGTCGCATCCACAGCATCCGCCCGCGCATCAATGAGGCGGCAAAATCGCTGCAGGAGTCCAGGCCTCAGCTGCGGGTCGATCGGTCGGCCTCGCTGGACCTGTCCGCGATTACCGCGTCCTCGCCGGCGGTCGAGATCGTGAACCTGCTGATCATGCAGGGAGTCCGCGACCGCGCGTCCGACCTCCACATGGAACCTCAAAAGGAGCACCTCCGCATCCGATTCAGGATCGATGGTGTGCTGCGCGACATCGCGCACCTGCCCTCCACGACTGGAGCGGCGCTTGCTTCTCGCATCAAGGTGCTTGCGGACATGAACATCGTCGAGCGCCGTCGGGCGCAGGACGGTCAGATCAGCATGACGGTCGACGGTCGCGAGCTCGACATCCGGGTCGCAACGCTCGAGACGATCTGGGGCGAGAAGATCGTGCTGCGGCTGCTCGATCGCAGCCGCTCCCTGATCACACTGCCGCAGCTTGGCTTCTCGCACGGCGCCTATCAGGTTTATCACCGGATGCTGCACTCGCCCTACGGGATGATCATCGTCTCCGGTCCGACCGGAAGCGGTAAGACGACGACGCTTTACGCATCGATCAACGAGCTCGACCAGCAGGTCCGCAACATCATGACCATCGAAGACCCAGTCGAGTACATGTTCGACAACATCAACCAGAGCCAGATCAACAAGCTGGCCGACATCAGCTTCGCCAACGGTCTGCGTGCCATCCTCCGCCAGGACCCCGACATCATTCTCGTCGGCGAGATCCGCGACAGAGAGACCGCCGAGATCGCGGTGCAGTCTGCTCTGACCGGCCACCTCGTGCTCTCGTCGCTGCACGCCACCGACGCGGTCGGCGCACTGCTGCGCTTCATTGACATGGGCATCGACGGTTTCCTCATCGCGTCATCGGTGATTGCGATCGTGGCTCAACGCCTGGTCCGCAAGGTTTGCGACGGATGCAAAGTCGCCTACGAACCGACGGCCGAGGACATCGATTTCGGCCGGTCGGTCGGAGGTACGATCCCAAAGCAGCTGTATCGGGGCCAGGGATGCAGCCGGTGCAACATGACCGGCTACTACGACCGCATCGGTGTGTTCGAGGTGTTGACCATGTCAGATGAGCTGAAGCGGCTGGTGATCGCGCGCGCGAGCCACCGAGAGCTGGTTGAAGTCGCGACAAAGGGAGGCATGGTGCCCGTCCGGATGGACGCATGGGATCGGATCACGGCTGGAGTTACCACCGTGCCTGAAGTCTTGCGAAGCGTCTACATCATCTAGCTGGGGTTAACGATGGCAAAGTTTGTGGTCCGCGCCTATTCACCGCGGGGAAGCCTCGAGGAGCGCGTTGTCTCGGGAGACACAGCCGGCCTCATCAATCGCGATTTGCTGGAGCGCGGCTATCGCGTGGTGGCGCTGCGGCCTGCGAAGTCAGGCTGGCGCTGGCTCTACCGTCAGATGCCCACGTTCTTCCGAGTCCAGACGTCCGACATCGTGCTTTTCTCGCGCCAGCTGGCCACCTTCTTGCGCGTCGGCGTCCCTATCACAGAAGCGATCAAGCTGCTTCGCGACGGCACGAAGTCGGGACCCTTCAAAGCTGCCCTGGACGACATCAACGACGACCTGGACGATGGCGAATCCTTCTCCGCCGCCATCTCGCATCACCCAACCGTCTTCAACCAGCTCTACGTCGACATGATCCGTGCCGCCGAGTACAGCGGCAGCCTTGACAAGGTGCTCGTGCAGGTGGCGTCGTATCTTCAGCGACAGGACAGCGCGGTCAAGAAGCTGCGGAGCGCGATGATCTACCCGGCGGTCATCATCACCCTGGCGTTCGCTGTCTGCGTCGTGCTCGTCGTGGTCGTGCTGCCGAATTTCGTGGCTCTGTTCAAGGAGTACAGGGCGAGCCTTCCGCTCCCGACGCTGATCCTCATCTCTATCGGGGGGTTCTCTCAGGCGTACCAGCCAGACATTCGACGTTGCCATCGCGTCGGCGGGCAACGTCAGATATCGACGGGGCCTCGAGGCGGTGCGCAAGCGAATGGTCACGGGCGACGGTTTCTCGGAGCCGCTGGAGGCGACCGGCCTGTTTGCTCCGATGATGATCCGCATGGTTCGGGTCGGTGAGGAGACCGGCACCCTTGACAACAGCCTGGAACAGATCGCGGACTTTCTGACCGAAGAGATGGACTACAAGGTCCGCAACATGATCGCGCTGATGGAGCCGGCGCTGATCATCGCGGTCGGGGCCGCCGTCGGCTTCGTCGCGATCTCGGTGATCATGCCGATGTACGGTCTGCTCCAGTCGGTGAAGTAGTGGCCGGCCGCGCCGCCAGGCACCGGGGGCAGTCCGGCACCACCTTGATCGAGCTCCTCGTGGCCACCCTGATCATGGGGCTGGCTGTGGTCATGCTGGTCGGCTTGTTCAGCACCGGAGCCGTCCAATCGGTGCTGGCCAACCGCGACGCGGCGGCGCAGGCGGCCACCGCGTACGAGCTGGAGAAGGTCGGGGCCGCGCAGTTCAGCTCGAGCCCGGCCTCCTACTCTGAATGCTTCGCCTCGGACGGCACCAGCTCAACGGCGGTGGTCGCCTATCAGGGAACGTGCCCCGGCGCATCAAAGATCCGGGCGGACGTCTCCGTGCGTCAGATCCAGGGCAACCTGCAGCAGTGGACGATCGTGGTCAACGGGGCGGCCGGGGGACCGATCGGCAACCCGGTCTCCACCTTCAGGGTTAACCGGTGAGCGAGGCTCACTCGCCGCGCCTGCGCGGCCAGTCAGGCTTCACGCTGATCGAGCTGCTGATCGCGTCTGCTCTGGGCATCCTTGTCATGACTGCTCTCACCTCAGTCGTTCTGACCACATACCAGGCCAACCAGGCCGCCACCAGCCGGGTCGAAGCGTCAGGGCAAATCCGCAGCTTTCAGCAGACGGCCTATGACGACTTCGCCTCGAGCACCCTTCCCGCGGCGCCCGGTGGATGCGGCACCAGCACGCAGCCGTGCACGCTGGACCCGATTCAGCTGCGGGGCTGCGCGTTGAGCAGCGCAGGCGCGCCACAACAGCGCAATGTCTCCTACGCGTGGAGCAGCGGCTCCGGTGTGGTCGACCGGAAGGTGGGTTCCGCGACGGTCAACCCAGCCGCGAGCAATGTGACCGCGTTCGCGTGGTATCTCGACGGCCAGACGGTCGTGGTCAGCCTGACCGTCAAGGTGCGCGCCATCAGCCAGTCGCAGACGATGCGCTTCTACCCTCGCATTGTTGCCCAGGCTCCGGCGTACGTGACGTTGCCGTGTTGAGGAGGGCTCGGCGCCACCTCCAGGCTCGAGGTCAACAGGGCAGCATACTCAGCGCCCTCCTGATCGTCGTAGTGTTTCTTTCCATCCTCGGAGGCGCGCTGCTCAACGAGATATCGGGCCAGTTCCTTCTGACCAAGACGCTGGCGAATCGGATCGCCACCGAGGCGACGGTCAACTCGAGCGTCGAGACCGCGATCGGCGATCTGCAGCTCCGGGTGTCGAATGCCACAGTTCCGTCGCGCTGCTCGACCGACCGAGCCACACCGGTGCCGGCCGTCACCCTGAACGGCCAATCCGCGACCGTCAGCCCGCTCCCGAGCTGTCTGGCGATCGTGCCGGACGTGGTATCGCAGCTCGCGACCGGCACGTACTCGGTCGATGGCACGCTCGCGACGGTCAATGGTGGCGCCACCTACCTGGCTGCAGCGTCCAATGGCGTTCTTTCCGCCTATACCGTTGGTCAGACAACACCCCGCTGGTCGGTCCGTGCAGGAAGCGGCATCACCGGACCGGTCGGTCAATCCGGTGCCACCACTCTTGTCCCAGTCGGCAGCGGGGTCGCATACGTCGACGATCGCACGGCGACGTTGCAGTGCACCATGCACACAGCCGGCCCGGTCACCTCACGGCCAGGGTTTGAGAATCCGCCTGCGGGGCAACCAGCCTACTTCCCGAGTTACGCGTTCTTCGGCGATACCACTGGCTTGTACGCGCAGGCCTTCAACGGCCGCACCTGCACCCAGATGGCGTTCGGGTCAACCGCCGGGTCGGTGGTCGGTGGTCCGCTGGTGCTGACAGGAACAGTGACCACGAGCAACGGGGGCGGCGACGGTAATGAAAGGTCGACCACGACAACGGTTGAGCTGTTCGCCATCGTCAACGGCGGCGGCTCGAGTCACCTCGTCCATTTCAGCTACCAGGAGACCCGAGGCGCTGTGAACTCCAGCGTGCTCACACCAGTTGATTCGGTCTCCCTGCCTTTCGCGGTTGCATCAGGCGTCGCGTTCGCCGGCACGACACCAATCGACCGTCAGTCGATCCGCATGGCGATCACCTCGACCTCCGGCCAGGTCGCGCTGGCGCAGATCACGGCGCGGAACAGGCAGTCCGGCTGGACTTACACGATCTCGTCGGTCGGACAGGCAGTCTCGCTGGGTGGAAGCTTTCAGCGGCCGCCTTACTGGCGCCACGTCCTTCAAGGTGGCGTGTCCTTGGACGAGATAGGAGCAGCCAACACAAATGGTCATCTCTATGTCCTCGACGCCAACAACAACTTGGCCACTCGGTGGCACTACGACGGGTCTTCGCCTATCAACACGACCCCGGCGCCGGATTCGTCCGGCACGTGGTACTTCGGCGCGGACGACGGCTTCGTGTACGACGTCGAGCCCCCCGCCAGCGGGGCTGTGATGTTCATGGCGGCCCGTTTTGGCCCCGGAGGCCAGGTGCATGCATCGCCGAGCGTCGCCGGGTGCGGGAGGAGGATTTGCATCTACTTCGGCATGGGGAGCGGCGGCAGCTACTTCGCCCAGATCGGGGACATTCGGGTCATGGACCTTTGTGCCCGCCTGGCCTCCGATACAGGTGGCCCGTGCCCCGGCAAGTCTCGACTCTGGGCGCGGGTCGAAGTGGGAGACCCCACCTACGTCCAGGGCCACGGCGTTCAGGTCATCGGCTGGACGTACTTCACGTCATGATCAGCCGCCTCGCCATCGACCTCTCCGGGAACACCGTCCGGATGCTCGCCGGGAGCGTCGGCGGTCGGATGAAGGCCGCGGAAGCAAAGGTGCCCGCGAGTGTGATGAGCGATGGCCTTGTGCTCAACAGCGCCTCGCTTGCGCCGATCATCAAAGAGCTGGCAGCTCAGGTCGACGGAAAGGAAGGCAAGGCGGTGATCGCGGCCAGCGATTCACTGGCGAGCTTTCGCATCATCAACGTCGCCAAGGACGCGACCGACGCGAAGGTCGAGTCGTTGGTTCGTGCCCAGCTCCCGCTTGATGGAAACCGGATGGGTATGCAGCGCGTCGAGGTCGCGGCCAACGGCTCGGAACGGACCGTCTACGCCGTGGCGTTCGACCGCCTCAAGGTGCAGGGGCTGGCCGCCGCGGTTCGGCTTGCCGGGCTCGAGCCCTCGGTAGTGGAGCTGAAATCCCTGTGCGTCGCCCGGGTTGCGCCGGTGCCATCTTGCGTGGTCCTGGACGTCACGGTGTCCCCGGCCGAAGTCTTTCTGGTCGACGGCTCCCTTCCTCGTTTGTGGCACACATTTAAGGTCGACCTCTCGAACGGCACCGAGTTCGGCCAGCAGCTGGCGGGCGGCGCGCGGGCGGTGCTTAGCTTCTACAAGCGCCTGCCTGGAGGAAGCGACTACCCGGCCGACGCACCCGTGTTCATCAGCGGCGAGGGGTCTCCATCGCCGCCCCTGGTGGCGGCGGTCCAGGCCAGGATCGGGCACCCCATCCAGGCGCTGCCTGCCCCTCCGCGAATTTCGCCCGAGATCCGCTACGGGCCGTACATGGCATGCCTGGGCTTGATCATGCGACGGCGGTGAAGGCGAAGGGGACGGGGCGCGAGAAGGGCTCCGAGCGGCGGAGAAAGCTGGCCGAGCTCAACCTTCTTTCGAGCGAGTCTCGAGCCAAGGCGGCGCCGGCCCGGCGAGGCTGCGTGCTGCCCGTGGTCGGGATCGGGGTGGCCCTTGCGGCGCTCGGAATCGCCCTCGTGGGGACGCACCTGTGATCGGGCTGTGGGGCGCCCACGTGGCCCCGGACATGCGCCCATGAGCGTGGGTCAAACCCTCTATTCAGGTTTGGGGCCCGGGTGAATAGAGTGAAGCCGACAACCAAGGAAATCGGGGGCCCAAGCGGGCGACCTCTACGGATTGACGACTCTCAAGGAGTGGGGTTTATGCAAGCTGTTTACGGCTACTTCAGCAAGAACCTTCGAGGCCGCAAGGGCCAGTCAGGGTTCACGCTGATCGAGCTCCTGGTCGTGGTGACGATCCTGGGCGTGCTGGCCGCCATCGTCACGCTCAGCCTGGTGGGCATCACGACGAACGCCGAAAAGCAGGCGTGCCTGCAGGAATACAAGACTGTGCAGGCGGGTTCGTCCGCAACTCGCCGACGGTCTACACGTACACGTGGGACGCGAACGGCCGCATCACGGCGATCGCCCCCTCATCAGGCGGTCCGTCGCTACCAGCTGGATGCGTGCCCTCCGGGGTATAGCCGCGCCAACGTCAGAGGTTGGGGGTAGAGGGGCGCCACGCGGCGCCCCTTCATTTTGGGAGTGAGTTGGCAATTGGCGGCGATTGAGGCGTACCTGGTCCTGGTGGCGCTCCTCGTGGGCAGCTTCATCAACCTTGCCGCCGATCGGGTGCCGCGAGGCGAGTCGCTGCTGCGGCCTCGTTCGCACTGCCGCTCGTGCGGCCGGGTCCTCAACGCCGTCGACCTGATCCCGGTCGCGGGGTACATGATCCGGGGCGGGCGCTGCGCCACCTGCCGGGTGCCGATCGGCGGCGCCTCTCCTCTGATCGAGGCGGTTTGCGGAGGATGCATGGCCGCGGCCCTGGTTTGGCTGGGGCCCTGGATGGGCTTCGCCGTCGGCTCACTGCTCATCGCCGGGATCGGGGCAGCGGTCGTTCGGGTCAACGTTGTGAAGAACCGCCGGGCCGCCGAGGTCTAGAGAGGGCGGATCTCTTCCGGGTAGAGCGAGTGGGCGCGGGCATCGCGCTCGTTCACCAGGCCGGACCTCATGAGGTGGGCCAGGGACCGCTCCAGGGTCTGCGAGCCCTCACGAACCCCGGTCTGCAGCACGCTCCGCAGCTGGTCCGTCTTGCGGTCCTTGATCATCGCCCGCACCGCCACGTTGGCCATGAGAATCTCGAACGCGGCCACGCGCCCGCCGCCCTGGGCCGGCATGAGCTGCTGGTAGATGACCCCGGCGAGGCAAGCTCCAAGCTGGACCCGGACCTGCTGCTGCTGCGCCCCGCTGAACGAGTCGACGATCCGGTCGACGGCCTGAGGCGCGTCGTTGGTGTGCAGGGTGGCCAGCACGAGGTGGCCGGTTTCGGCCACCGTCAGCGCGGCCGAGATCGTCTCGAGGTCTCGCATCTCACCGATCAAGAGGACGTCCGGGTCTTCCCGAAACGCCGCCCGCAAGCCCTCGGCGAAGGTGGGAGTGTCGACCCCAACCTCCCGCTGGTCGACGATCGACATCTGGTGGCGATGCACGTACTCGATCG
>WNGJ01002900.1_pt1 | contig 17544 bp, 16 predicted proteins | sample 5400611 | NCBI WGS metagenome assembly WNGJ01 (sample SAMN13153375, study PRJNA577476) | soil metagenome | isolation source: 40 cm soil or saprolite under Garry oak tree replicate 1 | place: USA:California | collected 2016-06-15 | reverse complement strand
CCACGGATCTCGCCGTCGATCTCAACCACGAACGACGATTCCGATTCCCAATCGGTATAGTAAGTCGTGAGAAAATCGGCGAACAATTGTCGATCTTCGTAGACTGGATCGATTGGCGTTCCGAGAAACCCCGTCTGACAACATAACCGCCGCACGGCATCGCGGTCCGTTTTTCGATAACTGCGGATCGTAAATGGCTTTTCCTGGCTCATCCGGCGGGGTTTCCTTTGTAGTTTGCACAGACCTCGCGGTAAATGCAAAAAAGGCGTTCAAAAATCCGCGGCCAGGCATGCAATTGAGCCGCGCGCTCGGCAGCCTTTTGACCCAGGCTCGATAAATCCTTCTCGCTCATCCGCTCGATCGCTTCGGCAAGCGCCTCCGCCTTATTTTCGAGCGCCCAATCGCTCTGATCATGGAATATCAGCTCGTCCATCGCGCTCCCGCGAATGCCGACCACCGGCGTTCCGCAGGCCTGACTCTCCAGCGCGACCAGTCCGAAAGTTTCCTGCGCGCTCGGGTGAACAAAAAGATCGGCGGCCCGATAATAGCGAGCCAGTTCCTTCGGCTCGGCACAATATCGGATCGACGAAAGGTTTTTGCATCGTGCTTGCAGTTTGCGCAGCTGATTTCGCTGCGCGCCGTCGCCGATCATCAGTAAATGAAAATCATTCGGACGTCGCCGCTGCAAAATTTCGAACGCGCGAAACAGTTTCGTGGTGTTTTTCTCTTTGGCCAGGCGTCCGACGTAAAGCAGGAGTTTCCGATTGATGCCAACGCCGAGCCCCGCCCGCGTTGCCTGCTGGTCGGATCGGTCCGGGCGGAAGATGTCGATGTTAACACCGAGACTCAGAACACGAACATCCCGCACGCCCCAATCACGAAGCACGTGAGCCAGTCGCTCGGACGCGACCAGTGTTGCTGCACATTGATTGTAAAGTTTACGCACGTAGGCGCGGGAAAGCTTCATCACCCGACGGGTCGCCGTTTTACCGAATAATTTTGCGCTGCGTCGGAGATAGGCTTCAGGAAAATGCGAGTGATAAAAACCAATCACGGGAATTTTTAACGCGCGTCCGGTTCGAACGGCTTTCCAGCCAAGTTGATAAGGATCGCCTGACTCAATGATGTCCGGGCGCTCGTTTCGCAGAATTTGGTCGACCGCGCGCAAGTTGAGCAGTGCGCGATATTGGGCGGTGCGAGAAACTAGTGGCGCGCGAATCGTGTAAACGCGCGACCGGCCATTTGCCCGAACCGTTGTCTTCTTACCGGGAATGACCAGCACATGCTTGTCTTTCGACATGCAATTTTGGATGTAGGCGATCTTTTCGTGGAGATAACGTTTCACGCCGCCGCTCACGGGCGAGTAAAACTGCGTTAGATCGACAATCTTCAAACTAGATTCGGGTTTGTAGGGCAAGCGCTTCGCTTGCCAATGTAAAAGCGGCAGGCGAAGCGCCCGCCCTACAACTTGCCACAGATGTTAATGTTCCAATTGCCCGAGGTATTTCTCCGCTTCCATGGCCGCGGCGCAGCCGGAACCGGCCGCGGTCACCGCCTGTTTGTAAACGCGATCGGCCACATCGCCAGCGATGAAAACCCCGGGATGTTTACTTTCCGCCATGTGTCGCGCGATCAGATAGCCATCCGGGTCGGTCTCAAGTTTGCCCTGATAAGCTTTCGTGTTCGGATCGTGGCCGATGGCTACAAATACGGCCGCGACCGGCAGCTCGCGTTCTTCATTCGTCTGCACGTTGCGCAAACGAACGGCGCGCATTTCGCCTTTCTCGTCGGGAATGTATTTAGTCACGACCGTGTTCCAGATCGGCTCGATCTTTTTGTTCGCCAGGACCCGATCGGCCATGATTTTCGACGCGCGCATCTTGTCGCGCCGGTGAATCAAATAAACTTTCGAGGCGAAGCGCGTCAGGAATATCGATTCCTCCGCCGCCGAATCGCCGCCCCCAACCACGCAGACCGGCACGTTTTTGTAAAATGCGCCGTCGCAGGTCGCGCAACTGGTCAGGCCGCGGCCGATTAATTTGTCCTCGCTCTCAAGTTTCAACCAACGCGCCGAGGCGCCACTAGCAATGATTAGCGCCCTTGTTTCGAGCCATTCGTCGTCGGCTTTGATTCGAATGTGATCGTTGCGCGGCTCGTAATCTGTGACCTCGGCGTAAGAAAACCGGGCCCCGAAATTCTCCGCTTGTTTGTGCATGTTCAGGATGAGTTGCGGTCCGTCGATCCCTTCGGGAAATCCCGGATAATTTTCCACCAACGTGGTGGTGGAAAGCTGGCCGCCAGGCTGGCGTCCTTCCAAAACGAGCGGATTTAAGTTCGCTCGCGCGGCATAAATGGCGGCGGTCAGACCGGCGCAGCCGCTGCCAACGATGATCACTTTTTCCACATATCAATCTAGCATGGCGCGCAAGTGCGCAAAGGTGCGAGGCGCACTGCTGGTTAACAGAGCTGATCAAAACCCTCACCTCAATCCTCTCCCTCAGGGAGAGGCGGACGCGTCGGCGCCAGGTGAGGGGGATTTTCGACATGAATTGCTGGTTAACTCGCATCACGTAATCTCCGCGATGCCGGAACTGGCAGAGGTCGAATGGTTTCGCAAACAATGGGACGTCGCGCGCGGCGCGGCGATTGTCGATCTTAGCTTGCACGCGCGAAACCGCGTCTTTCGCGGCAGCGATGTGCGCGACCTTCGCCAAAGATTAATCGGCGCGAACCTGCTCAGCTCACATGCGCGCGGCAAACGGATGCTCTTCAAATTTTCCGGCGAAAACTGGCTCGGCGTCCATCTCGGAATGACCGGTAAGGTTCGCGTCGAATTTCCCGATTACCGCCCGCACAAGCACGACCATATTGTTTTATTTCAACCGAAACGCGCGCTTGTCTTCACTGACTCGCGCCAATTCGGCCGCGTTCGGTTTCATCACGGTGCCGATGAACCGAATTGGTGGAAGAGCGATGCGCCCGAAATTAACTCGCGCGCATTCGATCAGAAATTTGTCGATCGATTCCTGGGTCGACACCGGAAAGCGCCGATCAAAGCGGTTCTGCTCATGCAAAACGGTTTTCCCGGAATCGGCAATTGGATGGCTGATGAAATCCTGTGGCGTGCGGAGACTCGTCCCTCGAGGCGGACCGCAAGACTATCGGTAGGCGAGCGCGCCAAGATTTTTCATGCGACCAAACATGTTGTTCGAAGATCGCTCGAAACGCTCGGCAAAGATTTCTCAGATCCGCCACGCAACTGGCTGATTCACCAAAAATGGAAACGCGACGGCATTTGCCCAATCCATCGTAAGCCTTTACGTCACGCTACTGTCGCCGGCCGAACCACCGCCTGGTGCCCGCGCTGTCAAAGATAATGCAATTACCTAACCCTGATCGGCAGAAAGTATTTCGCGACCATTCTTTTGACGGTGTTGCACGCGCGGACTCATTCCTCGCATTTACACTGTCACATGGACGACAATTTTGTGGAAGCCGGTGACGCCGGAGAACGGGCTGCGATCTTCTTCCCATTCCTGGACTGCGCCTTCGCCGTCGTTGGCGCGGACGACGAGGGTGTAATCGTCAGCATCATCAGGTCGCCAATCGTAGCTCCAGAGCGCCCAGGTTAATTTTGTTCCGGGATAATCGATCTTCGCGTCGGCCCAGGTTTCGCCATCATCATCGCTGATCTCCACGCGCGAAATTCCGCGATCGCCGCCGAAAGCGATGCCTTTCATTTCAATCGGTGAATCATGAATCGTGAATCGTGAATCGTGGTCCGGAAAATCGATGCGCGATCTTGTCGGCGTGATGAAGTCCGGGCCCCAGCCTTGGGTTTCGTAAAAACCTTTCGCGTCCGCACCGGTAAGCTCGATGCGCGTCAACCACTTCACATGTTTTTCACCGAAGTATCCCGGCACGATCGCGCGCAACGGATAACCATGCCGATGCGGCAAGTCGACGCCGTTCATTGCCCAAGCGAGGAGCGTGGTCGGGTCGAGCGCTTTCTCGATCGGAATGGTGTCGGTGTAATTGTCGACGCCGTACAACCGAACTCGTTGGGCGTCCGCGAGCGGTCCGGCGGGGTCAAGAAGGTCGCCCAGGGCAATGCCTTTCCAAACCGCGTTGCTCATCAATCCGGCGTCGAGCCCGTTACTGATGCACATCAGCGTCGTTTCCTGCTCGACCAGATTGAATCCTTTTAAATCTTGAAACCGATACGTGACCGGATTTTGGACGAGGCCATTCAATTCCAAGTGCCAGAGGTCGACGTCCACGCGCGGATCGACCACGTTCTTGGTCACGCAATAAAACAAGTCGTTCGGCGTGATCGGTCGGACGATGCGGCCTTTGTATTGCGTGCCGTCGTAACTGAACGTCGCCGCGCGATAAAGCTTCCTTAACAGCACAACGCCGCCGCCGGCGATGAGCACGCCGAGTCCGCCCAAAATTAGCGCGCGCCGCCCGATTGCGGGAGTGAATTCGCCGCTCTCGGTTCCAGATTTCGGTCGTGTCAGAAAATGGAAACTGGCAACGAGCGTCCGTTCAAAAACCAAAACGCTGAGAGCGAATCCGATCAGTGTAATCGCTCCCGCTGAGGCGATCGGCAACCCAATGTAGCTCGTGCCGAGCACCGGCCATAAAACAATTGCGATCGCAATGGTCGGCAGCGCGACGAAGATCGACATCGTCCACTTCGTGACGCGACGCTGCGGATTGGTTCGCATGAGCAGACCAAAGACCGCGCCGCCTAATGCGCTGACAATCAACTGTCCGGCCATCGTTGATCCAACGCCGAGCTGCTTGAGATGATTGTAACCGCCGACGCGGCCCATGATGGACAGGAACGGACCCGGCTTAATAAAAACCGAAAGCCGATCGCCGATGATCGCAAGGGGCGTCGCGACCCCAAAGCAAGCGAGGACCAACATCACGACTGTCATGGCGATGCCGGCGATGAGTCCCGCGAGCAATCCGGCAAAGAGAGCTTTCGATCTGCTCATAGGCCTTTGATCTTACAAAGTCATGCGCTCGTGTGAATCGCAAAGGTGGATCGATTTCATCGCGCAACCGCGATTCGCACAAATGTCGCAATGATTCGCGCCCCGGCGACGAAGGTTCCGCGCAATGTGCCAGAAACTTTAGAGACGCCACCGGCGCGTCGACGGTGATTGACCGGAACTTCGAGAATTCGGAGACCGGCACGAGCAGCTTTCATCTGCATTTCCAAATTCCAGCCGTAAGTTTCTTCTTTCATCGCCAATCGGTCCAGCGCGTCGCGCCGAATCGCACGAAACGGGCACATGTCGGTGTAGCGCACGCCGTACAAGATCGACATCAACCATCCTGCGAGCCAGCCGGCGAAGATTTGCTGAAAATTCATGCTGCTGGGTTCGCGCCGGCCGCGCGCGCGCGAACCGATGACGAAATCGAAATTCCCAGCAGCGATCGGTTCGACAAGTTGATTCACGAATTCGGGGCAATCGCTGCCGTCGCCATCGAGAAATAGGACAATGTAGCATGCGGGCGAAAGCGCGCGGATTCCAGCGAGACAGGCGCGGCCGTACCCGTGGCGCGGCTCGCTCACGACTTTCGCGCCCGCTTCGCGTGCGCGCTCTCCAGTTCGATCGTTGCTGCCGTTATCGACGACGATGATCTCGCTGGGAATTTTCGTCGCCAAACACTCGTGCACAACATTCGCAATCGGTTCCTCCTCGTTCAGGGCTGGAATAATGACGGAAACGGCGCTCATCGTAAAACCAGGCGCGCAGCCGTGAAATAAAGAACGAGCGCGCAGATATCGGCGAGCGCGAGCGTAATTGGGCCGGCCGCAATTTTCGGATCCAGCTTGAGCCGATGCAAAAACGACGGGACTCCAAGACCAAACAACGAGGCAGTCACCAGGGAAAGCGCGATGCTTCCGCCAATGGCGCCGGCGCTGGGAAGGTCGCTTTTCCAGAACCAAACTATTGCTGCAACGACGCTCCCACAGCTCAAGCCAAGCAGAAGGGCGGTGGTAAATTCTCGCCGAAGCGCCGCGGTAAACCAGCCCCATGTTACTGGCGCCGAGCGCAACATTTGAATCGTCACGCTCATTGATTGTGCACTGACACTTTCGTTGAGGCCGAGCACCATGGTGAGAAAGAATGCCACCACCAGACTGCGCGCGAGAGTGGCTTCAAACGCGCCGGCGAGAACCGCGGAGATTGTGCCCGCGGCCACCGTGACCAGCAGCCACGGGAAACGGAACCGAAAAAACCGCCACGGCGATGCACCGCGGATTTGTTCGAGATGAAATCCCAGGATCTCGAAGATATCGTCCCGAACGGGCGCGGCCGGACGCTGTCGATCTTCGCTTTCGCCCGCCTGAAGGATTTCGTCGGCAAAAAGGCTCGCGTCGATAACGCCGACGACGTGGCGGTGCTCATCAACCACTGGGAAGGCAAAGAATTTGTAGAGCACGAAAAATTCGCAGGCATCAAGCACGGATGCGCTCGCGGGAATGGCAATGACGCGACGCACCATGATCTCGTGCAGCGGCGTGTCGAGAGGCACGGTCAGCAAACGCCGTGTCGGCAGGACTCCGACGAGACGTTTGTCGACGTCTACAGCAAAGAAATAAATTACACGTTCGCCAATGCCTTCCCGCCGGATGCGATCAAGCGCTTCGGCCACGATCATGTCCGCATCCAGGAGCGGAAAATCTTTGCGCGCGTGCTCGACAACCCGCGAGTTGAAATCGGGGATGCCAGCGGCTTCAGGCATTCCCAACTTCTACGCGATGAACGATGCCTTTGCTCTTTAGAATTTGTTCGGCTTCGCTGAAATAATCGCGGATGTCCGATTGCGAACGGATCCAATCGATGTAGCGCCGAATTCCCTCTTCCAGTTCGATCTGCGGTTTGTAGCCGGCGGAGCGGATCTTGGTTGTGTCACTGGTCAGATGGCGCATCTCGCCGGGACGAAATTCGCCGCGCGCTTGCGGTTCGATGTCGATCTTGAGCGCTTTGGAAAGAATCTGCGCGACTTCGCGAATGGGCACGCCTTTGCCGCCGCCGACGTTGACCGCTAATCCGTCGAGCTTGTCGGTTTCAGCTGCGAGCAGATTTGCGCGCGCGATGTCTTCAACGAACGAGAAATCGCGCGTTTGCCGGCCGTCTTCGTAAAGGACCGGCGACAAGTTGTTGAGCAATCGAGTGCAGAAAATCGCGATCACGCCCGTATAGGGATTGAAAATAGATTGGCGCGGTCCGTAAGTGCACGAGTAACGAAGCGCAACCGCCGGGACCCCAACTTGTTTGCCCCAAAGCAGGACAAGCTTCTCCTGATCAACTTTGGTCAGACCGTAAACGGTTTCGCCGCCAACCGGCGCGTTCTCGGGAGTGGGCGCGCTTTTCGTGACCGCCCCACAGATGGGACAGTGGACTTCCCAGTCGCCTTTACGCAGTTGCTCGATCGGTCGCACCGTTGGAAAGACGAGACCATGCCGCTGGCAAATGCCCGCGCCTTCGCTGTAAACAGCCTGCGAGCTCGCCACGATAATTTTTTGCATTGGCAAACTCTTCTCGCGGATTACTTCGAGCATTTGCGCGGTGCCTAACGAGTTGACATGGACGTATTTTGAGATCTCGGGCATGTAGCCGCCATAGGCCGCCTGGTGAAAAACGATGTCGATCTTATCCAAAGCAGTGGCGATCGTTTCGCGGTCGCGGATGTCGCCGTGAATGAATTCGGCATTGGGATTGACCCAAACTGGTTTGCCGCGGCGATGCGTTTGCGGTTCGAGATTATCCAGCGCGCGAACTTTCCAGCCCTTGCGAACGAGCAGATCAGTGACATGCGAGCCGATGAGACCAGCAGCGCCAGTCACAAGCGCGCGTTTTTCGCTTTTCGCCATTAGCGGCAGGCTAGCGTTACAGCTAACGCCCTACAATTTTTTCCGCGACGTCAGCGCAGCGAGAAATTTTCGCGTGTTGGGCGCGACATCCGGCGTCGACTTACTAGAAAGCAATTCGTCACACAAGCGGCGCAACGTCGGTGCATCATCGACATCGTAACCAGTCGGCAACAGGCTGACCTCGAGATTGAACTCGCGCGCCCGCTGTTTGGTCTGTTCCAAGACAAGCTCAGTGCTCCAATCGATTCGTTCGAGCAATTGCGGATGGTTTTGTTTCATGCCGATCAGATAGTATCCGCCGTCATCTGACGGACCCAAGACGACGCGATCGCCTGGGTCCGTTAAAAATTCGACTGCCTTCGCATAAACGTCGGCCGAAACTGTCGGACTGTCCGAGTCGATCAAGCAAACCGAGGCGAACCGGCACTGAAAGAGGTCCGCTGCGGCAAAGGCAAGTCGTTCACCAAATCCGTCGCCGCGCTGTGGAAGAAGATCAAATTCACGCGGTAAGAGGCCGATGTAAGCGGCTTCAGCACCAATCGGGGTATAAACGCCGACGCCGCGTGCACTCGTCCCACAAGCTTTTACGATTGCTGCTGCAGTGTCGCGAAGAAAACAGACATTGAGCTGCGCAGCTTCTTCTGGACTGAGTGGCGGCACGAGCCGCGTCTTCACCTTTCCAGCCCGCGGCGCCTTTGTCATTACCGCGAGCGCACAAAGGTTTTTTCCTAGCGACGCGGGCGTAGTTGGATCGAGAACACGATGGGCGGGCTGCATTTAGCTGAGTTCCTCGCGCTCAGCTTTTCTCACAAACAGCGTACTGGTAACGGCCGTCTTGCCAGATTCGGACCGATTTCCACGGCAGTTGCCGAAACAACTCGCCGAAAGCTTCGGTTTTGAGCACGGTTGCCTTTTTTGGCTCGCGGTAGCCGTTCCCAGAGTGGATGACGCTAGCGAGTAACCACATGGCCATAAGCGGAATCGAAGCCCAAAAAGCATGGCGCGGTTCGGCAATAAAACCCCGGCCGCCGGGCTTCAACACCCGAAACATCTCGGCGACAGCGCGATTGTGATCGGGCAGCACCGTAAAAATGCGCGAGGCGATCAAAATATCGAAGGACGCATCTCCACTCGCCAGTGCTAGCGCGTTCACACGTTCGAATGCACAGTTGTTTATATTTTGGGCGGCGGCGCGCTGACGCGCCGAACGTAGCTGACTCTCCGAACGATCGACTCCCATAACGGCAATCTGGGGAAAGCGTCGTGCGAGTTTTCTCGAATAAAATCCGGGGCCACAGCCGAGTTCAATCACGCGCGTTCCAGACGCCGGCGCTCGAGTTTGCCATAAAGCTGAAATGATTCGGTCGGTGTCATCGCGAAACAGGCGTTCCCGACAGAACGCGTAAAGCCACGCAACGCGTTCAAACAGACTATCAGTCGATTCTGCCGGCCCTCCCGAAACGCTTGTTCGCCCCGTTGAATCTGTCCATTGGGCGATCGCTCTTTTGGCAACTTCATGGGTAGATGCGACGGCGTTTGACGGCATGATCTCTATAACTTGAATTCGCACACGGGCGCAAAGTTGTTGGCACGTCTAAGTAGAGTTTCTAATTGCGGGCCTATAATTCTTCTCCTTCTGTGCGCCAACAACTGCGGCGCCAGCCCGAAATGCCGCAGCAGAGCTAGTTGTTGATAACACTGTCAACAACGACCGACAACCTTGATTGCAGGCGAAAAGACGAAAGTTATTGAGCGTTATTCGAAGTTGTTGGCTTGTTACTGCGGCATCGGTTAACAAAGCGTAATGAACTTTCAGCTGCGATGGATACTTTTGCTCGGTGTCGTCGGTTTTTGCATATCAATTTTGCATAGTGCTGGTGAAAAATCGCTCTGGAGTATTCAGCAGACGTTGTCTTCGAAAAGATATGTTGATCTGACGCACGCGTTCGAACCGGGGATCCCGCGGTGGCCGGGATTTCCAGATGAAATGCGAAAGACGATTTATTGGTACGAGAAAACGCCCCGACACGGTGGGCGCCGGCTTCTTTTCGGAGGTTTTCACGCACGTTGGACAATGGGGCACGCATGTCGATCCGCCTGCGCATTTCATCAAGGGGCTGCGGACCGTGGATCAAATCGATCTCAAGGAACTGATTCTCCCGCTCGCCGTTGTCGATGTTCATAGCGAGTCGGAGAAAAACCCGGATTACAACTTAACGGTTGAACGCTTGAAAAAATGGGAAGCCGATCACGGACAGATTCCAGTGGGGACTTTTGTGGCGATGCGCACCGATTGGTCGAAACGCTGGCCGGACTCGGCGAAAATGGAAAACAAAGATGCGAAAGGTGTGGCGCATTATCCGGGCTGGAGTTTGTCGGCGCTGAACTGTATGAGGAACGCAAAATCACAGCATCTGGACACGAGACCACGGACACGGATCCGGGAATCGCTACAACCAAGGACGATTACTCGCTCGAAACCTACATCTTGAGCACGAATAACTATCAAATCGAGTTGCTAATGAATCTCGACCAAGTACCGGAGTCCGGGGCGGTAGTGGTGGTGAGTTTCCCGAAACCAAAAGGTGGATCCGGATTTCCGGCACGCGTATTTGCCATTTTACCTTAGCGATTCAATTGACCCGGGGCGGGCCCGGCAGTAATCGCACACGTAGATGGATTTGCTGGCGGAACTCGAGGAACGTCTCGTTTGTGGCGACGGGGCGATGGGGACGTTGCTTCTTGATCGCGGCGTGCCGGTCGATCGTTGCCTCGAAGAGCTTTGCATTAGTGATCCCGATCGTATTCGAGCCATTCACGAGGAATACGTCGCAGCGGGTGCTCGGGTGATTGAGACAAACACTTTTGGCGCGAACGCTATCCGACTGGCGCGATTCGGATTAGACAATCGCGTTCGCGAAATAAACAAAGCTGCGGTGAGTTTAGCGAAAAAGGCCGCGCGGGGAAAAGAGGTTTGTGTAGCGGGAAGTGTCGGCCCGCTAGGAATCAGTACGCACGAAGCGGAGGAACGTGGCATCGATCGAGCGCAATGTTTTCGGGAGCAGTTCGCTGCGCTGCTCGAGGCGGATGTCGATCTTATCTTTTTCGAGACGTTCCTAAATTTCGAAGAGATGAAGATTGCACTCCGCGCGATTCCGGAAAGCGATTGCGCCATCGTTTCACTCTTCGCGTGCGAACCGGAAGGGCGTTTGCAATCCGGCATGCCGCTGGTGGACGCATTTGCGCGCTGTCATGACATGGGAGCGAAAATTGTCGGCGCAAATTGTCTGAACGGGCCGCGCGCGATGGTGCAATTGTTCGAGAAATTACCGGCCGGCGATTTGCTAGCAGCATATCCGAACGCCGGTTACCCGCGTTATACAGAAGGTCGTTACGTCTATCCAACGGCGCCGGATTATTTCGCGAAAGCAGCTGGAGAGATGGCCGGTCAAGGTGCGCGATTGATTGGAGGCTGTTGTGGAACCACGCCAGCGCACATCGCTGCGGTGGCAAAGGCACTTGTCGATCTTCGACCGATAAAGTCGAAACAAGTCCGTGCAATTGCACAGCCCAGTAGGACACCCGTTCACATCGAGCACAAAGCGGAAGAGAGTTTGCTCGACAAGATCGCCAGCGGCAAACGTGTTGTGATTTGCGAACTGGATCCGCCGAAGACACTCGCCTTGGAGAAATATTTTGGCGGTGCACAAGCGCTGGTTGATGCCGGCTGCGACGCTATCACGCTCGCCGACAATTCGCTCGCGATCTTGCGGGTGAGCAACCTGGCCGTGGGCGCGATGTTGAAAGAGAGATTCGACATCACGCCGCTGCTGCATTTGAGCTGCCGTGACCGAAACGTGCTCGGCTTGCAGAGCGAATTGCTGGGAATGGCTGCACTTGGCATGCGCCACGTCTTGCCTTTGACTGGAGATCCCGCTCGCGTCGGCGATCATCCCGGTGCTGCTTCGGTTTACGATGTCAATTCGGTGGAATTGATTTCGATCATCAAACAGCTGAACTCGGGATTTACGCGCGCGGGGAAGCCGTTAAAAGCAGCCACAAATTTTGTGATCGGCTGCACTTTTAATCCCAACGCGAAGAACCTGGACGCGCAAGTCCAGCGGTTGGAACGGAAGGTGGCGGCCGGCGCGCAGTTTGTGATGACCCAGCCGGTGTTCGATGTCGATCTTGTGGGCGAGATGCATCGTCGAGTTCAACATTTGCGGATCCCGATTTTTACCGGCGTCTGGCCATTGCAAAGCGCGAAACAGGCGGAATTTCTGCACCATGAAGTGCCCGGAATCATCGTGCCGGATTCAGTGCGGGCCGAATTGGCATCGCATGATGGCGAGGGCGCTCAAGCTTGCGGGATCCGGCTGGCTGAGAAGATCATAACAGCGGCATTGGACTTTTTTCCGGGCGTTTATTTAATTACGCCGTTTCTGCGGTACGAAAGTACGACCAGGTTGGCGAAATTTGCGCGAAGTCTCTGAACCGAGCAGAATCTCACAATGCTCGAAGCTCGACGCGCAGAATATTTGCAAGTCGCGACATTCGCCTTTGTAATCGTAGCGTTGCTGCTACTATCGCGTTTTTTTCCAATTGTTGATGTTGTCGCGGCACTGCAGCGTCGCGTGAGCGGGTTGGGCGCCTGGAGCGCGGTCTGTTATCCGCTGCTTTTTGCAGGGTGCAATATTCTCTTACTGCCGGGCGGCATTCTCAGCGTCGGCGCCGGGTTCTTCTTTGGCCTTTGGTGGGGATTTTTTATCGTGCTTCTCGGCAATAGTATTGGAGCAGCAATTTCGTTCGGACTAAGCCGATGGCTAGGAGCACGTTGGTTGAGCAGGCACCTTTCCGCGAATCGAATGCTACAAGTCGTGGAGAAAGCGGTCGAGCGCGACGCCTCTAAAATAATTTTCCTCAGTCAATTGCATCCCCTTTTTCCAACAAGCCTGCTGAGTTACTTGTACGGGCTCACCAGGATTCGTTTCGGCCTGTATATGTTCTGGACAGCGGTTGGCCGCGCTCCTGGTCTTTTTCTCTACACCTATCTAGGCACATTGGGCCAACTCAGTCTCAATCTTGCGCGTGGAAAGACGCATCCTCGCTTCGTGGAATATTGGACGTGGGGCGGTGCTTTCGCGATCAGCGCGCTCTTGTTTATTCTTTTAACGCGAACGGCTTTGCGTTCGATGCGAGAAGCGGAAAGTTTGTCACCATCCTTTGGTAAGGGGACGCCGCGGTTTGAACCAATTGTCGGACACAAATAACTACACGACAGATATTTATGGAGAATAGCGATCTGATAAACATCGCCGCAAAGGCACGAGCTCTCGCCTATGCTCCATACTCTAAATTCGCGGTCGGTACGGCCGTTGCCATGAAGTCGACGAAACCAGCAGCACCGTGCACGCCGAGTTTAATCCGAATATGAGGGTTTTCGCGGCAACGCTCGGTGGCAATGTGCAAGAGTTCGATCTCGCGGAGCTCTTGCCGCTCCCAGCACACGGAGTTTTGGAGGGAACGAGTCGTGTTTAAACTTCCGACCGAATACGAAGTGATCGTTGTAGGTAGCGGCCATGCCGGAATTGAAGCCGCACTCGCGTCGGCGAGACTCGGTTGTCGAACTTTGATGCTGACCCAAAATTTAGACACGATCGGCCAAATGTCTTGCAACCCGGCAATCGGCGGGTTGGCGAAAGGGCAGATTGTCCGCGAGATCGACGCGCTTGGCGGAGCAATGGGCGAAAACGCGGATGCGACAGGCATTCAATTTCGGATGCTGAACAGATCGAAAGGCCCATCGGTCCGCGCACCGCGAGTTCAGTGCGATAAGAAGGCTTACCAATTCCGAATGAAGGCCATTTTGGAGCGCACTCCTAATTTGGATCTGAAGCAAGCCAATGTTTCCAGAGTACTTGTTGCGGATGGGAGCACAGTCGGGGTCGAGACAGATCTCGGTCTTATCGTCCAAGGGAGCAATGTAGTCGTGACGTCAGGTACATTCTTGCGTGGGTTGCTGCACGTCGGGAGCAATAGCCAACCAGGCGGGAGGATGGCGGACGCCAGTTCTACCTTAAGCGAAAACCTTCGGGAACTGGGTTTTGAAATTGGAAGATTCAAGACCGGGACCCCGTGTCGGGTCAACCGCCGCTCGATAGATTTCGCGAAATGCAAAATTCAGCCGGGCGACGAGCCGCCACCAAGATTCTCATTCTTTGCGGACGAACCGCAGGATATACATGACGTGTTTACTTTAAATGATGTCAGCGGGACGTCGTTCCACGTGGAACAAGTACCTTGCTGGATCACGCATACCAACACTCGGACCCACCAGATCATTCGCGCTAATCTCCACCGGTCGCCGCTTTACGCCGGGCGGATTAAGGGAACTGGCCCGCGCTATTGCCCGTCAATCGAAGATAAGATCGTCAAATTTGCCGACCGTGAGGGGCACCACCTATTCCTTGAGCCAGAAGGTCGACACACAGAGGAGTTTTACATAAACGGTATCTCGACCAGCCTTCCGTATGAAGTCCAGCTTGAGTTCGTGCGCTCAATACCTGCGTTGGAGCGTGCGGAAATAATGCGCCCTGGTTACGCGGTTGAATACGACTTTTTCCCACCGACTCAGTTATTTAGCACCCTCGAAACCAAGAAAGTGCGGGGTCTGTATTTTGCCGGCCAAGTTAACGGTACTTCTGGCTACGAGGAGGCTGCCGCTCAGGGTCTTGTTGCGGGCGCAAACGCCGCCCTCCGTGCTCAAGATAGACCGGCGTTCGTACTTGGCAGGAATGAGGCCTACCTGGGTGTGCTTATTGATGATCTCGTTACTAAGGGAACCGAGGAGCCGTACCGCATGTTTACGAGTCGCGCAGAGGACCGTCTGCAGCTTCGGCATGATAACGCAGATCAACGTCTAACAACTACCGGGCACCGCTTAGGGTTGGTTAGTCCAGCGCGCTGGACGGCCTTTCAAGCAAAAATGTCGCTGCTACAAGAGTGCCGCGTTGTGGCGAATAATACGAGATGCGAAGGTGTTTATATCTCTCAACTTCTGAAACGGCCGACTTTCACTCATTTGAACTTGGAACCTGAAATTCGCTCGGTAGCTCCTGCGGACATTTGGGAGTTGGTCGAAGCCGACATCAAATACGAGGGCTATTCCGCTCGGCAGGCCCAGCACAACAAGGAGCTATCCAAGAGGAGCTTTCAAAAGATTTCTGGTGGGTTCAACTTCGCAAGCGTTGCGGGTCTCAGCTCCGAAACGCGCCAAAAACTTTCGAAAGTACGCCCGACCACTTTAGGACAAGCTGCGAGGATCAGCGGTGTAACCCCGGCAGATATTTCGATTCTATCTATATGGCTTATTAAGAACGAGTTACAACTTAGCAACGCCACGCCGCTTGTCGAAGCAAAAACGACCTAATCTCTCGTGACTATTCTTGCTGGTGTCGCGTTGCTTGCTTATCTGCTCGGATCTCTCCCGACCGGTTACATTACCGGCAGACTCGTGGGCGTCGACATTCGCAAGGTCGGTAGCGGAAATGTCGGTGCAACAAACGTTACACGCGTCCTGGGCAAGCGGTTTGGGTATCCGGTCTTCCTTGTGGATTTTGCTAAAGGCTTGGCTGCCGTCATGCTTGCTGTGATTATGGCCAAGGCCGCGCAATCCAGCGCGCAATTTGTCGATCTTTGCGCCGCGATAGGCGCTATTTGTTCTCTGATGGGACACAGTTATTCGATATGGCTTGGATTTAGAGGTGGAAAAGGGGTCGCCACATTGATGGGCGCCCTTTTTGGCATAAACTGGATAACGGCACTGATTGTGTGCGTCGTTTGGATTGTGGTGTTTGAAGCGACGCGGTATGTCTCCCTCGCCTCGATAGCAGCGGCGGTCGCGCTTCCCATTGCGGTCGCAATCATGCTGTTTCTGAAAGAACTGCCCACCCCAATCCCCCTTTATTTTTCGTTCTGTCTGGGAGCGATTGTAGTGTTGCGGCATCGATCTAACTTGTCCCGCCTGGTGAAAGGCACTGAACCGCGCTTCGTTCGAAAGTGAAACCGGACAAAATCGCAGTGATCGGTGCCGGCGGCTGGGGAACAGCGTTGTCAGTCATTTGGGCACGGCAAGGTCTCTCGATTTTGCTGTGGGGGAGAAATCCGTCACGAATTGAACAACTGCAAAGATCGCGGGAGAACAGAGCTTATCTTCCTGGCGTAAATCTTCCCAAAGTTGTCGGCCTAACGAGTGAACTTCAAGTGTGTGCCGACGCTGATTTGATTGTTTTCGTTACGCCCTCAACTGCCATGCGAGAGACCGCTGCCCAACTTGCCGAAGTTACGCTTAATCCCGACGCAGTGCTGCTGAGCTGCATCAAAGGGATCGAGCACGGAACCGGCAAGCGCATGAGTGAAATACTCGCCGACATTTTCCCCAAACATCCGATCGCAGTTTTGTCAGGGCCGAATTTAGCTGCAGAAGTTTCGCGCGAATTGCCGACGGCTAGCGTCCTGGCATGTACAAGACCAGAATGGGCGACAACGCTTCAGAACTATCGTGGCACGCCGCGGTTCAGAATTTACACGGGTGAGGAGCTGGCCGGTATCGAACTGGGCGGCGCACTCAAGAATGTGTATGCCATCGCAGCCGGTGCCGGCGATGGCCTCGGTTTAGGTGACAATTCAAAAGCGGCGCTGGCCACCCGAGCCCTTGCCGAAATGGTCCGCCTCGGAACAAAAATGGGGGGAGAACTGCGAACGTTTTACGGATTAAGCGGTGTCGGAGATCTGGTTGCAACCTGCTTTAGTCAACACAGCCGCAATCGCCGCGCCGGCGAACAATTGGCCCAGGGTCGCGCGTTAAGCGAAATTGCTTCCTCGCTGGGGACGGTTGCCGAAGGAATCCCAACCGCTAAGGGTGCCTATGAGTGCGCGCACAACCTTCAAGTCGATACGCCAATTATCGACCAGGTCTACTCGCTGCTTTACCAGCAGAAAGCGCCAGCGCAGGCGATGGAAGAATTACTGCGGCGTGACCAAAAAGCCGAGACGATTTAGCGCACGCGATCGCTTTCTCGACAAAGCTTTTCGATCACCGCGGGATATAGTTCGTGCTCGGCGATCTGAATTCGCGCGTGCAGGCTTTCGGCTGAGTCGTTAGGCAAGATCGGCACTTCGCGCTGCGCAATTATATCGCCATGATCTATTTTCTCGTCGACGTAATGAACGGTGCAACCCGTAACGGTCTCACCCACGTCGAGCGCTTGTTTCCACGCTTCCAATCCGGGAAATTTTGGCAGCAGCGATGGATGAATATTGATGATTCGCCGCGGAAACGCCTCCAAAATCGGAGATTTCAAAACGCGCATGAACCCAGCGAGCACCACCAAATCTACTTCTGCGTCGCGCAGCATTTGCACGAGCTCTGCCTCAGCGTTTGGCTCCAGCCGCGTGCGAAATTGGCCTGGCGGAAGATAGGCACTCGGGATGGCGAATTCGCGCGCAATTTCCAGAATCGGCGCATCAAGAACATCGGAAAGCACTACTCGCGCTTCAGCAGACAGCGTTCCTGTCCGAATGCTCTCGAGAATCGCGCGGCAATTCGATCCTTTTCCTGATCCAAGAATTCCAAGACCAAGGCG
>WNGJ01008480.1_pt1 | contig 17548 bp, 13 predicted proteins | sample 5400611 | NCBI WGS metagenome assembly WNGJ01 (sample SAMN13153375, study PRJNA577476) | soil metagenome | isolation source: 40 cm soil or saprolite under Garry oak tree replicate 1 | place: USA:California | collected 2016-06-15 | reverse complement strand
GCTGCGGCTCCGGCCGGAACAGCCTGCCGCCGTTGCGCCGCGCCACCTCCTCGACGAACGCGGTGAGGCGCTCGTCCTCTGCGAGCATGAAGATGTTCAGCACCGCGCGGCGGCGGGTCATCTTGTCCACCTCGGCGAGAGTGAGCTCGATCGTCTCCGGGGCGGGCGGCCAGTCGAAGTAGGGCCGCCCGTTGCGCAGCAGATGCGCGGTCGGCTCACCGTCCGTGACGATCAGCACGACCGGATCATGCTCGGGGTGCTTGTCCAGATGACGGCCCGCGATCAGCAGCGCGTGATGCAGGTTGGTGCCCTGGACCATGTCCCAGCCGAGCCCGGCCAGTTCCGTCTCCCGCAGTTCACGAGCGTAGTTGGAGAAGCCGACGATCTGGACGGCGTCGAGCGGGAACCTGGTCCGGATCAGCGAGTGCAGCGCGAGCGCGGTCTGTTTGGCGACGCCCCAGGTGCCCCGCAGCGCCATCGAGTAGGACAGGTCGACGAGCAGGCACACCGCCGCCGCGGTATGCCGCTCGGTCTCGGTGACCTCGAAGTCGTCCACCGACAGCGGCACGCTCGCCACACCGTCGCGTGCCGCGTCCGGGTGCGGGCCGTCCGGGTGCCTGGCCTGGCGGGCCGCCGCCGAGCGCAGCACCGCGTTGCGCACGGTCGCCGAGACGTCGATCGGCTGCTCGTCGCCGAACTCCCACCGCCTGCTGCTCCCGGTCGGTTCCCCGGCTTGGCCTGCGTCTTGCTGGTCGTGCTCACCTGACCGGGCTTCGCTGAGCTCGGCGAAAACACGGCGCAACGCGGTGTCCCCGAGCCTGCGCACCGCCTTGGGGGTCAGTTCGAGATGACCCCCCGACCTGCGCAGATAACCCTGGCTCTCCAGTTCGCGCTCGATCCGCCGCAGGCTGTCCAGGTCGTCGACCGCGCGCCGGCCGAGCGCCCGCCGGACCGCCGCCTCGTCGATGTCGTCCAGCCGCGCGCCCGGGTAGTCCTGCCGCAAAGTCGCGTCGAGCTCGGCCAGGTCGGCGAGTTCCTCGATCGCCGTGGTCGCGTCGGCCAGGCCGAGTGGCTCGTCGCCGGTCAGCATGTCACCGCGCCCGTTCGGCGGGGCGTCCATGTCGGGCCGCCGTGCCCGCAGCGCCCCGGCCAGCCGTGCCATCTCGGCCGCCAGCCCCGCGTCGGCCATGGCCTGCTCCATCATGGCGGCCAGTTCGGCGCGTTGCTGCGGTGAAAGGGAGTCGAGGACCCGGTTGGCGGCGGTCATCCGCCGCACGAGTGAGTCGACCAGCTCATCGAGGTTCTGCGGATTGTCGGGAAAGAAATCCCCGTACCTGCCCATGAACTCGTCGAAATCTTCGGTCCGGTGCTCGCCTCTGGCGTCGGCTTCGAGCATCGCACTCAGGTCGGACATCATGTCCTTGACCCGCTGCATGGCCGCGGGATCCGGCCGCGCGAGCGCGTCCTTCATGCCGAGGAACTGGCTGTCGAGCACTTCGCGCCTGAGCAGGTCCTTGAGCCGCTCGAAGGTTTCCCGCGCGGCGCCGCTGCGCCACTGGTAGGAGGAGAGGGCGCGGATCGCCCGCGCGGTCTCGCTGGGTAGCGTGTCCAGCTCCGCCTCGGCCATCCGCGCGCCGTCGCTCGGGTCGGGGAAGAGCTCGGCGCGCTCTTGGCCGATCGCGGTGTCGAGCAGCGCGCGCGCCTGTTCGAGCAGGCCGTCAGCGCGGCCGCGTTCGCGTACCTCCCGCAGTCGCTCGCGGACCCGGCGCATGAGGTCGTCGAGCCCTTGCCGGTCACCGAGCCCGCGCCGCAGCGCGTCGCGCAGCGCCTCACCGGGGGCGGAGCCGCCCAGGATCGAGTCGGACATCTCGTCGAGGGCGGTACGGACGTCGAAGGGGGGTGCGAGTGGATCGGGCCCGTCGTGGTACGGGCCGTAACGGTAACTGCCATCGCTTGCCATCGGGTCCGCCATTCAGGTCCGGTAGACCGCCGAGCCGTCGCTGCTGTCCTTGGACAGCCGCCGCATCAGGTACAGGCCCTCCAGTGTGAACTCGAGCGCCGCGGCGGCGTGGCCAGGTGATTCGCCGCCATCCATGCCCAGGCGTTCCATGATGCGAGCCAGGCCGGGGATCTCGCCAGCCCGCCGCAGCAGTTCGCGTGCCGGTGTGAGCTCACCCGACTCGATCGTGCCGCCGCGGTCGAACTTGGCCAGCAGCCTGGACAGGTCCGCGCTGCCGAGCGATGCGCGGAAGGTATCGGCGATCGCGCGCCGCAGCAGGTGAGCGAGCACCTCCTGTTCCCTGCCCTCCTCGCTGACCTCGAACTCGACCTTGCCCCGGAGTGTGTCGACGATCACGGGGAGATCGCACACACGTGCCACCGGCTGGTCTTCTCCGGTCAGCGCGGCACGGCGGACGGCGGAGGCGGTGACGCTCTCCGCCGCCGCGATAGCGAAACGTGCCGACACCCCGCTGCGGCTGTCAATGGCGCTCGAAGCCCGCACCAGGCGGGTGAACCTGGCGATGACCTCCACGAGGTGCCCGGGCATCGGGCCGCCCGGATGGTAGCCCGCGGGCAGCCTGGCCTCCTGCCAGACGAGCGCGAGCTCGTCTGGCAGGGTGAGCGGGTAGTGGGTGCGGATCTCCGCGCCGAACCGGTCCTTCAGCGGCGTGATGATCCGCCCGCGGTTGGTGTAGTCCTCCGGGTTGGCGCTCGCCACCAGCAAGAGATCGAGCTGAAGCCGCAGCGCGTAGCCGCGGACCTGGATGTCACGTTCCTCCAGCACGTTCAGCAGCGCCACCTGGATCCGCTCGGCCAGGTCGGGCAGCTCGTTCAGGCAGAAGACGCCACGGTTGGTCCTGGGCACGAGACCGAAGTGGACGGTCTCCGGATCACCCAGCGTGCGCCCGGCCGCGACCTTGACCGGATCGACATCGCCGATCAGGTCACCGACACTCGTGTCGGGTGTGGCGAGCTTCTCGCCGTACCGCTCGTCCCTGTGCCGCCAGATGATGGCGAGGCCGTCCCCGCGGTCTGCCGCCAGCCTGCGGCAGCGGGCGCAGACCGGCGCGTACGGGTGATCGTTGATCTCACAGCCAGCGACCGCTGGGGACCACTCGTCGAGCAGGCCGGTAATGGTCCGGATCAACCGGGTCTTGCCCTGCCCGCGCTCGCCGAGCAGCACGATGTCATGCCCCGCGAGCAGGGCGCGCTCGACGTGCGGCAGCACGGTGGCGTCGAACCCCACGATGCCAGGGAAGCGGACCTCGCCCGCGCGCATCCGCGCAAGCAGGTTCTGCCGGATTTCCTCTTTGATAGTGCGCAGTTCGTGCCCAAGGGCGCGGAGCTCACGCAGGGTCGAAGCCGCCGGTGGCTGGGTGCGGTGCGCCGTCGCGGCGGGAGGCTGAGGCTGGATCGGTGACTGCACCGTTCGACACTATGTGGTGTCCGGAGTGGTTCGCATCCGGCGCGGCCTTCCCGCCACCTGGCCTGGCCGGCCCGCAGTCGGCAGAATCAGCTCACAGACACCGCTGCGAACACCCGGTGGAGGAGCCCGTGGCCTTTTTCTGCGATGGCCTCGCTTTGGCGCTAATCCCCGGGCGCGCAGTCATGTATGGCGCAGCCACGTATATGGGTTCACCGCGTCGATCCTGATGTTCGGCGCCGGAACGGGAGGATGAACGTGCCGGGAGCGCAGCCAGCGGTTGCGATCGATATTGGCGGAACGAAGATTGCGGTGGGCGTGGTCGAGCCGGGCGGCCGGCTCATCGCGGCGGCGCGGACCGGGACACCGCGCGAGCTGGATGCGGAGCAGCTATGGCGGACCTTGGAGGCGCTCACCGCCCAGGTGCTCGCGGACGCCGGGCTTGACGGGCCCGGCGCGCTCGGCGGCGTGGGGTGCGGTTGCGGCGGCCCGATGGAATGGCCGGCCGGGAAAGTGTCGCCGCTCAACATTCCCGCGTGGCGGTCCTTTCCGCTCCGGGACAGGCTGGCGGATCGTTTTCCCGGGCTGCCTGTCCGGCTGCACAATGACGCGATCTGCGTGGCCGCCGGCGAACACTGGCGCGGCGCCGGGCGCGGCCGCCGTGACATGCTCGGCATGGTGGTATCGACGGGCGTCGGCGGCGGCCTGGTGCTTGACGGCCGCCTTGTCAACGGCGCGACAGGAAATGCCGGCCACATCGGCCACGTCATCGTGGATCCGGACACGGGGCCGCCGTGCCTGTGCGGTGGAAAGGGCTGCCTGGAGGCAATTGCCCGCGGGCCGGCCCTCGCGGAGTGGGCGCAGGCCCAGGGCTGGCGCTCCGGGCAGCGCGACGTGACCGCCAAGCATCTCGCCGACGACGCGGCGCGCGGTCACCCCGTGGGTGTCGCGGCCCTGCGGCGCGCCGGGCGCGGTATCGGCATCGCGATCGCGTCCGCCACCCACCTGTGCGACCTGGAGGTCGTGGCGATCGGCGGCGGCCTGGCCCAGGCAGGCCCGCTGCTTTTCGGCCCGATCGATGAGACCGTGCGCCGCTATGCCCGGCTCGACTTCGCCCGGGAGGTGCGGGTGGTCCCGGCCGGGCTCGGCCAGGACGCGGGCCTGATCGGGGCGGCCGCCCTGATCTTCGCCGGCGACCGCTACTGGTCCGGTGACTAGGCGGCGTGACCTCGTGCGACACTGCACAGATGGTGCTGCCACCAGGGCCGGTCAGCCTTGCGGATGCGGTCGCCGCCCGCGACCTGCTCGGCGAGGTGATCACCCGTACGCCGATGCTGCACTCGTGGGCGCTGTCCGAGCGGCTCGGCGGGCCCGTCTACCTGAAATGCGAGAACCTGCAGCGCACCGGATCCTTCAAGGTGCGGGGCGCCTATGCACGGATCGCCAGGCTGCCCGCGGCGCAGCGGGCAAAAGGCGTTGTCGCCGCGAGCGCGGGCAATCATGCCCAGGGCGTGGCGTTCGCCGCGCATGTCCTGGGGACCAAAGCGACGGTGGTCATGCCCGAGGGCGCGCCGTTGCCCAAGGTCGAGGCCACCCGCTCCTATGGCGCCGACGTGGTCTTCCACGACGGCGGCGTCGACGGCTGTATCACGGCCGCGCTGGCCCTCGCGGAGGATCTGGGCGGCGTGTTCATCCACCCGTTCGACCATCAGGACACCGTCGCGGGAAACGCGACCCTCGGCATGGAGATCGTCGAGCAGTGCCCACAGGTCCGCACGATCGCCGTTTCCGTCGGCGGGGGCGGCCTTATTTCCGGCGTCGCGGTGGGCGCCCGTGGCAGCGATCCCGCCATCCGGGTCGTCGGCGTGCAGGCCGAGGCCGCCGCACCGTACCCCGTCTCCCTGGCGGCCGGCCACCCGGTGCCGGTGGAGCTGGCACCGACGATGGCGGACGGGATCGCCATCGCCAGGCCCGGTGACCTCACCTTCGGGATCGTCGCCGCACTCGTCGAGCAGGTGCTGACCGTCTCCGAGGACACACTGTCGCGTGCGCTGCTGCTCTGCCTCGAGCGCGCCAAGCAACTGGTCGAGCCGGCCGGTGCGGCGCCGGTCGCGGCCCTGCTGGATCACCCGCACGCGTTCGAGCCGCCGGTGGTGCTCGTGCTTTCGGGCGGCAACATCGACCCGATGCTGCTGTCCAAGGTGCTCAGGTACGGCCTCACGGCGGCCGGCCGCTACCTCGCCTTCCGGTGCCGCATCCCCGACCGCCCCGGTGGGCTGGCCACCCTGCTCGCCGCGCTCGCCGGGCTCGGCGCCAACGTGCTCGGCGTGATGCACGAGCGCGTGACCCCCCGGCTGCGCCTGGAAGAGGTGGAGGTGGCGCTGCAGATCGAGACGCGCGGGCCGGTGCACAGCGACGAGGTGATCTCGCGCCTGCGGGGTGCCGGCTACACGCTGATCTTCAGTTGACAGCCTTCACAGGTTGCCGCGGCGGGCCTGCTCACGCTCGATCGCCTCGAAAAGCGCACGGAAGTTGCCCTTGCCGAATCCTTGCGAGCCGTGCCGCTCGATCAGCTCGAAGAAGACCGTCGGCCGGTCCTGTACCGGCTTGGTGAATATCTGCAGCAGGTAGCCGTCCTCGTCGCGGTCGGCGAGGATGCCGAGTTCGCGCAGTTCGCCGACGGGGACGCGGGTCCGGCCGACCCAGTCGCCCAGTGTGTCGTAATAGCTTTCCGGCGTGGCAAGGAATTCGACGCCCGCGGCTTTCATCGCGCGGACGGTGGCGACGATGTCGTCGGTGTGCAACGCGATGTGCTGCACTCCCGGGCCGCCGTAGAACTCCAGATACTCGTCGATCTGGGACTTCTTCTTTCCGGCCGCGGGTTCGTTGATCGGGAACTTCACCTTGCGCGCGCCGTCGGCGACGACCTTGCTCATCAGCGCGGAGTACTCGGTGGCGATGTCGTCGCCGACGAACTCCTTCATGTTGGTGAAGCCCATCACCCGGCGGTAGAAGCCGACCCATTCGTCCATCTTGCCGAGCTCAACGTTTCCCACGCAGTGGTCGACATCGGTGAACAGGGCGGCCGCGCCAGCACCGGCGGAACCGCCGCCCGCCGCCGGGGCCGTGACGTATCCGGGCAGGTACGGGCCGCTGTAGTTGGCCCGCTCGACCAGGGTGTGCCTGGTGTCGCCGTAGGTGGCGATCGCCGCGAGCACCACCTTTCCGTGCTCGTCCTCGACGACATGCGGCCGCGCGAGCCCGCGGGCGCCATGGCCTACCGCATGCTCGTATGCGTCTTGCGCGGACGGGACCTCGAGAGCGAGATCGATCACACCATCTCCGTGCGCGGCGACATGGGCGCCGAGTTCGGTTCCCGCCCGGACGGGGCCGCGCAGTACGAACCGCGCGCTACCCGAGACCAGCACATACGCCGCCTCGTCCGGGGATCCGGTCTCTGGGCCCCGGTAGGCCGTTACGTTCATGCCGAACGCGCGGGCGTAGTAGTACGCGGCCTGCCTGGCATTGCCGACCGCGAAGACGATCGCGTCGATCCCGTACAGCGGAAAGCCGTCCGATCCGGCTGCGGCCGGTACCGGTGAGGCTGTTGCTTCGCGTACTGAAAGTCCGGTCATCTGGCCGTGCTCCCTTGCGCTTCCAGCCGATCCGCGTTGATACGTAAGATCCTGGTTAACCGGCGCAAAGTGTGCAAGAGAACAGTTTTTCTCTAGGCAGTCTGTATAGTAACAGACGCAAATCTCCGAGCAACGTGTACAGTCTGATCACGGTGGAAGCACCGCTGCAGCGAAGGAGGGCATGACGGTGATAGACGACCTGGACGCCGAGATCATCGAACTGTTCGCCACCGAGCCGCGAATCGGTGTGCTTGAGGTGTCGCGCCGGCTGAACGTCGCGCGGGGCACCGTGCAGGCGCGACTGGACCGGCTGCATGTGCGCGGCGTGGTGACAGGCTACGGGCCTGATGTGAACCCTGAGGCGATTGAGCATGGTGTGACGGCGTTCGTGACGCTGGAGATCCGCCAGGTGGGCGGGCATGACCCGGTAGCCGAACGGCTTGCGCTGATTCCCGAGATCTTGGAGGTGCACACGATCACCGGGTCAGGAGACATGCTCTGCCGCGTCGTCGCGCGCACCAATGCGGACCTGCAGCGGGTGATCGACGCGATCGTGGCCGTCGATGGAGTGGTGCGTGCGGCCACGGTGATCGCTCTCGCCACCCCCGTGCCCTACCGGGTGCTGCCGCTGGTGCGCGCGACGGCGGGCGGGGCGAGCCACCCGCCGGCATAGGGAAGGCATCGATGCCGCCGAGCATGCCCGCGGGTACCCAGGTCTGCGAGCGTGAGCCGATCCGGGAATCTCGGCCGTGGCTCCGTCACTCGCCTGCGTAGGGAACCGATTCGAGAATCTCGACCGTGGCCCTGCGGCCGTTCGGCAGCGAGTAGGTCGCCTTCTCGCCGACCTTCTTGCCGTTGATCGCGCTGCCGAGCGGTGAGCGCGGCGAGTAGATGTCGATCGGGCTGCCGCTCTCCTCACGCGAGGCGAGCAGGAAGGTGACCTCGTCCTCGTCGCCCACGAACCTGACCGTCACGGTCATGCCCGGGCCGACCACACCGTCGGTGCGGGGCGGCTCGCCGACGCGCGCCGTCTCGAGCAGGTGCTGGAGCTGGATGATCCGGCCCTCCTGCTTGCCCTGCTCCTCCTTGGCCGCGTGGTAGCCACCGTTTTCGCGAAGGTCGCCTTCCTCACGCGCGGCTTCGATCTTCTTGGCGAGCTCCATACGACCTGGGCCCGAGAGGTAGTCCAGCTCGTTTTTGAGCCGGTCGTACGCCTCCTGCGTGAGCCAGGTGACGTTGGCATCGCGGGTTTCGGTCACGGGCACTCCTCGTACTGCTGTACCGCACGGGACGTATGAGGTCCGCCGGGCACCCCGGGGACAGCTCTTGAGCGTAATCCTCTGAGGCTAACAAGGCTGGGGGACCACGTCGTCCTGGTCAATGTCCAATCTGGCCCGAATCTGGTCCCTTCTTCGATGTTGCCGCGGCGTTGACGCCCGGGAATGTCGTCCCGCCGCCATAATGTTGACCCCGTGTACGCGTCCTGCCGGGGCCGTAGGGTGCCAGCGCGGGGCTGCCAGCGTGAAGTATCAGCGCGAACTGCCCAGCGTGGACTGCCCGCGCGAACTGCACTGCGGACGGCACAGCATCATCTGGGGAGGTCTGGTTGTCTGGCGAGTCCTGGTCTGACACGGTGTCTGTCAGTGCGTCCGGCAACGAAGGACCGCTGCGGCTGCTCGCGGTGCACGCCCACCCCGACGACGAGTCGAGCAAGGGTGCCGCCACGATGGCGGCATACGTGGCCGATGGCGTCCAGGTGCTGGTCGCCACGCTCACCGGCGGAGAACGCGGCGACATCCTGAACCCCGCGATGGACCGGCCAGAGGTGCGGTCGGACATCGGCACAATCCGGCGCGAGGAGATGAGTCGCGCCCGCGAGATCCTCGGGGTGCAGCAGCGGTTCCTCGGTTTCGTCGATTCCGGGCTCCCCGAGGGCGACCCGCCGTCGCCGCTGCCAGACGGCTGCTTCGCGGTCCAGCCCCTCGACATCGCGGCCGTGCCGCTCACCGCGCTCGTCCGCGAGTTCAGGCCGCACGTCATGGTCACCTACGACGAGACGGGTGGCTACCCGCACCCTGATCACATCAAGTGCCACGAGGTGTCAATGGCGGCGTTCGACTCCGCGGGCGACCCGGATGCCTACCCGGAGGCCGGCGAGCCCTGGCAGCCACGCAAGCTGTACTACCACGCCACCTTCCACCGGGCGAGGTTCGAGGCGCTGCACAACGAGATGCTGCGGCGGGGTCTCGAATCGCCGTATGCGGAGTGGATGGAGAGCTGGGAGGACCGTGCGGCCGCCCGGCCACAGCTTGAGATCACCACCCGGGTCGCGTGTGGTGACTTCTTCGAGGTGCGCGACAAGGCGCTGCTCGCCCACGCGACTCAGATCGACCCCAACAGCTTCTGGTTCGCGTGCCCGCTCGGCGTGCAGCGCGCCGCGTGGCCGACCGAGGACTACCATTTGGCAAGGTCGCTCGTTGACACCGAGCTGCCCGAGGACGACCTGTTCGCCGGGATCAGGGAGAAGGTGCCCCTGTGACATCGCACGCGGCGCTAGCGTCGCACGTGGCCGCGGCTTCGTCCACGTCCACGAACGACATCACGCCAGGCGTGCTCGGGTTCCTCGTGGTCGCCGCAATGGCGGTCGCGCTCTTCTTCCTCCTGCGCTCGATGAACAAGCGCCTCCGGCGGGTCAGGGCGGTACGTGATGCGGGGCTGGCACCCGGCAGCGAGCTTCGCGGCGCGGAGGGTGCCAGCCGGTCCTCAGCCGGCGCCGGGCACCCCCATGTCGACCGTGCCGGCAGCAAGTCCGCCAATGGTGCGGCACCTGCCAGCGCGCCGGCGAACGCGAGCCGCGGCCGGGCAGCCGGCGGCGCCGCGGCAACCGGCGCGAACAGCGAGAACAGTGCGGAAAGTGACGTCGCTGCCGGCCCGGGCGACCCGGCCGGCGGTGGCGCGGGCGGCTGACGGCGGGCCGCGGCGGCATGCGGGTACCGCCCTTGGGTTCTGGAGATTCACGTCGTGCTCGTGATCCACGCAATCTGGGCTGACGACCGCCTCCATCTGTGGGCGGAGGACTCCGAGCTGGTCATGCCCACGATCACGGCGCCACAGCGGGCACCAGCGCCACAGCGGGCACCAGCGCCGGTGCGTGTCCCGGCGCCGGGACAGGACCCGGCGCCGCGGCGGGGCTTCTCGCCGCCGCAGGTCCCGGTGACGGGGGGAGATGCGTCGCCGCAGCAGGACCCTGCGGCGCAGCAGTCCGCTGCCGCTGCGCCACAACGGGAGGTACCGCAGCATCCCTTCGCTTGCGCCGCACCCGGCCTCGCCGCCACGCTCGGCGCCACCGATCCGAGCACGGACCAGCGGGCAGCGGACATCATCGGCAAGGCTGCCGAGGGCGCTGTCGTCCGCTGGCTTCCCGCCACCGCCGCGGGCCCGCTGCCATCGCCCGAGCTGACGCGGTGGCTGGAACAGCCGTCCCAGCCGCGCCCGCGAGTACCGGGCCAGCGAGCGGGGTCTGGGCGCGCCAGGCTTTCCGCCTGGCGGGTGCCTGTGCTCACCGTCGAGGCCGCCGCCGCGGCCGGCGTCGGCCCGGCGCTCCGCGACCAGGCTGTCCCCGGCCCGGCTGTCCCTGGCCCGGCTGTCCCCGGCCAAGCGCACCCCGGCCCGGCTGTCCCTGGCCCGGCTGTCCCCGGCCAAGCGCACCCCGGCCCGGCTGTCCCTGGCCCGGCGCACCCCGGTCAGGCGCACCCCGGCTCGGCCCGTACCGGCCCGGCCGTCCCTGGCCAGGCCGTCCCGGATATGCGCCGGTCCGATATGGGCGTCCGCAGACCCGATTCCGGCGTACCGCCGGCCGGCGGCTCGTGCTGGCAGGCCCGGTGGCGCCCCGTCCTGACCGGCGCGCACGCGCAGCGGGCGAGAGATCTGGCCGTCGCCATGCCACCGGTATGCCGATCGGCCACCGCGGCAGGCGAGCCTGCCGCGGTGGTGCTGACCAGTGCGCTCGACGCGCTCACCGATGCCGCCGTCCGCGCCGCAGTCAGCCCGGACGGCCAGCCACCCGCTGCGCTCCTGCCGCGCAGGCGCGGCCGCAAGCCGTCGCGCGTTCCGGTGGCCGAGCGCTGGATCGCGGCGCTGACCGCAGCGGGGACGGCCGGCGCGCTCGTCCAGGTCGACGAGGGGGATCCGGAGGATGCCGCGGCGGCGCGGGCACTGGCCGCCGCGCTGGATTCCTGGCGCGCCAGCGCGCAGGCGCCCGCCGGACCGGTCCGCACCTGCTTTCGCCTGAGCGAGCCCCCCGAGCCCAAAGAGCCGGGAAACCCGGACGACTTTGACGGCAGCGAGCCGCAGCCGGAAGATCCGGGCGCGGCCAGCGGGCAGCCGGCCAGCGGGCAGCCAGCCGGCGGGCAGCCAGCCGGCGGGCAGCCGGCCGGCGAGCAGTGGCGGGTCGAGTTCCTGCTTCAGTCGAGCGACGACCCCAGCCTCGTGGTCCCGGCCGCGGCCATCTGGGCGGGAACGGCCGATGGCTGGCCACACGTGACCGGCCTCGCGCGCCCCGAGGAGGAACTGCTTGCCGGGCTCGGCCGCGCCGCGCGGCTGTTCCCCGAACTCGACGAGGAACTGCGGGCACCGGCGCCGGCCGCCGCGTCACTCGACGGCGCCGGTGCGTTCCGCTTCCTCAAGGAGACCGCGCCGTTGCTGCAGGCCGCCGGCTTCGGCGTGCTGCTCCCCGCCTGGGTGCGCAGATCGCGCCTCGGCCTCAAGCTCACCACGCGATCGAGAAGGGGGGCTGGCAGCGCGGTCGCGGGGCGGGGGTTCGGCCTCGATGAATTGATCGACTTCCGCTACGACCTGGCCGTCGGGGACCACGTGCTCGATCCGGAGGAACTCGCGGAGCTGGCCCGGCTCAAGGTGCCCCTCGTCCGCGTCCGCGGCCAATGGGTGGAGCTGGATCAGCGGCAGCTCAACGCCGCGCTGAAGTATCTCGAGCGCCGCAGGAGCGGCACGGCGCTCGCCGGCGACGTGCTGCTCGCCGCCGTGGGCGCCGATGATCCACAGCGGCCGCCGCTGACCGAGGTCGATGCCGACGGCTGGCTCGGTGACCTGCTGTCCGGGCAGGTGGAGCAGCGGATCGCCCCGGCCAGCGCCCCGGCGTCCTTCCATGGCACGCTGCGGCCGTATCAGGAGCGGGGACTGGCCTGGCTGAGGTTCCTCGGCCAGCTTGGGCTCGGCGCCGTCCTCGCGGACGACATGGGCCTGGGGAAGACCGTGCAGTTGCTCGCGTTGCTCGCCGCTGAACGCGAGGCGGTGCCACCCCAGATGGACGAACCCCCCGCTGGGGTCCGCAGGTCAGGTTCGCTGCGCCATGCGGCAGCCGTTAAGGATCTGCCAGCCCGGCCGGACGGGCACCCGGAACCCCCCGCGCCAGCCCGGGGGGATGGATCCCCGGAACCTCCCGCGGGCGGGCGGGTGGCGCCGACCCTGCTGGTGTGCCCGATGTCGCTGGTCGGCAATTGGCAGCGGGAAGCGGAACGGTTCATGCCAGGTCTTCGCGTGCATGTGCATCACGGCGCCGGCCGGCTGAGCGGCGCGGAGCTCGCGGCAGCGCTCGAAGCGGCGGATCTGGTGATCACGACCTACGGGCTCGCGGCCAGGGACGTCACGGCGCTCGCGGGGGTGGGCTGGCGCCGGGTGGTCTGCGACGAGGCCCAGAACATCAAGAACAGCTCCACCAGGCAGGCCCAGGCGGTACGGGCCATACCGGCAGCCGCCAGGGTGGCGCTGACGGGTACGCCGGTGGAAAATCACCTGGCCGAACTCTGGTCGATCATGGAGTTCACCAATCCCGGGCTGCTGGGGTCCGCCGAGTCGTTTCGCGGCCGGTATGCCGTGCCGATCGAACGGCACGCCGACGAGGACGCCACGGCCGCGCTCAAGCGGCTCACCGGGCCGTTCATCCTGCGCCGCCTGAAGACCGACCGGTCGGTCATCTCGGACCTGCCGGACAAGCTCGAGATGAAGGTCTGGTGCAACCTGACCGCCGAGCAGGCCACGCTGTACCAGGCCACGGTCGAGGAGATGCTGGCCAGGATCGAGGCGGCGGAGGAGGGGATCGAGCGCCGCGGCCTCGTGCTCGCCACCATGGCCAAGCTCAAGCAGGTCTGCAACCACCCCGCGCATCTGCTCCGCGACGGATCGGCGCTGGCAGGGCGGTCAGGGAAGCTGGCCCGGCTGGAGGAGATCTGCGAGGAGGTGCTCGCCGAGAGTGAGCGGGTCCTGTGCTTCACCCAGTACGCGGAGTTCGGCGCGATGCTCGAGCCCTACCTGGCCGCGCGGCTCGGCTGCCCCGTGCTCTACCTGCACGGCGGGACGCCGAAGCGGCAGCGAGATCTCATGGTCGCGCAGTTCCAGGACTCCGGCGAGCCGGGCGTGTTCCTGCTGTCGCTCAAGGCGGGCGGCACGGGCCTGAACCTGACCGCCGCCAACCACGTGATCCACGTCGACCGGTGGTGGAACCCGGCGGTGGAGGACCAGGCGACCGACCGGGCGTTCCGGATTGGCCAGCGTAAGAACGTCCAAGTGCGGAAGTTCGTCTGCGTCGGCACCATGGAGGAGCGCATCGACGCGATGATCGAGCAGAAGAAGGCGCTCGCCGAGCGGATCGTCGGAACCGGTGAGGCGTGGCTCACCGAGATGTCGGTGGCGCAGTTGCGCGATGTCATCTCGCTCTCGCCAGAGGCGGTGTCCGAATGAGCGACTGGTACCCGCCTTCGCGCCCGCGCCGCGTCGAGGGCGGTATCAAGGCCCGCAGCAAGCGCGGAAAGATCGGCGAGCAATGGTGGTCACGCAGGTTCATCGAGGTGCTCGAGTCGTTCGGGATGAGCGGTCGGCTCACCCGTGGCCGCAACTACGCGCGCGCCGGGCAGATCCTGGACTTCGCGCTCACGACCGGCGTGGCGACGGCGCGGGTGCAGGGCTCACGGCCGAAGCCGTACGTGGTCCGCATCAAGGTGCTGCCGCTGACCACACCGCAGTGGCGGCAGGTCGAAGCGGCGCTGGCCGCACAGGCATTGTTCCGTGCCAGGCTTCTCGCCGGTGAGATGCCGGACGAGATCGAGGAGGTGTTCGAGGCCTGCGGTACCCCGCTGTTCCCGCGCAGCGCCAAAGATCTGGACATGTTCTGCTCATGTCCTGACTGGAGCGTGCCGTGCAAGCATCTCGCGGCTACGTGCTACCTGCTCGCGGAGGCCTTCGACGACGACCCGTTCCTCATGCTCGCCTGGCGTGGCCGCGAGCGCGCCGACCTCCTTGCCGCGCTGCGCCAGATCGCAGCGGTGCAGAGCCCGGGTTCCGCGGCGAAACGGAAGCAGGATTCCGCGGCGCAGGCACCACCGGATCCGGCCGCGCTGTCCCCGCTGATCGATGTGACCGGCCCGCCGCTGGCGCAATGCCTGGACGACTTCTGGTCACCGGCGATGAGCCACGCCGCACTGCGCGGCCGCGCGGTGACCCCCGCGGCGGCGCCCGACGTCTTGCTGCGCACGTTCGAGCCGCCGCCGGTCAACGTCCGCGGCCGCGACCTCGTGACCCTGCTGCGGCCCGCCTACCTGCGGATGTCCGGTGATCAAAGCGTCGGCCCCGGGCAAGATCGCTGAATCTCTTTCGCCGCTGAGTCCCCTTACACGACCCCCCCTCCCTGGGGGCGCTGCCCTACTTGTGATTTTGCCGGGTTGTCAAGGCGGGCGGAACTGTGAGGTGGGATCTGTGGACAGAAACGGGGTCTGTGGATGAGGCGGCGCCCACCGTGGGGCCCGCGGCGGAACCCCGGGGCGATCAGGTGTCCCGCCGCGCAGCCGTTAAGGCTGATCATGCGCCAGGTGATCGCGCCCGAGGCCCCGGGCCCGGCCGTCAGTGCGACAGTGGCTCGTCCGCGCTGCCCTGGTGCGGGAGCGTGGGGACAGGAACCGTGCCCATGCGGCCGGCCTGGAAGTCCTCCACGGCCTGGATGATCTCGTCGCGGGTGTTCATGACGAACGGCCCGTACCGTGCGATCGGCTCGCGGATCGGCAGCCCGCCGAGCAGCAGGATCTCCCAGCCATGGCTGGACGCGAGCGGCTGGCTGCCCGCCGCCGTCATGGTGAGCGCCTCGCCGTCGCCGAACACCGCGAGCTGGCCCTCCGCGAGCGGCCTGCCCTCCGGGCCGGCTGCGCCGTTGCCGGAAAGCACGTACACCAGCGCATTGAAGCCACGCGGCCAGGGCAGCGAGAGCTTTGCGCCAGGCGCCACCGTGGCATGCAGATAGGTGATCGGCGTGTAGGTGACCCCCGGCCCGTCGTGGCCGGCGAGCGAACCTGCGATGACCCGGACCAGCGACGAACCGTCGTCGCTCGAAAGCAGTTTCACGTCGCTGGCGCGGATGTCCTGGTAACGCGGCGGCACCCATTTCTGGCTGCGCGGCAGGTTCACCCACAACTGGGTTCCGTGGAACAGGCCTCCGCTCGCGACGAGCTCGGGTGGTGGCTGCTCGATGTGCTGCAGCCCGCTGCCGGCGGTCATCCACTGGGTGCCGCCGTTGGTGATCAGGCCGCCGCCGCCGGTCGTGTCCTGGTGCCGGAAAGCGCCGTCGATAATGTAGGTGACCGTCTCGAAACCCCGGTGCGGGTGCCACGGTGTGCCCTTCGCTTCGCCGGGCGCGTACTCGACGGCGCCCATGTGGTCGAGCAGTACGAAGGGGTCGGCCAGCGACAGGCTCATGTCGGGGAACGGGCGCCGCACCTCAAATCCCTCGCCCTCGAGGTGACGCTGCGCCGTCACGATCTTCGTGACGCGCCGCCAGTCTGTCTCTTGCTCAGGCAGCCGCGGGATCCGCGGCAAGGTCAATGGGTCTGCGGTAATGGCAGGCATCCCTTGTCTCCTTCGGTTCGTGCGCCCTACTCAGCCCTGCGGGCCTCTGGTTGGCCCAGCTTGCGGTGTGCGTAACAAAGTTGAAGGTTCAATCATTCCGGATACCCTGATCGCATGACCGGAACGCGCTGGCTCACGCCGTCACAGCAGGACGACTGGCGGGCGTACATCGACGGCAGCGCGCGACTTGCCGAGGCGCTCGAACGGGACCTCAAGGCACGGCATGGGATGTCGCTCGCCGAGTACGAGATCCTCGTCCAGCTATCGGAGGCGCCGGGGCGAAAGTTGCGCATGGCGGAGCTTGCCACCTCGGCGAGTCAGTCCCGCAGCCGGCTGACCCACACGGTGGCCCGCCTGGAGTCCAAGGGTTTTGTCAGCCGCGCCGACTGCCTCACGGACAAGCGCGGCGTCTACGCTCAACTGACCGGCGACGGCTTCGCCGCCCTCAGCCGAGCGGCAGTTGACCACGTTGCCGCAGTCCGGGACATGTTCATCGACGTGATCGAGCCCACGGACCTGGCAGCGCTAGGCAGAGCCTTCCGCGCCGTCGCCCAACATCTCAGATGACCCCAAACACATCCCGAACGGCTGCCGCACTCAAGCAATCCGAGTCAGATCGGCGTACCAGCCCCTGCCGTCATCGTGGATTGCATCCAGCCGCCACGTCTGCCCCGCAATCTGAAACGTCTCGCCCTCATGCAGGGAAACATCGACCTCGGCAGCGTCCTTCGCCCACGCCGTGATCTCAATCCGCGCCGGCTCCGCATCAGTGGCACGGAGTGCGTCGCTCCCGCCAAAACTTACCGGACCACAGTGCGAGACTTGGCCATGAACGACCTGCGTATGCGTACCGGTCTCCGACAACGTATTCCTCACTTCAGCGTCGTGTAGTCAGGTTCCATGTTCGCTGAGAATTCGGCTGCGGTCATTGGTTTCGGGTGACGGTGATTCCATGGATTGTGGAGATGGATTTTCTCGTCCACCACGGCGACGACCTCATAAACGTGGCTTCCGATCAGCTTGTGCGGCATCTTCTCGGCATCATCAGCCTTTCGTCGTGAGGAAACGAGCACCGGCTTTGCATCCCTGAGCTGACGATCGAGTGCGGCGGTCAACTGCCGGACGTCACTTGGGACCGCGCGTACCACAGAGTCTTTCCCGGTGATATGGGTCAAAAGTTCAGCGCGTTCCCAGACTGTCGAGCCTTGGTTAAGACGCACATATCCGTCCGGTGGCTGGCCAGTTCCTGGATTCCCTTCATTATGGTCGGCATGTGGCGAGGAGTCGTACTTCCATGATTCCGCCCATTGTTCGTGGCGCAAGGGTGTCCATGATTGGTCAAGCCCCGCGATGGCTTTTTCTAGTACGGGTGCCCATGCCGCTTCGGAAGCCTGGGCGAATGCAGGTTGGCTAGGGAAGTCATCGTAGACGGGAAGGTCTGGTGGTAAGTAATCGGGGAACCCGTGGGATGTAGGGCTCTGCCTGTTTCTGGGAACTGGGCTCACCGCCTGCCAGTTGATGCGTCGCCGGGTCGGCCTCCTGCGCACCGTGAGGCAGTAGCCGGCCCTGTGACCGGCGAGGT
>WNGJ01002895.1_pt1 | contig 17552 bp, 13 predicted proteins | sample 5400611 | NCBI WGS metagenome assembly WNGJ01 (sample SAMN13153375, study PRJNA577476) | soil metagenome | isolation source: 40 cm soil or saprolite under Garry oak tree replicate 1 | place: USA:California | collected 2016-06-15 | reverse complement strand
CCAGGTGCCGTTGTCGGCGGGCAACGTGATGGCCGACAGCGAATCGTAGTTCTGCAGCAGGCTGTGGAGCACCGTCGGCTGCTCCCCGCTACCCGAGCGGAAATGCCGGGCGTAGTAGACGAAGCCGCAGTCCGCCCGCTCCTCCGCCGGGCGCCGAGCGCCCGCCGCCTGCAGCCAGGCTTCCCACGCCGCGTCGGCGCGCTCCGGCAGCGGCGGCACGGCGGGATCGCGTTCGAGCACGGTGACCTGGTACCCCTCGCGGGCCACGAGCATCGCCGCGCACAGACCACTGAGGCCGGCGCCGAGGATGAGTATCCGTGTCTGCCTGCCTTGCGCCGACCGCAGGTCCAGGCGCCCGGAAAGTTCGGCCATATTGCACCTCCACCGATGTATCTATGGGTGCAGGGTCGGCCAGGGAGGTGCTCACTTTCCAGGTCAGCTGGTGGTCAAACGCTGCTCACTTACTGGTCCGAACGGGCGGGGCGGTGCCGATCTCCACCGCCCACAGCGCCTCGGTCAGCTCGTCGATCGCCCTGGCCAGGTGCCGGCGGTACGTGCTGAACGGCAGCCCGAGCACTTCGGCCGCGGCTTCCTGGGTGGGTGCGGCGCGGACGAACGTGCGGTTGAGCACCGCCCGGAGTTGGTCGCCCTTGGGCTCGCCGGCCAGCCGGTCGGACGCCGTCACGATGCTCGCGCGCAGCTCGGCGGCGTCAGCGCCGAGTACCGTGCCGAGGAGCGGGCAGCCGGTAAGCCGGTCGGGGCGGTTGAGGTGCTGGAGCGCCGACCGTACGGCGTCGCCGAAAGCGGCCCGGGACAGCGGCGGCGGGCGCAGCGCCGAGTCGGGCGGCGGCCCGGTACCGCCGCAGTGCTCACGCTCGTTCATCAAATCGAGCCAGGTGTCGACCGGGAAGCGCCGCCAGTCGTTGCCGTACACCACGTAACGGGGGCCGCCGGCCGCCTCATCGACCCCGAGTTGTTCGTACCCGTCCACCAGCAGCACGGTCCCGCTGTGTCCGCTGTCGGCGCGGGCATCCTGGGCGGCATGAGCGGGGTCAGCGGCCTCGACTGCCTGGCTGAAACCATCCGGCGACGGATCGATCTCGCTCCCGTCCAGCAGTAGCGTGGTCCGCCCGGCGGCGCTAGCACGGGCACGCATCTCATGCAGCAGCGTGGTCTTGCCAATGCCGCCCGGGCCGTGGACGAACAGCACTCGCCGCGGCGAGCGGCCGGCCTGCGCATCGTCGAAGGTCCGCAGCTCGGATCGCCGGCCGACGAAGCTCTGCCGCCGCGCGCGGCCGATGACGTCACCCAGGCTGGTCCCCGCCACCAAACTCAGTCTCCATCGCAGCCGGGGCATCCGCCAACACCTCGCCGATGCGACAGACGCTACCGGTTCGCCCGAGGCCCGGTTCCCAGGGACGTGCCGCGGTGGGCCGCAGGGTCGTCGCGGTCGGCTGAATTCACGCCGAGCAGGACACGCTCACCGGAGACGTACTGCAGCGTGCTGATCTGCTTCGCCGCCCACGCGACCGGGCGCAGGGCCAGCAGCATGACGCCGAAACCGATCTTCACACGGCCGGTGACCGCCGCCGCGGTCGCGAGAACGACCGTGCTGTCGAGTATGGGCGCGCTCGCGATCACGTGGTCGGTCGACCAGACCGAGTCGAGGCCGGCCTCGTCAGCGAGCCGGGCGCTTTCGCGGACGTCTCCGAGGATGGGCCGGGCCGGATCCGGGGTGGAGGTGGGCAGGATCACACCGATCTCGATACTCACGCGGCGCAGGTTCCGGTCGCCAGAAGTGCGAATGCCCGGTCGGCGTCCGCGACGGCCTCGGGATACACGTCGTCGGCGGTTTGCCCGGCCACGAGTTTTTGCCAGGTGGTCCGGGCGAGCACCCGTTGGACCGCGAGCACTTGTGCCGCCCGGAGCCGTGCCGTGATATCACCGCCGAGAGCGGCGGCTAGGGCCTCCTCGTTGTCCAGCGTGTACTGGATGAGCCGTCCCGCCAGGCTTGGCGTGGTGAACACCAGCCGGTGGAACGCCAGAACCTCGGGATGGTCGTTGAGGCCCGTGACGGGGTCGCGGCGGTCGAGGCCGGCCCGAAAGTGTTGATGCAATGCGGTCAGCGACGAGACGCCGGGCTGGCGGTCGCGCACGACCCGCGCGGCCTCACCGTCGTGATCGGCGATCCGGTGCAAGACCAGATCCTCCTTGGCGGTGAAGTACCGGAAGAGGGTCGGCTTGGAAACCTCGGCGGCCGCAGCGATGTCGGCGACCGAGACTTGGTCGAACCCGTGGGCGAGAAACAGCGAGATCGCCGCGTCGGCGATGGCGTCGTGGGTCCGCGCCTTCTTGAGGGCCCGCAGCCCTGCCGGCTCAACCATGCGAACAGGATAACATTCGTTACTCGGTTGCTTTTTTAACCAGGTAACGATTAGATGCTCGCTATGACGCAGACCGATGTTCTTGTGGTGGGCGCCGGCCCGACCGGCCTCACGCTCGCGTACGACCTGGCCCGACGGGGCGTTGCGGTACGCATCGTCGACCGGGTGCCCGAGTTTCCCCGCGGTTCGCGCGGTAAAGGGCTGAGCCCGCGCAGCCTGGAGGTGTTCGACGACCTCGGCGTGACCGGCCGGCTGCTGAGGTCCGGGGTTACGCACCTGCCGCACCGCAAATACCGGGGCGCGGAAGTCGTCACCGAGATCGACCCGGAGGCCGACCGGGTGGTAACGCCGGACATCCCCTACCCGGCCGGCCTGATGATCCCGCAGTGGCGGGTGGAACGGACGCTGCGCGAGCGGCTTGCCGATTTCAACGTCGCTGTCGAACTGGGCGCCGAGCTGCGTACATTCAGCCAGGACGCCGACGGCGTGACCGCAACCGTGGGAGGAACGCAGATCCGGGCGCAGTACCTGGTCGGCTGCGACGGCGGCCGCAGCACCGTCCGCAGGGCAATCGGCCTGCGTATGCACGGCCAGACGCCGGACATCCAGCTCATGGCAGTCGGCGACGTCGAGGTCGACGGACTCGGCCGCGACGCCTGGCACCAGTGGTTCGCCGGCGACGGCGCGATCATGCTCTGCCCGCTGCCGTGCACCGACGCTTTCCAGGTCCAGGCATCGCACGAGCTCGGCCCGGACGGAACACCGCTGGAGCCGACGCTGAAAACGTTCCAGCAGACCTTCGACCGCATCGCCGGAATCCCCGGTGTGCGACTGCACAATCTGACCTGGCGCTCAAGCTACCGCGTCAACGTCCGGATGGTCGACCGGCTCCGCGTGGACCGGGTGTTCCTCGCCGGAGACGCCGCGCACGTGCACCCGATCGCCGGCGGCCTCGGCATGAACAGCGGCATCCAGGACGCCCACAACCTCGGCTGGAAACTCGGCCTCGTGCTGGCCGGCCAAGCCACGCCGGACCTGCTCGATACCTACGACGAGGAACGACTGCCGATCGCGAGCTGGCTACTCAACATCACCTCGGAACGGCTCAACGCCGTCCTCGCCGCGATCAAGGAGTCCGGCGGCGGCGTGGACGCCGCAGCCTCGCCCGAACTCACCCAACTCCAGCTCGGATACCGATGGAGCCGGCTGTCCCGCAACGCCTCGAGCCGATCCGGCGGACCACAACCGGGCGACCGGGCACCAGACGCCCCCTGCCGCGACCCGTTCACCGGCACGCCGAAACGCCTGTTCGACCTCTTCCGCGGACCACATTTCACCCTGCTCGGCCTCGGTGAACGCTGCGCCGCAGCACTCAGCGACCTCAAGACCGACATCGTCAAGCCCTACCTGATCGGGCCAGGCGGCATCATCGACGACGCCGGGCACGCGGCCCGCGCCTACGGCCAGGACGCCCTGATCCTCATACGCCCAGATGGATACATCGGCCTGATCGCCGACGCGGACAACGCCTCGGCAGTCGCCGGCTACCTCCGCTGCCGGTAAACCAATCGCACTCCAGCCGGCTGCGCTGGCGGGCACTCTGGCACCTCAGGCCAATGGGTCGATGTTGTGATTGAGCCGGAAGACATTGTCTGGATCGTAGCGTCGTTTGACCGTGACGAGCCTTCGGTAGTTGGCTCCCCAGACCTCGTGCACCTTCTGCCCGTCCTCGGTGATCAGGTTGTTTACGTAGCTCCGGTCGGTCATATAGGGACGGAGTGTCTCGAACGTCTCTCTGGCCCAGGCGATGTTCTGCTCGGTTTCCCGCTGGTTGGTCCATTGCGAGACGGTGAGCAGGCTATAGCCCGGTGCCCGGTGGGCAAACGCGGTGGCGGCGGTGTCGACCCGCGCGACGGCACCCAGGTAGGGCACAATGCCCAGGCCGCTCATGGGTGACGGGCACCGGTGCATCGCATCGACCATGATCTCCAGCGAGGCGTCGGACAGTTCGCTGAGGAACGCCGATTTCCAGTAGTTGAACGCCCCCCGGGGATAGCCGCCATCGCTGAGGGTGTTGATCACCGGATAGGGCATGGGCTGGATGAGGTCGGTAACCGGCGGCCCGAATTGCCGCAGCGGCTTCAGGTCGGCCTCCGCGCTCGCGGGATCGCCGCAGTGACAGGCCACCATAGCCAGCATGATGTCGTCCGGCGTGTCCGGGTTGGCGAACAGGCTCATGTACGCGGTCAGTTCGTCCGGGGCCCCCTGGGTCAGGTCGCGATAGAAGCCGAGCGCCTCGCGTGCACGGCTGACGGGATGGGCGACCATCCCGCCATAGATCGTGGCCACCGGGTGGGCCTGGTACTCGAAGGAGGTAGCGACGCCGAAGTTGCCACCGCCGCCGCGTAGGGCCCAGAACAAGTCCTGATTGTGTTCGGCGCTGGCCGTGACGACCTGGCCGTCGGCGGTGACGACCTCGACCGCCAGCAGGTTGTCGACGGTCAGGCCGTACTTTCCCATCAGCCAGCCTTCCCCGCCGCCCAGGGTCAGCCCCGCGATACCGGTGCTGGAGACCACCCCGCCGGTGGTGGCGAGCCCGTGACAGGCCGCGGCCCGGTTGAGTTCCTTCCAGGTGACCCCGCCCTGCGCCCATATGGTGCGCTTCGCCGGGTCGACCCGGATCCCCTTCATCGGCGCCAGGTCGATCATCAGGCCGCCGTCCGTGACAGCCAGGCCTGCGACGTTGTGCCCGCCGCCGCGCACCGATATCTCGGTTGCCTGCTCGCGGCCGATGATGACCGCGTCCTGAATATCCGGGACGGTGCGGCACCGGGCGATAAGCGCGGGACGCCTATCGATCAGGCCGTTGTGGACCCGCCGGGCCTGCTCGTAGCCCGCCTCACCGGGGCCGATCAGCTCCCCGGTGAACGAGGCGCTTACCTCGTCGGGAAACCTAACCGTGTCCGCCATGTCGTCTCTCCCTCCCCGCAGCGCTGCGCGCCGCCTGGTCCCACCATGGCCCCCCGCCCTGCCAGCGGCGTGTCAGCGCCGTGTCGTGAGCGTGTCGGCGACGTGTCGCGGCTCGCCTGGGCTTATGTGATGCTGAAGGCCTGAGGAGGTCAGCATGGCTGCCTGGGGGTACGGGCTGCTCGGCCCGGTGGAGGTTCGGGTTGGCGGCCGCGCCGTTCCGCTTCCCGGCGCCCGGCAGCGCCTGGTGCTGACCATGCTCCTGGTGGACGCCAACCGGCTGGTCCCGCCGCACCGGCTGATCGACGAGCTATGGGAGGCGGCCCTGCCCGCTGATCCGCGTGGGGCGCTGCGTACGCAGGTCTCGCGGCTGCGCCGCGCTCTCGGCCCGGCAGGAGGCGACCTGGGCACCGTGGAGGGCGGCTACCGCCTCACCGTTCAGCGGGGCCAGCTCGACGCCACCCGGTTCGAGGACATGCTGGCCGAAGCGGCCCGGGCCAGCGGCGAACAGGCCCTAGGGCTCATCGACGAGGCACTGGCGCTGTGGCGCGGGCCGCCGGCCGGCGAGTTCACCGGCCGGCCGTTCGCGCTGGCCACGGTGGCCCGGCTGAACGAACTGCGGCTGGTCGCCGCGGAACGTCGAGCCGAGTTGCTGCTGACCGCCGGCCTCGTCGACGAAGCCGTCGCCACCGTGCAGGCACTGCTGGCCGAGCACCCGGAACGGGAGCAGGCGAGAGGACTGTTCATGCAGGCCCTCTACCGGGCCGGCCGCCACACCGAGGCCCTGGCCAGCTTCCGGTCGTGGCGTCGTTACCTGGCTGAGGAGCTCGGGCTGGACCCTTCACCTGCCTTGCGGCGGATCGAACAAGACATCTTGCGGCACACGGCCGGTGCACCAGATACGCGCGGTGAGGTCGTGCACCGGACGCCGACGCTGCCGGTTCCGGTGACCAGCTTCGTCGGGCGGGACGAGGATCTCGCGGCCGTCACGGGGCTGCTCGGGCAGGCGCGGCTGGTCACCCTGCATGGACCGGGAGGTGTGGGGAAGACCCGGCTGGCGCTGGAGGTGGCCGTCCGGACCGGCGGCAGCTATCGGGATGGTGTCTGCTTCTGTGACCTCGCCGCGGTGGACGAGCCGCAGGCCGTGGTCCGGGCCCTGGCCACCGCGGCCGGGCTCAGCGAGCGGGCGTTCCAGCGCCTCGATGATCAGCTTGTCGAGCAGCTGGCCGGCCGGCACCTGCTGCTCGTCCTGGACAACTGTGAGCACGTGGCGCAGGCGACCGCCATCCTCGCCGAGCGGCTGCTCAAACAGACCCGTAACGTCACCCTCCTGGCGACCAGCCGCGAGCGGCTCGAGGTCGACGGTGAGCACGTGTGGCAGGTCAGGCCGCTCCCGGTGAGCGGTCTCGGCGCTCCAGCCGTCCGGCTGTTCCTGGACCGGGCCCGCGCGGCGGACCCGGCTGCCACACCGCAGGACTCGGACGTCGAGGCGGTCGCCGCGCTATGTGCCAGGCTCGACGGCCTGCCGCTCGCCATCGAACTGGCCGCCGCGCGGCTGCCCGGGACCACGGTCAGCGAGCTCGTCGGGAACCTGCGGGACAGGTTCGGGCTACTTACCGTCGGACGACGGGCCGATAGCCGCCATCGTTCCCTGCGCGCGGTCATGGACTGGTCCTACGAGCAGCTCACGCCCGAGCAGCAGGACTTGTTCGGCCAGCTTGCGGTGTTTCATGGCGGCTTCGACGCCGCCGCCGCCCGCGCGATCGCAACCGGGCAGGACAATCCGGCCGACGTCACCCGCCTGCTGTACCTGGTTGACCGTTCCCTGGTCACCGCCGAGCTGGACGGCGGCACGACCAGGTACCGGCTGCTGGAGACCTTGCGCAGCTACGGCCTGGAACGGCTCGCCGAGCAGGGACGGCTAGACGCGGCCCGGGAACGGCACGCACGGTGGGCGGCGGACCTGGTCGCGCGGGCCGAACGCGGCCTGCGCGGCGCCGACGAAGCCAGCTGGGCGGCGAGCGTCGAGCGGCACTTCAGTGATCTGCGGGCCGCGCACAGCTGGCTCGCCGACTTCGACCCCGAGCTCGGCCTGCGGATGGCCGCCCAGCTGCACTGGTACGCGTTGTGGCGCTGCCACTCCGAGGTCTACCGCTGGGCCGACGCCAGCACGGCCGGCGCGGCCGGGTCGCGCTCGCCGTTCTATCCCGAGGCGCTCGCCTCGGCCGCGTTCGGGGCGGTCTACCGGGGCGATATGCAAGCGGCCGACGCGGCCGCGCACGACGCATTCGACGCCGCGCGGAGCCTGCCCCCGCTCAGTGCCCGCCGACCGCTAGAGGCCCTCGCCGAGGTCGCCACCTTCCGCGGCGAATTGGCAGCTGCGGTGGACCTGTACGCCAGGGCGTACGACCTGTCGATGGGCAACGGTGACTTCCTGGACGCCGCCTGGGACGCCGTCGGCGCCAGCGCGGCATACGCCTACGGCGGCCGCCTCGAGGAGGCGAGCCGACTCGCGGACCAGGCGCGTGCCGCGGCTGACCGGTGCCGTTCGCCGTCGGCGCTAGCCCTCGTCTCCTGGGTCAGCGGCGAGATCGCCATCGGCACCCGCCCCGGCCAGGCCCGGCACCACCTGGAGCGGGCCGTGGCGCTGGCCACGTCCGCGGGCAGCCGCTTCGTCGACGGGCTTTCACGCGTCGCCCTGGCCACCCTGGACGCGCGGCACGGCGACACCACCGTCGCGCTCGGCCACTACGAGCGGGCCATCCGCGAATGGCAGCAAGCAGGCGCCTGGACCCCGCTGTGGGTCACCCTCCGAACCCTCGTTGAACTCTTGGCGCGGGCCGGCGCCTGGCACGATGCGGCCACCCTCTATGGAGCGGTGGCAGCAGCCAGCAACGGCGCGCCGCCCTTCGGCTCCGACGCCGCCCGCCTCCGCCAGTCGGTGGCGCTGCTGCGCCAGTACCTCACCGACGCCGAGTTCCGCGTCCGCGTCGAAAAGGGCGAGCAGATGGACGGCAGCCAGGTCATCCGCTTCGCGCTGGAAGCCATAGCACGGGCCGCCACGAAGCCTTGACCGAGCCTCAGTCGAGGCCGCCCATCCAGGCTTCTCTGGCTGTGCAGATGCGATGGGAATCGGTAACGGGTTGCACCGGCCCGGCGCAACCGGTGACGAGCGGGCGCATACTGGAAGAGATGAAGCCAGCCCGCGCCGCGTCCCGGCGCTTCTTGCCCACTAGTCCCTTCGGCCCGCCAATAGTTCCGCCTGCTGAGCAGTTCGCCGTGCGGGATCAGGTTACCCACGATACGTACGGCCTCGGCCGGGTCATCGACGTCGAGGTTGACACCGCCCTGGTGGTGAATTTCGGTTCGCGCCGTGTACGGATCACGACGCCGTGTGCCAAGCTGACCAAACTCTGATACCGCCTACAGACATCCCGCGACCCCAAGGCGCCGCCACCCGCCTGCGCGCTGAGCAGGGTTAGATCACAACAATCAGTCAGGACGGCGGCTGGTGGCTCCTCCAGCGTCGCTAAGGTGATGAACGATCTGGCGGAATGACTCGACGAAGTTTTCTTCGCGGTAACCGAGATCGGTCGCTGCGCAGAAGTCCCTGACGAGGCCCTGGACCCGTCGCAGATTGGGCCGAGGCATCGACGGGAATAGGTGGTGCTCGATCTGGTAGTTAAGGCCGCCGAGTATAAAGGTAGTAAACCGGCCACCCCTGATATTTCGGGCAGTGACCACCTGGCGGCGGGCGAAGCCGGCCGCGGTCGCCGATTCGATGATCGGCATCCCCTTGTGGTTGGGCGCGAAACTGATGCCCAGGTACAGCGAGAAGACCGCCTGCTGTACGGCGACGAAAGCGAGCGCCTTGAGCGGGGAGAGCGCCCACAGCACCACCGTCAGGTACAGCGCGGCATGCAGCGTGATGAGAGAGGCTTCTACCGCCGAGGCATGGTCTCGTCGCCGCAGAAGCCGCTTGATCCCGAGTACGTGCATACCGACGCTTCGCAGCAGCATGAGGGGGAAGAAGAGCAGCGCCTGCCAGCGTGCCAGCCACGATGCGAGAAGGCCGCGCTCGTTTCCCGGCGCGTCAGACGCGACCAGGGCGACTCCTTCGCCGATATCGGGGTCGCGGCCCATCTCGTTGGGATGCGCATGGTGAGCGTTGTGCTTGGGAACCCACCAGCCAAAGCTCAGCCCGATGAGCGCGTTCCCCACGATGAGGCCGAGCAAGCGATTGCGCCGGCGCGTGCCGAAAACCTGGTTGTGCCCCGCATCATGGCCGATGAAGCCCAGCTGGGTGAACATCATCCCCAGCAACGGGGCGACGGCGAGAGCCGCCCACGAGTTGCCGACCATGACGAACAGGGCCCATCCCGCGAAGAAGGCGAAGATCGTCAGGGTGATCTTCACCCGGTAGTAGCCTGGCCTGCGGTCGAGCAGACCGATCGCCCGTACCTGCCGCGCCAGTGCATGAAAGCTAGCCGTCGAAGGATCGACAGCAGCAGGCAGCCCGCCTACAGCTGAGGCACGGCCGGACGCCAGGGCAGGGATGCCGGGTGCAGTTGTTTTCGTCGCTCTGTCCTCCTGGGCTCCTCCGAGCGCACCGCTCGGGGCTTAAGTCGCCAGGGTCTGGAGCAACGAGGCCGCGGCCAGGCCTACCGGCCACGACCGCACTGCTCTACGGTACCTCCACCAGAGAGCCCCGCAAGGCCGACGCACACCCCGGCTGCCGTCACCGGCCGTCCCCGTCTTCGGATAGGCTGACGTCGTCGCACTTTCGGTGCGCCTGGCTAGGCCGGCAGTTGCTGCAGCGGGTACTAACCCCTCTTGTGGTCTGAGCCAGGAACGTAGGCGTATCGCCGCGGTTGGTCGGGCATACACGCTGCCCGTAAGCCGGAGAATCTTACTGCGTGAGGCTTCGTTCTCAGTTCGCCCGGGGCTGTCCGATCGGAAGGCACCTGAACTATGAGCACACGATTCGGTTTTGTCAGTACGTTCCCGCCCACCCAGTGCGGACTGGCGACCTTCACCGCCGCCCTGCGCGATGCCCTCTTGCGCTCCACTACCGACGAGGGCTGGGTCGTCCGCTTGGTCGACTCGCCCGCAGCACGATCCGGCGACGAGGTGGTGGCGCAGCTCATCACGGATGACTCCGCCTCGCTCCGCCAGGCGGCCGCGCAACTGAACCTGTGCGACGTCGCCATCGTGCAGCACGAGTACGGCGTCTACGGCGGCGCCGACGGCAGCGAGATCCTGCACCTGCTGGATCAGGTCCGGGTGCCATGCGTCGTCGTCCTGCACACCGTGCTGACCGACCCGACGACACACCAGCGTCAGATCCTCGAGGCGGTGACGGCGAAGGCCGATGCCGTCGTCGCGATGACGATGACCGCGCGCGACCGGCTCGCGGCCGGGTACGCCGTCGACATGACGAAGGTCTGCATCATCGCGCACGGCGCGCCCGCCATGGAGACGACGATGGCGGAGCCGACGTTCCGCACAGGACAGTTCACCGTCTTGACGTGGGGGCTGCTCGGCCCGGGCAAGGGCATCGAGTGGGGCATCGAGGCCATGGCGATGCTGCGCGATCTGGCGCCCATGCCGCGGTACACGGTCGCCGGCCAGACGCACCCGAAGGTGCTGCTCCACGAAGGCGACGCCTATCGCGATCGCCTCCACGAGCAGGTTCGGCAGGCCGATCTCGGATCCATGATCACCTTTGACGATTACTACCGGAACACCAGTGCGCTGGCCTCCCTCGTCCGCTCCGCCGACGTGGTTCTGCTGCCCTACGACTCGACCGAGCAGGTCACCTCGGGGGTACTCATCGAGGCGGTGGCGGCCGGCAAGCCGGTGGTGGCGACGCAGTTCCCGCACGCCAGAGAGATGCTCGCGGGGGGAGCGGGCCTGCTCGTGCCGCACCGCGATCCGGCCGCGATCGCGGCGGCGCTCCGCTCGGTCAGCATGCGCGGGGACGTGATGACAAAGATGGCCGCTGCCGCCGCCGCGACCGCGCCGCAGCTGCTGTGGCCGGTCGTCGCGGACCAGTACCGCGAGCTGACCGGCCGGCTGATCGCGGCGAGCGTGGCCGCATGACGGCCGGCGGCGTGACTCCCGCGAGCGGCCTTCACCAGCCGGTGCTCGATCACCTCGACCGGCTCACTGACGACTGCGGGCTCTTCGAGCACGCCCTCCACGCGGTCCCCCGGCGCGAGCACGGCTATTGCGTCGACGACGCCGCCCGCGGGCTGGTCGTCATGTGCCACGAACCGGGGCCCGGGCCGACCGCCCGCCGCCTGGCCCGCTGCTACCTCGCCTTCGTCCTCGACGCGCTCGATCCCACGGGGGCCTGTCACAACAGGATGGCCGTCGACGGGCAATGGCGCGACGAGGCGGCGGTGGGTGACTGGTGGGGACGGGCGCTGTGGGGCCTCGGTGTCGCAGCCGCGAGCGCGCCGACGCCGGGCATGCGGGCCCGGGCGCTCGGCGGGTTCCGCATTGCGGCGCAGCGCCGCTCCCCGCACCTGCGGTCGATGGCGTTCGCCGCACTGGGCGCCGCTGAGCTGCTCAGCAGACGGCCGGATGAAATGGCGGCGAGAGCGCTGCTCACGGACATGCTGGCCGTCATCGGCAGACCGAAGGTCGACGATCCCGGCTGGCCATGGCCGGAAGAACGCCTGAGCTACGCAAACGCCTCGATTGCCGAGGCGCTGATCGTCGCGGGCGACGCCCTTCCCGATGAGTCAGCCCTCAACCGTGGCCTGAACCTCCTGGAGTTCCTGCTGCGTACCGAGACTCGCGATGGCCACCTGTCGGTGACCCCGGTGGGCGGTCGTGGCCGCGACGACGTAGGCCCCGGTTACGACCAGCAGCCCATCGAGGTATCCGCGCTCGCCGACGCCTGCGGGAGCGCGTTCCGGATCACGCGCCAGTCGTCCTGGCTGACGGGCGTCAGCCTCGCCTGGGACTGGTTCGGTGGCGACAACGACAGCGCTACGCCGATGTTTGACCCTCAGACCGGTGGCGGCTATGACGGCCTGCAACGTCACGCCCGCAACCTCAACCAGGGCGCCGAGTCCACCCTGGCGATGCTCGCGACCGCGCAGCAGGCACGCCGGATCAGCGAGCTGGAATGATAGCGCTCCGCATTCAGGCCGGGCTGCGCCCCGATCCTGCCCGCGTCGTCGCGCGGCTTTTCCTGCCCGGCGAGGAGCTGCACGGTACCCATTCGCGGGCCAGCCAGGTGGTCGGCCGCGTCATGAGCCTGCCGGAAGTCGAGGTCGAGCGGCTGGCCGCGAGCCTGCTCCGCGACTTCGGCGGTCGCCACCACGATTATCAGGCGCTCCTGCGGCGGCATGCGTCGATCGTCTCCGCGCACCTCGAGGAGGCGCGTGAGCTGACGGCGGCGCGCACGTTGCTGCTGGGAGCGACCTTCACCGCGGAGTACGCGACGGAGGCCGCGGCCCTGTGCAACCCGAGCGCGGTGCTGGGCCCCGACCAGGGCGGCCTGCGCGCCGGCCAGGCTCGGGTGGCGCTCAGCGTACGGGGCATCGGTGAGGGGCACATCTCCTCGATCGGCTTCTGCTCGGCCGTCGTCGGCCCGGGCGCGCAGTGGTCCTTCGAGCCGCGGCTCCTGCCGGTCTCCGTCGCGGACACCACGCCGGCCGGCTGGCGCCGGGAGCACCTGCAGGCCGTCCTGGCTGACCAGGGCCATCTCGATGAACTCGCTGAGGCCGTCCTGCACGCCCTCCCCGCCGAGTTCGACGGCGCTGACCTCGAGCGGGCGCTGGCGGAGACGCACCGGGGCCTGCTGACCCGGTCGGGTTCCGCCGCTACCGCCGACCTGCTCCGCAAGGTGGTCTCGTCGGCCTACAACGCCTCCTTCGCCCGCGACGCCGGCCTCGGGCAGCGGGTCTTGTCCCCGTCCGCTGAGGAGGAAAGCAACGGCATGGAAGACGCGCGGTTCACGCGGTTCACCGACGATGACGGGACCGCCGAGTACCGCGCCACCTACACGGCCTATGACGGGCGGCGGATCGCTCCGCGCCTGCTCATCAGCTCGGACTTGCGGGTCTTCCGTGCTCATCGGCTGGCCGGGCCGGCCGCCAGGAACAAGGGCATGGCGCTGTTTCCCCGGAAGGTGCACGGGCAGCACCTCGCCCTGTGCCGCTCCGACGGCGAGAGCACGAGCCTGGCCAGCTCGGCGGACGGTTACGTGTGGGACAAGCCAGTGGTCTTGCAGGAACCGTCCGCGCCCTGGGAGATGCTGCAGGTCGGCAACTGCGGGCCGCCGATCGAGACCGAACGGGGCTGGCTGGTGCTCACCCATGGCGTCGGCCCGATGCGAGTCTACGTCATCGGCACGCTCCTGCTCGACCTCGATGACCCGACGCGCGTCGTGGGCTATTCAAGGACTCCGCTGCTGTCCCCCGGCCCGGATGAGCAGGACGGCTACGTCCCCAACGTCCTGTACTCGTGCGGAGCCTTCCTGCACGACGGCCTGGTGTGGATTCCCTACGGCATAGATGACTGCCGTATCGGGGTGGCCTACGCGCCGCTGGGCGAGGTGCTGGCCGACATGAGCAGCGTTTCGTAGGTACGGAGATACTCCTCAACCATGCGGTCGACGCCGAACCGCGCGACGGCGCGGGCATGGACGGCCGAGCGGTCCAGCCGCATTGCCGCGCGGACTGCGCCGGCCGATGAATCGATGTCGTGGGCCAGGTACCCGGTCACGCCCTCGTCGATCACCTCGGGCATCGAGCCGCGCCGGTAGGCGACGACCGGGGTGCCGCACGCCATGGCCTCCACGACGGACAGGCCGAACGGCTCATCGAAGTAGATCGGGTGCAGCAGCGCAGCCGCGTCGCCGAGGACCTCCGCGCGGCGCCGCGGGCCGACGGAGCCGAGGAAGACGACCTGATCCCCGTCGACATGCGGTTCCACGGCGTCGGCGAAATACCGCTCGTCCTGCACGATGCCGCAGATCACCAGCCGTCGTCCCGCGCGACGGGCGATCTCGATGGCGTCAGCTGTTCCCTTGTCCGGATGGATGCGCCCGAACGAAACCAGGTAATCCCCTCCGGTGGCGCGGTACGGGAGCATCCTGAGGTCGATGCCGTGATGGATCGTCGCGGCATAGTCGAGCCCGGCGTAGCGGTCGGAATTTGAGATCGCGACGAACGCCGAGCGCGACCGCGTGTAGGCCGGAAGGATGCCGGCGCCGGAGAAGCCGTGGATGGTCGTCACCATCGGCGCCCGTGCGTGCTCGCCAAATGCGAGCGGCAGCCAGTCGAGGTGGTTGTGCACAAGCTCGAACTCGCCCGATCGGGCCAGGGCATGCGAGACGTGCAGCGCCTCCCAGACCCGGCCGTCCAGCTGGGCATCGGTTGCGTAGCCGTGCGGGCAGACGCCGTCGAGAGCTGCCGCCGTCACCGAGTCGAGCGTGGCGAAGAGCGTGACATCGACTCCTCGCGCGACAAGCCCCTCAGTGAGCAGGCTGGCGATCGACTCCCACGGCCCGTAATGCTTGGGCGGCGTGCGCCAGGCGATCGGCGCGAGCATGGCGAGCTTCATCCCTCAGCGCGACCGGACTCTGGCGGGCTCATCACGTGGATCACACTGTCAGTCGCAGCGAAGCCGCCCATCGGCACCCCCCGGCAAACTGCGCCGCACCAGCGAGAGCCAATCGCATCGGGATCGGTAGCGCTCTGCTTCGCCGGCGGGCGGGACAATGGTGCGGTGACAGCGGAGGAACCATTCGCCGACGGTTTCGCCGCCCTGGCCGAGGGCCGATGGGAGCAGGCACGTTCGGCCTTCGAGGCGGTGCTGGCCCGCGATGAGGCCGATACCGCGGAAGCGCGCTTCGGGCTGGCGATGGCGTTGTGGTGGCTGGGAGAGAACCACGCGTGTGTCGGCCAGTGCAGCCGGGCCTACGCCTTGTTTCGGGCCTCGGGCGACATCGGCGGCGCGGCACGATGCGCGGTGTGGCTGGCCATCACGTACAAGTCGAACTTCGCTAACTTCGCGGCCGCCAACGGCTGGGTGCTCCGGGCCGAACGGCTGCTCGAGCCGCTCGAGCCCGGGCCCATGCATGGCTGGGTGCGGGTGGCCCGGGCCTACCAGATGGCCGACCTGGACGAGGCCGAGGCGCTCACCGGGTGGGCGGTCCAGATCGCGCGGGCGGCTGGCGATGTGGATCTCGAGCTCACCGCCTCGGCTCAGCTCGGCCTGATCCGGGTCGGCAAGGGTCAGACCGAGGCCGGGTTCGCGCTGATCGACGAGGCCATGGCGGCCGCGCTGGCGGGCGAGCGGCTGACCTTCGACACGGTCGTCTTCGCGTGCTGCGACATGCTCAGCGCGTGCGAGCTGGCCAGCGACATCTCCAGGGCCGCGCAATGGTGCGCGGTGGCCAGCGACTTCGTCTCCCGCTACGGCTGTCCGTTCCTCTACGCGGAGTGCCGTATTTACTACGGCAGTGTGCTGGCCGCCAAGGGCAGGTGGGACGACGCCGAGCGCGAGCTGACTACCGGAGCGCAGATCACGGACGGCGCTTGCCCCGGACTCCACGACCGCGCGCTCGCCCGCCTGGCCGCTCTGCGGTTCCGCCAGGGGCGGCTGGAGGAAGCCGAAGGGCTGCTCGCCGATATAGGCGGCGGCATCGAGGCCGAAGCCGAAGCATCGCTGCTGGCCGCGGCCGTATCGCTGGCCCGGGGTGACGCCCCGGCGGCGGCGCGCCGCCTCGAGCAGCGACTACGCCACCTGCAGGAGCACCGGGCGCATCTCAGTGCCGCGCTGGACCTGCTCGTCGACGCATACCTCGACACCGGCAGGCTTGACGCCGCCGCGGCAGCGGCGGGACAGCTGACTGCGATGGCGGCCGCCGCCAGCAGCCGGCACATGGCGGCGCTGACCGCCGGGGCCCGGGGCCGCGTGGCGCTCGCCCACGGCGATGGCGCGGCTGTCTCGTGGTCGGCGTGGACCTCAATGAGGCGATGCTCACCGTGGCCCGCCGGGTACGCGGCGACATCGACTGGCGGCAAGGCGACGTCGCCGCCCTGCCGCTGTCCGATCGCTCCTTCGACGCCGTGCTGTGCCAGATGGCCCTGATGTTCTTCCCCGACCGGATCAGAGCCCTCCGTGAGATGGCTCGCGTCACGGTCCCGTCCGGTACGGTCGCGGTGCTCGTCCCGGCCAGCCTGGACGCCCAACCCGCCTACGGGCCCTTCGTCGAGGTGGCCGCCCAGCATGCCGGACGCGAGGCGCGAGCCCTGCTCACCACGTACTTCGCCTGCGGGGACCTGGACGAGCTGACCGGCTGGTTCGGCCGGGCGGGCCTGCGAGTGACCGCCACCATTACCCATTCGGGTTCCGCGCGGTTCCCGTCGTCGGACGCGCTCGTGACCACCGAAGTAGAGAGCACTCCGCTGGGCGAGCGAATCAGCGCCGAGGTCTACGACCGGATCAAGCGTGACGCCCGCGAGGTCCTCGCACCGTTCACCACTGACGACGGCACCCTCGAGGCGCCCTTCCGGGTGCATGTCGTCGCCGCCCGGCGGTGAGCCCGGAGGGGACAGTAAGCCTCAGCCGGGCACGCGCCACGGCCCGTTCGGATTCACCAATTCTTATTGGTCATGCCAATGTGGAATAGATCACAGATCGACAAGATTGATAAGCCGACATGAGCACGCTGACCGAGCAGGCCGGGGGACCCCGCGCCGCGATCTTGACGGTAGACGACGACCCGGCGGTATCCCGGGCGGTAGCCCGCGACCTGCGGCGGCGGTACGGAGATCAGTACCGGATCGTGCGGGCCGAATCGGCGGCCGCGGCGCTGGAGGCGCTGCGGGAGATGAAGCTGCGCGGCGACCTGGTCGCGGCGATCCTGGCCGACTACCGGATGCCCGATGTGAGCGGCATCGAGTTCCTCGAGCAGGCGATGGACATCTACCCGGGGGCGCGGCGCGTGCTGCTCACCGCCTACGCCGACACCGGGGCCGCGATCGACGCGATCAACGTCGTCGACCTGGACCACTACCTGCTCAAACCGTGGGACCCGCCGGAGGAGAAGCTCTACCCCGTGGTCGACGCGCTGCTCGACGCGTGGGAGACGTCGGATCACCGGCCGGTGCCGGAGACCAAGGTCGTCGGGCACCGCTGGTCGGCCCGCTGTTCCGAGGTGCGCGAGTTCCTGGC
>WNGJ01002894.1_pt1 | contig 17553 bp, 21 predicted proteins | sample 5400611 | NCBI WGS metagenome assembly WNGJ01 (sample SAMN13153375, study PRJNA577476) | soil metagenome | isolation source: 40 cm soil or saprolite under Garry oak tree replicate 1 | place: USA:California | collected 2016-06-15 | reverse complement strand
TCAGCAAACCAATTGGCGCGTTGGTATGCGTCAGTTGATTTTCTTGCTCGATAATCGGCTGTAGCATGGAGCCCGGAACACCAATGGTCTGCGCGTGAGCAATAGCGGTATCGAGTTCAACCTTGTTCTGGTTCTCGTGTTGTTGTATTTGGGGATTGCCGTTACAGGCGCTAAGTAGAATCGCCAGGAGTATTCCTAATGACAAAATAAGCATACCCTTGCTGACACTCCGCCGGGCAAAGCGGGAATCTAGCATTCTATATTGAGCCTCCTGATATTCATAACATATACATATTTATCAACTGTAGGGTCGATTTATCGCGCCCACCGCCGATGTATCGGCCTTCGCTGGATTTCCACTATCCAGATTTAGTATGGAAAGTTCATCATATTTATTAAAAAATAGACATGTGTTCATAAAAGAGTACATATAATCCTATATATTACATCGGTTATTAACATCAAACGTAACAACGTATCTCTTTTGGTGAAAGAGCGAAGAGGCTATTTATAGCGGGTACACCTACTACAAATAGCCTCTTCGCTCTTTCACCTTGCCTTACAACTCAAAGATCGAGTGCCCCAGGACATCCTACCAGGTTCGTGTATAACCCCGCCCTGACGTTTAAGTCCGCGCATATGGGATTGATCTTATTTCAAGGCCTGTTCGAGATCCCCGATTATGTCCTCAATATCCTCGATACCAACCGAAAGGCGTAACAAAGTATCAGTCAGACCGCGAGACTCCCGAATATCTTTCGGAATCGAGCCATGCGTCATAGATGCAGGATGGCACACCAGCGACTCCACGCCGCCAAGGCTTTCGGCCAGTGCGAATACTCTGAAGCGGCGCACCAGTTGAACTACATCCGCATACGTACCCTTGAACTGGAAAGAAACCATGCCGCCGAAACCACTCATCTGACGTTTAGCAAGTTCATGATCAGGATGCGAGGACAGTCCGGGAAAATATACCTTCTCTACTCGCGAGTGCTCAGCAAGAAATTTCGCAATAGTTCGCGCATTCTCCTCGTGCTGGCGCATGCGTACAGCAAGCGTCTTAATGCCACGTAGCGTTAACCACGAATCAAAAGGCGAAGGTACGCCTCCGGCTGCGTTCTGGTAAAACTTGATCGACTCATACGCATTTTCATCATTCAACACAAGCGCCCCACCGATCACATCGCTGTGCCCGTTGATATACTTCGTTGTGCTATGCACAACAATATCCGCGCCCAACTTCAATGGCTGCTGGAAATAGGGGCTTGCAAATGTATTATCGACAACAACCAGCAGATTGTGACGATGTGCTATTTCTGCGATAGCCTGAATATCTATCAGCCCTAGCAGCGGATTAGTGGGAGTCTCAAGCCAGATCATTTTCGTATTTGGACGTATGGCCTGTTCGTAAGCAGCCTGGCTACCTGCTGGCACATAGCTGCTTTCAATATTGTACCGGCTCAAAACCCGCTCGAAGATGCGATAGGTGCCACCATACAAATCGTCGCAGGAAACAATATGATCACCCGAACTGAGAAGGCTGAGAATAGCGCTTTCAGCAGCCATGCCAGATGCAAAAGCCAGGCCGTATGTCCCGCCTTCGAGCGCCGCCATACATGCTTCTAAGACCTTGCGTGTTGGGTTGCCTGTGCGAGAATATTCAAAGCCTTTATGCTCACCAAGACCCTCCTGGACATAGGTAGCAGTCTGAAAAATCGGAGTCATGACCGCACCCGTAGAAGGATCAGGCTCCTGTCCAGCGTGAATAGCTTTTGTCGCGAATTTCATAGAAACACTCCTTTATATCAATATCTCTCAATGCATATTGTGTATAATTACGAAAGCGACTATAGCACTTTTGCTCCCAAAGAGCAACGAATCTTTTGAGAACAAGCTCACAGATACTATTGATGAGGTACGTTACCCTTCTTACATTGTCCAACTTTATCCCTGCTCAAACGTATATACATGAGTATGTTAAATGATATAAAAATACCCAGATACATGTTGAGCTGTTAGCTCACTCTCTATTTATAAGCATTGAGGAACCGATATCATGACAATTCCCCAGACACAGCAGAGTGCACACACCGACTCAACCCAACCCATCATAGGTGTACTGCTTGTGCATGGTTTGAATGGCAATACAGGAGATATGGCTGAACTGCAAGATGTTCTGCAGGCTCAGGGCATATGTACCAGAAACATGCTCCTACCTGGTCATGGTAGCAAAGTCAAAGATATGTTGTCTGTTGGTTGGGCAGAATGGACGCAGGCAGTGCGCGTTGAATTGAATCTGCTCAAAGAATTGTGCGATGTTGTGTTTCTGGTTGGACACTCTCTGGGGGGCGCACTGGTGTTACATGTTGCAGCTCACGAAGAAATAGCCGGAGTGGTGCCAATATGCGCACCTTTACATTTGCAACCCTGGTTAAAGCCTGCAGTGAGTCTCGGTAAGTATCTTATTCCATTAGTACCTACTATGCGCGAGGATGTGCGCGATCCTGAAGCTCGACGCCGGTATACCCGTGATGTCTATCGCTGGACTCCCTTGCATCCAGTAGAGAGCATGGTGCTGCACCTTCCACAATTACGAGCGGAACTACATCATATAACTGCACCAGCGCTCATTATTACCGCGTTACATGACCATGTTGTGCCCGCACGTGATGGCAGAGAGATTTATCAGCTTATCGGCTCGCATGAAAAGCATCTTGTCACCCTTCATCGCTCGTACCATGTTGTTATGAAGGACCACGATCGCGAAGAAGTATTCGATAAAACACTGGCATTTGTAGTCCATCATGCCAAAGATGTAAAATCACACAAGCATCATTCGACTACAAGTCAGACGGCCTGATAATACTAATTGGCTTTTCGCTTGTTGCTGATTTGTGTATACTTATATTTACCATGAATCAAGCGAGGGGATAAATAAGAAACTTGGCTCCACAAGTGACTGATCCACCAAAACAGCTATTGCCGCGCATCTCACAACCGTTGCCTGATGCGCATATAGGCATGCGGTTTACTAAAGCAGGGATATTTTCCTTGCTTATTCTTATTGGCTTATTATTGCTATTATTTTCTGGACAACTCGTTGTGAGCCTCTTCCAGTTTAATAGCGGTCTCGTGAAGCCAATTACTACAAACACTCCGATTCCGAAAACTGAAAAGAGCACAGTATTGACACCCACACCCACCCAGGATCTGGATGCCGCATCTCCTATCTTTACACCGGGAAATGCAACATTACCTTCTCTCCAACTGCCTGCTGACTCTAATGTGATCTATGAGCAGACAAATGGCCTCTACATCGTTTCCAGTTCCGATAATGTTTCTCACAAAATCCCTGCGAATGGCTATGTTTATAGTGAAGCGCTGCCTCCAATACTTACACCTTCAGGTCAACTTCTCTATAGTGGCAATGGCATTTGGTTGATAGATCCCTTTGAGGGAACACCAACCCAAATCGCAAATCTACTTCCCGGCCAGGTTATCACCTCGATGGCATTGAGCTATGATGGCACGATGATTGCCTGGAGTACTGAGTATGAGAATGGTACTGGTAATATCGATATTCATGCTGGCCCTTTAACGGCTCCTACAATCGCCTATCAACAGCCCGCGTTGAATTGCCCTTGCTTCCGCATTTTCTCTTTCGCCAGTGGAGTTGGTTCGCAGGCTGATAATACACTGTTACTCACTGATGATCGCGGAAGTAATGAAGCTGTACAGTATGGATTGTGGTCGCTTGATCTTAGACAAACTCCTGCCACGCCGCGATTAATTTTAGACGAAAACCCACAGCAGGGACCGTTAGCCATTACTCCTTATGGCAACGGTTTATTGTACTCATCGAATGAAGGCGCAGTACCTGTACCCAGCGATAATAGTGTACCTACCAGTATTGCAGCGCTATCATATGCGAATGACTTGAATCTGACAACATTGTCGGGCGCTTCACTAGCTTTGGGTACATCACAAATAGTATTGGCAAAACAAGATGATCTGAGTAACAGCGCTCAGTATCACTGGGTCACAACACCCGTCTTTTCGCCTGATGCGCATACACTCGCATACATCGAGTTTTCAAGTGATTCTCAGGACCCATATGATCGGCATAATGCATTGTATACTGTGCAAATAAGTGGCACGGGAACGCATATCCATGCGGGTAAACCCAGGCTAATCGCTACCTCGACAGAGCGTTTGATGGAGTTGAATGCCTGGTTCAATAACCACATCATTACCTTCTATGCAGATGGCTTCTTATATGCGATGGATTTACAAACCAATGCTTTAACAACACTAGCCCAAACCGGCGAATATGCTAGCATCGTAGCAGTTATTGGCTCCCCCCCCAAGTATCTCGCTTATACTGCCCCTCGCCTTAACCTCGGCATCAGCAGCGCCGCAATAATCATTCCAGCGACAAGACCTCCAATGTGATCCCAGATGCCAATGCCAGGTTGCGAAAAGCCAAACACCAGATTCAGACCTAACCAGAACAACCAGTTAGTGATCGCCCCTGCTCCGTACCTACCGAGTGCTTGACGGTTTATTATATAAAACACTCCCAGCGCCCCAAACACACCAAAAATTGCTCCCGAAGCTCCGGCCGCTAATGTATTAAGCGGCGATACATAGAAAGTAAGAATGCCACCAGCAATACCAGAGCCCAGGTAGATCAGCAGGTAACGCCACTTCCCAAAAACCATCTCCACGACTCCACCTATGAGGAACAATGAAAACATGTTCAACCCGATGTGCAGCAGGTTGAAATGTAAAAACATCGCCGTGAAGATACGCCAAACCTGGCCCTGTTCGACTAAGTAGTTTAACTGGCCACCGGCGTTAAGGATCACATTTTGATCGATACTGCCTAGCTGGCCCAAACCTCCGGCCGCAGAAATGCTAAGTACAACCAGAATCACATAAACCGCTACATTAATACCTATCAGTATGTTCGTCACAAAGCGCGGATGCTGGCTCATCCAGAAACGCGTGCGAACCACCTGACGCTGCATATTATTTGGCTGTGACCAGGTAGGTATAGGCTCTTGTTCGGGTCTGGTTCCAGTATAACCATCTACAATTCGCTCATTCGGATGTGGTTGATCTGTAACATTCGGTGGAGGTTGAGCAGGTGTTACACCGTTACCAGGTGTTAAAGTTGCTTCAACAGGAGGGAAGCAATTATCAAAATGGCCGCCGAAGGAGAGGCGAGCGGCCCTGGCCCTGCTCAATCCTGCATCATAGCTCTGCCCATTAATGCGCAATAAGTATGCTCGCATCGCATGCGCATAGGCATTGCCGGGGTCTTCGCTGGTGACGGTCTCAAGGTCTTGCAAAGCCCGCTCATAACGGCGATCTAGTAGATCGAGCAGCGCTTTTGCCATGTTACTTTCAACACCGCCCTGGGGCTGCAACTCTTGTACTTTTCGACATGCCATATAGACAACCCCGTAGGAACCAAGCGCGAGGTTTGCCTCTGCCAGCCCTAGGTGTACCATAGGATTATCTGGTTCAATCTGTGCAGCATGTGCATACGCGATAGCCGCATCGCGTCCCTGACCTTGTGCAAGTGCCTGCTTACCACGCTCCAGGTAGGTTTGAACGTCAGTTTGAGCTTCCAAAGCATTATCCTCCAATAAAATGTACAGCGATGATTGCAAAGAGTAATGTAGCTGCAATCGTCAAGAGAGCCAGGGGCCAGCGGCGGGCAAGACTATGCACATCTATCAATACAGTTTTTCCTTCTTCAGATCGTAAAACATAGAACGGTGCCAAAAACCAACCCAATATACACCCACTCAAAAAACCACCTACATGAGCATACTTATCGACATTGGGAATGATACCTGTATCTTATTATACGTTTATTCCAGTTCAAGGTTCCTTCGTACTATCTGTACCTGTCGTAGCGATTCTCATAACGACGATAATTTCGACGATTACGCCCGCGATAAAGTGGATAAGTTAGCAGATGCCAGATAAACACGAATAGCGCAGCCCCAATGACCGCTCTTACCAGGTAAATAGGTGGAGTAGTGTTGACCGCGTAATCAGGAATACCCGAAATGACAATTACCGATGTCATAAGCCAGATGCCGATGAGGGCTGCAATAGTTGCACCAATGATTCCAAATGGAAGTCGCCAACCGATGAAAAACTCTGCCACCAGACCTACAATAGCCGCGACAGCCAGGTAAATGAGTAAATTGGTGCCTAGATACAATACAGTATTGCCAATCTTAATGGTGATAGTATCTGCGAAAATCATGCTTAACATTAGTTTTGGATCCTCCCATGCATTACGAACGTATCTACTATAGAAAATCAATGCGCCCATTGTAGCACATTCATTGCAGGGTATAAAGGACGTGGGCCTTTCGGCAAACCTCTGCTCTGTTGCTTAATTGCCGCCGTCTGCTATAATCAAGTATTAGTTAGACTATACTAATCTGTCAGGAGGCGATCTATGGAAAACTCTCCAACTATGTCTCGATCTATGAATAGAACTATAGAGAAGACGACTCGCTACGTGATCCTCATTTCATCTGTGATCCTTGCATTGATGATAGCTGGTTTCGTCGTTGCAAGAATATTCGGCGTTTTACTGCCAGTATTCTATATCGCTATCATTGTTCTGGCGTCCCTTCTTATCATATCAACGGTAATGCTCATCTATGCTTTGTTGACGGCACTCCGAACGTTCGCAACGGTGACCGATGAGATAAACCCTCTTTTAACGTCATTGCAGCATTCCGTCGAAATGATCACTCAATCATTAGAGGAAACAACAGAAGCTGTAAAGGACACGACAAAGAGCGCTACTCAAACAGCTACTACCGTTAGTAGTACCGCCCGGTTAGCTACCCAATATGCGGTTGCGCCCAGCGTACGTGCAGTTGGTGTTCTTGTTGGCGGGCAACAAATGTTGCGTATATTTTTGGGGAAAGGGAATGCGCGGCGTCGCTATGAAGAACGCCGGCAGCAGCAGCTGGAGTTAATAAAGTTAAATTCTACCTCTGAAGGAGAGTAACTATGCTGCTTTTTATACTGGCAGATGATGATCTCTTGACGACTTTGGGGCGCATTGCTGCTCTCGTTCTGGTCATTTACGTGTTTCTCTTCGCATTGCTCTTTTTTGTAGGTTCACTTCTGTTATTGTATGGTAATGCATGGGTACGGGAAAAAATTGGACTGTTGCATCAATTGCGTTCGATTATAGAAGCCATTGATACTGCCCTCCACTCTCCAAGCAGCGAAACATTACCGGCTACCTTAGAACCTGATAACAGATTAGGGCAGGCGTTACAGGCGATACATATGGTGCAATCGGTGCAAGTGGTAGAGATAGCCAAAAACACGCAGAAGCAGGTCGATAGCATTGAAAAGAAGGTCGAACCGGTGGCCGATCGTATTGCTGAGGGAGTAATTGAGTTTCGTGCGCGTACTGTCATGGCACAAGGTATACTCAAGGCTTTTTTCTTGCCTGGCTTGATCAAACTGAAACCTCGCGATCCTTTATTACTGCCAGAAGCGCTTACTACTGATAGATCACTAGTAAATGAGGTACCAGCTGGTGGTTCGAGTTTGCCTGAAGTATCCTCAAACGTCGTGGTTACCCAACTGAACCCACATGGCGAGGTCGTCCATCCAACAATAATGCGTGCTCCCGATCAATTGCAAAGCATAGGAACCGAACAAAGCGATAATGCGCCTGGTCATTGAATATATACAACAGTTCAGGCGTTTCCAGCGCAATGCCAGGCTGTTTCTACTAAGCAATGTTTTAAGTGGAGTTACAGCGGGCATTTTGCTGGTACTGTATAATCTCTACCTGATCTCCTTAGGCTACCATGCCGATTTTGTCGGAGCTATATTATTCATCGGGACGATAGGTGCTGGTCTTGCTATCTTTCCAGCGGGTGTATGTATTGACCGTATCAGCGGCAAAATCATTCTGATTTTCTCGAGCGTGCTTATTGGCATAGCAGGCGCAGGCCAGATCTTATTTCGCCAACCTCTACCTTTGCTAATAAGTGCCTTTGTGGTCGGTGTCGGCCTGGCCTTCTTTCTTGTGATCACCGCACCATTCTTAACACTGAACAGTACACCTGAAGAACGTCCCCATCTTTTTAGTATGAATATTTCTTTGGGTCTGATTACCTTAGTTTTGGGCGAGGTTATTGGGGGAGTATTACCTGCCTGGTTTCGTTCGATCCCCTGGCTCATGGGCCCTTTACCCTATGGTGTATCCTCACTGCTGTCAAGTCAACCCGATGCTCGCTCCTATCAATTAGCCCTTTTATTTGCTGGAATAATTGCTCTCCCTAGCTTTATTCCGCTCTTTATGATGAGCAATGTTCGACCCTCGCGGCGCTCATTGCCAGTTTCTTCGACTCGAATCGTCTCGGAAACAAATGTCCCCTCACAATCTTTCTGGGAATGGTTGCCTTTACGTAGGGTCTCCTGGAAGTACCTATGGACACAACTCAACATCCTAATGCATAGCGCTTTCTTTATTCTAGTGCTGGTCTACGTACTCACAGGATTTGGAGCTGGTCTATTCATTCCGTATTTCAACATCTACTTCGTGCAGCATCTGAATGCATCTACTGCGCTTTTTGGCTTGATAGATGGTGGCGCGAATGCGATAACAGCCCTACTCACCTTAACTGCGCCTCGGCTTGTTAAACGTCTAGGCAAGATCAACACAATTACCCTGACACGCCTTGCCAGTATTCCTCTTTTACTAACGATTGGACTGACAAGTATCTTACCACTCGCTGCACTACTCTACCTCTTCCGCCAGGGTGCTATGGATATGTCAGCAGGTATTCTTCAGGTATTCTCTATGGAATCTGTGTCGGAGAAGCGCAGGGGATTAGCAAATAGTAGTTACCAGGCTGCATTTCAAGTTCCATGGGCTGTAGCTGCCCCTATTGGAGGACTGATAATAGTCCATTTCGGCTATCCACCAATATTTATTCTAGGGGCATTCTTTTATTTCCTTACCATCATTACCCTCTGGGCCAAATTTGGTTGGAGGAGACAAGCCAGATTTGATGAGACAAAAACTGCTCAATCCGTTCAAGAGACTACCAATTTGCAGACAGCTGATGGAAAGAGTTCCTCTATGTTATAATTTTTGAAAAGATCAGCCATACTTAGTTAAGACAGGGTTCTAGATTCAACATTCTATCGTAGCCTTTCAAATAATACAGGGCCACGAAGAATGAAAGTGAGAGTGAAGATATAGAAGATGGACCGCTGGTCTTATTAATGTTTCGTTATGCGTATGAACACAATTGTCAGTTCATACAAAAATGTCATCGCTACTCCAAGTATGATGGGGCTGTAGGGGTCAGCTCCTGGGGTGACGAATGTCGCTGCGATCCACATTCCAACATATGCAACAGGCCGTTTCTTACGGAGTATCTGTGAAGTTACAAGGCCTATCTGCGCCAGAAATGTAAGCACAAGCGGAATCTCGAATACAATACCAAACGCTAGCAGGAAGAATACAGTGAAGGTAAAATAGCTATCGGCAGTTACCAGAGGTGTAAAGCTGTCGGCTGCAAAATTGATGAGCCACTGTACCGGGTATTGTAGAACGATGAAGCCGAGCGAGATGCCAGCTACGAAGAGAACAAGACCGACGATAATAAAAGGAACAGCATTTTTCTTTTCCCTCTCGAAAAGGCCTGGTGAAATGAAAGCCCACACCTGATAGAGAATTACAGGTAGAGCGATCAAGAAACCTACGGCCAGAGATAGTTTGAGGAAAACAGTAAATCCTTCTGCCACTCCAGTTGTGATCAACCGACCATGAGTAGGCATATCGGCATTTTTGGGCAGCGCATAAGTGAGGAAAGACAGAATCGGTTCGCGGAAGATAAACGCTATGACACTGCCAATAGCAATAGCTATGAACGTTTTAAGTACGCGCCAACGTAACTCTTCGAGATGTTCCACCAATGACATGGCGGATTCATCAGTTTCTTCTTCTAATATGCTTTCATTTACTGTTGCCATAGGATCCTGCTGATCTATGTTACTGGTTGCCATTACTTCCTCGAAAAGGTAGGATTTGATCCTACCTTCTATCTACAACCGACATTAGTCAATTTTTACTTCTGATTTTGCTTCTGAGCTACTGACTTCACTGGTGGCCGTCGTTGCTGTTACAGCGGTGTCAGTCTCGACTGCAGTGGCGTTCAATTTACCCATATCAGTAGCGGTTGAAGGTAGCTCTGTAGCGGTAGCAGGCAACTGGTTCTCTTCGGCATGCTCATCTTTTGGTGCGGTCAGCTCGTTCATACCTTTGCGAAATTCTTTAATGCTCTTGCCAATTGCTGATCCCATCTCTGGTAGCTTTTTAGGTCCAAAGATCAGCAGCGCGATGACGAGAATGACCACAAGGTCTAGTCCGTGAAATCCAAATGGCATGGTTGTATCCTTTCTTAACTGGTTCTAAGTAAGCTTGTGTCCTAAATGATACTACGTTAGATAAACACAAGCAGATGCCTGCCTGTAATCCTATTCTATGAGTAAGCGGGCCTGGTAATATCTTGTCCTGTCAGCGCTGCTTCAATCATCCTTACGCCCTCCAAAGCAATACTTAAACCTCCCAATCCTGCCGCTCCAATAGCTACAAGGCGAACTGCATGGCGGCGACTCACACGCCGTTCTCTGAGGCGAGTGATGATTTGTTGCTCTTTCTCTAACTCCACTGCTTCCAATCGAAGCGAGGCGCGTAATTGGTCCTCTAGATCAATGGGTGCCTGTGCTGTACTACCGTAGTGGCGTAACAATAGAGTTTCGATTGAGTCGTTGCGCATAGTTCCTCCATCAGGATCAAGGATGAGATGCCATTGAGATTAACCTGGATAGCCTGGATATATCTCTTTGTAATGTAGTGGCGGGGCTTGCCCCCGTCAGGAAAACTCACCTCAGCCAGGAAATCTCACTTCAGCACGCTCTATATTACTATGATGATTGGGAGGACGTTTTTGTGACACATTCGTATCATTTGTAGTTTCTGTCTTACCAATGATCTTTTCGCCACTCTCGTACTCGTAAAAACTCTGAAATTGTTTGCGTGCGCGACCTAGCCGCTGGCGAACAGCCGCCTCTTCAATATCTAGCATCTGTGCGATTTCTCTTGTGGAGAACTGTCCAATCACTGAAAGTAACAAACAAAGGCGTAGTGGTTCTGTGAGGCGTACCAGGGCCCTGCGTACGGAATCTTGTTCAGCTACAAAAGCTTCCAGGTCAGTATCCTCAGTTGTTCCGTATCCTACTGGCTGAACAGGCGCTGCGCGTACGTTCAATTCATCTATACCGGTTCGTCGCGATGTACTCTCGGATTCAGACGACTCTTCGTTTTGTAATCTTGAGAATGGAATGAAGCGAAAAATGCTGCGACGGCGACGTTGCATGCGTACCGTATTCAAGGCAATTTGTAATAACCAGGCTTTTGCGCGGAACTGCATACCACTTTTAGCACGGGCTGCATCAATCGTTTTCAACGCCTGATGAAAGGTATCCTGCGTCAGATCCTGACTTTCTTCCCAATCTCCAGTTAAGCCATAAATCGTTTGGAAGACGAGTTTGCCATATTCATTAATGAGCGATTCTACCGCTTGAGCGGCAGGCATCATTTCCACAAACAGACCTTTTCGTTTTATTACGCTTCCCGTAGATGATCTTCTATGTATTCTTCCGCCTCCCCAACTGTTGTGATCTTTTCTGCATCCTCGTCAGAAATTTGCAGCTTAAACTCCTCTTCCAGGGACATGATAAGCTCAACCAGGTCAAGGGAGTCGGCGTTGAGATCCTCAGTAAAAGAAGCGCTTGGAATAACCTCATTATCCTCAACGCCAAGTTGCTCCACAATAATCTTTTTGAGACGTTCGCTAACTGTTGCCACTATTTCACCTCGCTTTCAGCTATTGGAGTGGGCTGCTGTTGTGCCCTATTAAATATCGTACCCAGGACGCCATTGATAAATCGGCTGGATGTATTACTGCCAAAGATTTTGGCAAGTTCCACCGCTTCGTTAATAGCGGCCTTTGCTGGTACCGTATTATTAAACAGAATTTCGTAGATTGCAAGTCTGAGAATATTTTTATCAATGCGGGCCATTTGCTGTAAAGGCCATTCCTGTGCCGCACTCTGTATGTGTGCGTCGATTTCAGCAAGATGGTCACACACGCCCAGTATTAATTCTCGCGCATATTCAACTGCCTTTGTTTGCAGATGGCGATCTTCGATATGCCGCTGCAAGACCTCTTCAGGTGAATGCTGAACTGTATCATATTCGTAGAGTGTTTGCAATGCAATCATCCGCGCTTGTCTGCGAATCCCAATGGGCATGTTTTCCTCAAGCTTTTGGCTGCTAGGGGCAACCTCTATCGTTACCCGTTCCTGGCTTCATGGTTAACATATTTCAACGATCGTACCTTCATTCTGTACCTTAAGAGTAACCAACTCAGGCGACATCTTGAATATAAACGTTAACTTCACGTACCAGCATACCTACCATTTCTTCGATTGCAGATGCAACTTCTTCCTGAATGGCAGTACCGGTTTCAACAATATTTATGCCCGAAGCTACTACAATGTACAGGTCTGTCGAGACCATGTTATCTTTGATCGTCAAAACTACCCCATGTCTTGGTAGTTCCCGTCCAAGCAAGCGCGACCATTGGTCTTTGTTTTGAGCTATGCGAACGACGCCAGGAATCTGTAACGCTGCATTCACCACGATGGTAATAAGCACTTGGCGAGCAACACGTACAACTCCTAACGGTTCCGTTACCATTCGTTTTCCTCTGTATGCATTTGATCCTTTACTGCAAGGATAGGCGTTTATGAGCATCATTGTCAAGTACACTACCCTAAACGACCGGGCAATTTCGGAATAATAAGTAATACTTAAGATGTCCCTGGTTTAGTGATTATACCTCAACTACTAGCCCCATTTCACGAATAGTACCAACTACCTTGTCAATGTCTGTTGCGCTACTAACATTCAAGGTTGTAACACCCTTCGCGATACGTTTTACCATGCCTGTTAATGCTTGACCCGGGCCAATTTCAAGGAAGATTGTTACCCCAGCTTCTGCCAGGTATTCAATAGTGCGAACCCATTGTACCGGAGCAGCTATCTGCTGTGTCAGTTCTTCGCGAATTGCCTGCGCTTTAATCAATGTTGTAGCATGAATGTTGCCAATGATCGGTATGGTTGCATCGTGTACTTCGATGCTCTTAATTGCCTCGGCTAATCCTTCAGCGGCAGGCTGCATGACCGGTGAATGAAAAGCTCCACTAACTGTCAATGGAATGACACGTTTCGCCCCTCGTACTCTCGCCTGTTCTATAGCCAGATTTAATGCTCCTTGCTCGCCAGAGATGACAATTTGTCCCGGCGCATTGAAATTGGCAACAGATACCTGCCCTAGCCCAGGGTGGCTAACCTTTGGAAGATTAGCTACCGATTGTATTGTTGCATCCCGGCACACTTCTTGCAAAATTTCAGCATCTAAACCAATTACAGCGGCCATGCCTCCAGGACACACAGTCCCCTCCTGGTGCATCAGACGCCCGCGTTCACGTACCAGTCGTACAGCATCTTTCAAAAGCAAAGCACCAGATGTTACGAGTGCGGCGTATTCTCCAACACTATGTCCGGCGGTATAACTTGGAATAAGCGGCGAAGACCAGGAAGATGTGTGTTCAGTGAGGGCTTCTTGTAGCGCTGCCAGCAATGCAAGGCTGACAGTCATAATCGCAGGTTGGGTGTTGATTGTCTCTCGCAAAACATCGTCTGGACCTTGAAAGCAGATAGTACTTAGCGATATGCCGATTGCCTCATTCGCGCTTTCAAAAACGCTCCGGGCTGCCGGTGATACTTCGAAAATATCGGCGCCCATACCAACGGTCTGGCTCCCCTGCCCGGGAAAGAGAAAGGCGACTTGTGTCGTCATGACTGTACACTCTTGTATGAAAAAGAGGCGGGAACGTGTTCCTGCCTCTTTTTGAAATTATTTTTTCCTTGTTTTTGGAAAGTAGACCTGGCGACCTCGATATGTTCCACAGTTTGGGCAGGCATGGTGTGCCAGACGAGGTCTCCTACACTGTGGACATGCAACTAACTGTGGTAAAGTCAGGTGAAGATGCGAACGTCTTTCACCCTGACGAGCATGCGAAGTTCGTTGTTTTGGTAATGCTCCCATAATTTTATTCTCCTCTTCCGTCCAGACTGATACTTATCTGGCCTCTACATCTCATTTTGCAGTAATGTTTTGAGCACACTCAGCCGTCCATCAACTTCTGGCTCACATTCACACGGGCCGAGATTTAAATCATGCCCGCACTGAGAACATAGTCCTTTACATTCCTCCTGGCAAACCGCCGCCATTGGCAACAGCAGCAGTACATTTTGCCGTATCGCCTCGGTTAAATCCACGTGGTGGTGAGCATCAATAGGAAAGATCTCATCCCCATCGAAAGGAGCTAGCGGCAAGCCACTGACTACATCAACAGTTGGATAAAACTGCTCTTCAAAGTTCACATGCATCGGCATCTCAAATTCCTTCAAGCAGCGATTGCATGAGAGTTCAAGTGTGAGTTCCACCCACCCATCCACCAGTAACCCCTGATTTGTGCGTCGCATACGCACATGCCCGTTCAGTGGGCCAATCACCTTGATATCGTCATCAAGCTGAATATCTTCTTCTCTAAAATCATTTACTAACGAAGTCCCAACCGGGGCTTTCATTAGCTGCGCCACATTAAAAATCATGCTTTCCAATCTCTTCATCCTTTGATTGATTGCAATACTTCAATCGTGTTTAAGGCAATGCGGAATAAATAAATCATGGCAGTGGCGCAGCCATAGATGATATTCTGCTTGCGTGCTCGCTCATTATAGGTTAGCCAGTGACCACTGTCAACCCCGCGCCGAGATCACACACGCACAGAAAGGAGGTCGTCGGCTTCGGTAACATTCTTATTTGAGGGAACCATTCTCGTTCGGTAACATTTTTAGTTGACTTGACACGCCCCACCTACTCCTTCACACCGTGTAAATCACACCATCCGCGTAGGGGCGGGAGTTGTGTGGAGAGGTGTGGGGACGCTTGCGTCGCCCCGTCGCCCTCGCAGACTCTTGATCGAACCTTACTCTTTCTTCTGCATCGAATCCTGCGGGTAAATAGGTCCTCCTATGGTATCAACAGCTAGTGAAGCGCTTCTGGGCATCGTTTTGGCTGGCGGTTGGACATTCTGTTGTATCTTTCCAACTTCCACGTAGACGTCTTCCTCGCCTTCTTCATCTGGTAACTCCAGACTGGCAAGTCCTTTCTCGATACTCAATATAGAGCGATCAATATCCATCTCGATGCTGGTAAGATGATCCCTCAAAGCTCGCAACGTTTCCACAACATACGCGTCGGCCTCAACTTTTATATGCTCAGCCTTTTCGTTTGCCAGGTGTAGCAAACCCTCGCGATGTACAGCTTCTTCGGCCTTTTCTTGAGCACGCGCCATAAGCTTGCTCGCATCAGCCTGTGCCTGGGCCAGAATACGCTCTTTATCATGAATAATAGCTCGTGCCTGCTTGAATTCATCGGGAATTGATGTCCGCATCTGGTCGATAATGCTGAGAATATCCGCTTCTTTGACCATGATTTGATTGACCAGGGGCACTCTCCGACTACTAGTGATCAGATTCTCCAGGCGATCCACAAGATAGAGTATATCTATTTCCACGCCTTTTCTCCGTTCCCAATCACGCTCACCTGGCCGCTGATGGTCAGGCGGCTACGACGCACTACAGCCCAAATTTTTTTTGTAGCGCCAGTGCAACGACAGAGGGAAGCATATCATTCACATTCCCTCCCAGGCGCGCGACTTCCTTAAGTAAAGAAGAACTGACGAAGAGCTGTTCCAGATTGGTAAGCATACAAATAGTTTCAATCTCAGGAGCTAACTTGTGATTCATCAACCCCTGTTGGAACTCCGCCTCAAAATCATTTGGCGAGCGTAAGCCTTTAATGATGACTTGACCTCCGACTGCAGTGACATACTCCACCAGCAGTTCAGTGAAATTGTCTACTCGCACATTGGTCAATTCTTCTTCGGCAATCACTTCTTGCCAGAGCTGCATGCGCTCTTCAACAGAAAAGAGCGGATTTTTTGCAGCAGGGTAAGCATAAACTGCTATGATCAGCGTGTCAAAGAGTTTTGCCGCTCGCCGTGCGATATCGAGATGGCCATTTGTAAGTGGATCAAAACTGCCTGGATACACGGCAACGTGTGTGTGTGTGTTCTCATTGCTCACGCTCGATAATCCCCTTAATTCGGTTGTGTCTAAGGAACAGCCAGATGCCACCCATTTAACCATAATAACGAATATTCGACAATAGGCTAACAGCATTTCACTTTTCTTTGTACCAGGCGAATTGAAAGACTACGAAGCAGCCACCTTGTTTGCAGTCATTCTCCGATAGCGTCCACTAATCATTTCTGCCAGGCCAATGGCAGAAAGTCCCAGGAGAAGATGTATCACCTGAATCACCCAATGGTTAGAACCGATCAACCAACGGGTTTGGAAAAGACCAACCAGCGCCAGTAAAAACCCAACCACAAAAGTCGCCAGGGCCAACCCAAAACTGCCTCCCTGCATACCCTGCGCAATACCCAACGTCCACAGCGAGAGTACTACCAGAATACCGATCACAATATGCACAATCTGAAGACTATCTGCATTGCCTGTCCAAAACAAAATGCCCAATACTATCTCTATCAACACACCAATCCGTACTATATTTACAGCTATACGTATAACCAAGGTCATTCCTCCTCAAATAAGTCTGAGACATGTGGTTGCCCTATAGCAGCCACAAAGTTAACTGAATATATCTTATAGTTCATATACTACTTATGGTCAAGGTATACCTGCTCCAAGACGCTCTGCCCAGAATGGTAAAAGAGGCCATGTCGATAGAGAAAACAAGGCGATCCCGCCATTTCTGCGATGAAGTGATCAGCAGATAGCTCCCATCCCGGCCTCTTCTTTGGCTTATGAAGTCCCTCCGACGTTAGTCTCGACGTTCGCAATTGGCCTATCAGTCATTGAGTGAATTAATCACCCCGTCGAAGAACTGGTAGACACCGATCGCATCGAGCATCGTGGCCCAGCCGTTTGCGTCGAAAGGGACTGGGAGGCCGTGGTTAGAGAGGATGATGGCGAACAGATCCCGCTGGGGATCGGCCCAGAAGAACGTTCCGGCGCCGCCTGCCTTCCCGAAGGACCCGGATGTCAACCGCATCCCCCCGCTTGAGAAGCGGTGCGTCCAGAGCTCCCAGCCATAGCCTTTGTGGGTGAATAACAGGTTCGAGATGGGGTCGGTGTCAGTCGCTTCGGTGACCTGCGGTGTCTGATCGGCGGTCATCATCCTGACGGTCGAGGGGCTGATGATGCGCACTCCGCCATAGGAGCCGCCGTTGAGAATCATCTGGAGGAAGACGGCG
>WNGJ01003037.1_pt1 | contig 17554 bp, 17 predicted proteins | sample 5400611 | NCBI WGS metagenome assembly WNGJ01 (sample SAMN13153375, study PRJNA577476) | soil metagenome | isolation source: 40 cm soil or saprolite under Garry oak tree replicate 1 | place: USA:California | collected 2016-06-15 | reverse complement strand
GAGAAGCGATCCGGTTGTTTGCGAGCTGCGAAGGTTTGTTGCTCGATCCGGTTTATACCGGACGGGCTGCGGCTGGCATGATCGATCTGATACGCAAAGGTTTTTTCAAGAGAGATAAGACTGTGTTGTTCCTGCACACAGGTGGACAGCCAGCGTTGTTCGCGAATGAATATGCGAATAAGATTTGATAAGAGACTTAAAGAAACTTGACCAACGCGTCAGTCGTTTCTTTCGGTCGCTCCTCGAGGATCCAATGACCAGTGTTCGGTAGCACAACAACTGTGACATCGGTCGCGACCAATTTCATCTGCGCCGCGAGCTCATTTCCTAACGACTTCTCTCCGCCGATCGAGAGCACAGGCATCGTCAGTTTCGTTTGCGAAAGTTTACGCTTCGGTGTAAGCCTTGCGGTCCGCTTCCGGGATCGAGCGCGTCTTATCGGCGGCGAAAACGTTCCAGAAATATTCGAAGTAAGTACGCTCCCGTCCTTTCACCAAAGCTTCCGGGTACTCGCCGTTAAAACGAAAATGCCAAACATTTGGAGCGTTGTAGATCGGCTCCCATCCCGGCACACCGGGAAGAAATGCATCCATCACCACCAGCTTCTCAATCTCCGCCGGGAACTGTGTGGCATAAGCGTAAGCGACCATCAGTCCAATATCGTGCCCCACAACCCGCGCCTTTTGCAGACCTAGCGAGCGGACGAGCGCATGAATACGATTCGCGGCACTTAACATGTCGATCTTCTCCGTTGGAATCGAAGACTCGCCGATGCCAGGCAGATCAGGGGCGATGACCGTGAATTTTTCCGCCAGCAATGGAATGATCGGTCGCCACATCCGCGAAGTCTCCGCGTATCCGTGCAACAGAATCAGGGCTGGCCCATGACCCGCAGTAAGGTAATGCAGGTCCACATTGTCGATCTTGGCCGTGCGCGAATCGATATCCCCGTCGGACGTTTCGGTATAGATCGATGCCGAGAACGCAAAGACAAAAGACATTCCAACGAGGCAAAAGTCAGAGAGGCGATTCATAGAAGGTTCTGACTCTCAACTCTCAACAGCCAACTCTCAACTCTCTGTGACTCCTCGCCTGCTGAAAAGGGGGATCTTGCCGCAATCGAGAGTGCTGCACAAAATCAGCCGGTCGTGCACACTACTGCTCGAAGTCCCAGATGAGTTGCGGAAAATCAATTTTCGTGCGGAGCTTAGTTAAAATCGGAAAGAAAATGGACGACGATCTGGTCAAATTACTGAAATATGAGCTCGCAGATTCACCGAGCATTGAACAAAAAGCGGAACGCCTCGCCCAACGATTTTACGAGCCCGATAACTTTGCGAGCAAGAATAGAACCATATATCACGCAGTTCTCGCCCGGTTACTGGAGGAGCCTAACCAGGGAGGGGATGCGGACGAAAATCGGCTCGCAGAAATTCTTAGGGAATTACAATTCAGGGCTAAATGCGGCAGACTTTGTGAGATCTCGAAGGCAGGGCGTTCCAGGATACGTTCTTTTACCGCTGTCCTGAAACGGCAAGATAAGTCAAATTAGGCTAGCGTTTTCGCTGCCACACGGCCGCTTCTCTGGCGTCGTTAACCTCTCGCTTCTTTCGCTTCAGGGGACGGATCAAAGCATGACGCGGTCACGCAAAAGTGCCGAGGGCGTCGTGCACGCCGGCAATCGCCATGCCGCCTTCGCCCACTGCAGCGGCACAACGTTTCATCTGCGCGTCGGTCAAAACCGGCCGTCCGTAGAAGTTGCCTATGAGGAAGGCAGGGTCTCCTTATTGGTGTCTGGACGCCTGATCTAATTCCGGCGAGGCTCAGGCACATTCGGAACTATGGTAGAGAAAACCGAATTAATCCTGATTTGTCTCGTTGCGGTCGCTCTGCTGGCGATCGTTGCCCGGAAAATCCGCATCCCATATCCAATTCTGCTGACCATCGGTGGTGTGGTCCTCGCGCTGGTCCCCGGCCTTCCTGCGATTCACCTCGACCCGCAACTGGTCTTTAATCTGTTTCTTCCGCCCCTGCTCTATCCCGCGGCCGTTTACACGTCATGGAGAGATTTCCGAGCGAACCTTCGCTCAATTCTCCCCCTGGCAATCGTTTTGGTCCTTTTGACGATGACGGCGACCGCTTATCTGTTCCACGGCCTGGTCGGATTACCTTTGGCGGTGGGTTTTGTGTTCGGCGCCATTATCTCGCCGCCGGATGCCGTGGCCGCGCTGGCGGTAACTCAAACTTTGCGGGTGCCCCGCAAGATTATTGTCATCCTCGAAGGAGAAAGTCTGATAAACGACGCCACTTCTTTTATCTCGTTTCGTTTCGCAGTGGCCGCCGTGATGACCGGCGCCTTTTCGCTCGGGCAAGCGAGCTTGCAGTTTCTTTTTGTCGCCGCGGGCGGCATTTGTGTTGGTCTCGCCGTCGGCTGGCTGGCAACGCAATTGCAAAAGCGTTTGGACGATCCGCCAGTTCAAACAATGTTCTCCCTGCTGACGCCGTACGTTGCCTACTTCAGCGGTGAAAGGCTGCATGTCTCGGGAATCCTCGCAGTCGTGATTGCCGGCATTTATTACGGGTGGCGCGCCCCGCGTATCTTAAGCGGGCGGATGCGACTGCAAGCGCTGCCTGTTTGGGAAATGGTCACGTTCATTTTGAACGGAATACTTTTCATGCTCATCGGGCTTCAATTGCCGCAGGTTGTCCAAGCGCTCGCTCCGGGCACGGTGACTCGCGTGGCTTGGCTGGCGATCGTGTTTGTTGCGGTGATCGTGCTCGTTCGTTTTGTCTGGATGTTCGCGGCCACCTATTTGCCGCGCCTGCTGAGCCGAACGTTCCGCCGTAAAAACCCTGCTCCGTGGCAACAGACTGCATTGATCGCATGGACCGGAATGCGCGGGGCGGATTCGCTTGCCGGCGCGCTGGCGATCCCGTTTGTCCTCGCTAATGGCGAACCATTCCCCGGACGCGACCTCATCCTCTTGCTGACATTCTGCGTCATTTTCGCAACGCTCGTTCTGCAAGGACTCACTCTTACGCCTCTGGTTCGTTGGCTGAAAGTTGTGGACGATCGCGTTACGGAAAAAGAAGAGAGACTGGCGCGCTTGAAGGCCAACGAAGCAGCCCTGGCTCGTCTTGAAGCAATCGAATCGTCGAATCGAGCCAGGCCCAAGACCATTGAACGCCTTCGCTCAGAATACGAAGACCGTATCCGGCAACTTCGCAGTGAAGGTCCGCATGAAGAAAGCGTCAGCAGATTGTTCTCGGAAGACTTTGAAGAATTGGCCCGCGAAGTGTTACAAACAGAACGCGACACCGTGATCGAACTGCGCAACGAAGAAGCCATCAACGATCAGGCCTTGCGCCGGATCCAACGTGATATTGATCTCGCCGAAGCCCGGCTTCAGCGGCCAGCGCGAAAATCGCGGTGAGGAGTGAAGGTGGTTTACAAAGCCGACCGAATTGAACTTGAGTCCCGTACAACTTTTACGCCAAGGGCTCGGTTTGTGCATTACTCTATGGTGGAAATGCGCGACGAAATCGTCGCTCAAGCATCGCTGAAGAACGCTAAGCGACCTGGCAGGTCGAATTCGCGCGCGCACGGCGGAATTTACTTCAATTACTGCCTCTTCTCCGCTCGACGCGACGATTCGCGATCAACTCAAATGAATGTTATTTAATCGGCAAACGATGATACTGCACGTCTACACAATAATTCACGTGCTAATCAGCTTGGTCGGAATTTTTACCGGCCTGATCGTCTTGTTTGGCCTGCTCGCCGGCAAGCGGCTCGACGGATGGACCAAGTGGTTTCTCATAACGACGGTCGCGACGAGCGTCACGGGCTTCTTTTTTCCGTTTCATGGTTTCACGCCGGCCATCGGTCTCGGCATCATATCGCTGCCGTTTCTCGCACTCACCATCTTCGCGCGTTACCCGAAACATCTCGCGGGGGCGTGGCGCTGGATCTACGTCATCGGCGCCGTGATTTGTCTCTACTTCAATTTGTTCGTGTTAGTCGTGCAGTTGTTTGAAAAAATCCCGGCGCTGCATGCGCTGGCCCCGACGCAGACCGAATCTCCATTCAAACTTACGCAGCTCATTGTCCTTCTGGTTTCCGCTCTACTTGCAATCATTGCCGCGATCCGATTCCACCCCAAGCCGCGCGTCGCTACTAGCTGAACGACAAGCTCGAGATCGTAACCTGATGAAAGACAAATCGTCGTTTTCATTTCGCGAAAGTTGTTCGATTACAATGACGAACCGTCGATTACTCACTCGTACGACTGCGGCGCAGCCTGGGAGAACTTCGCACTGCAAGGTTTTCATCAGGGTTTGGTGGGGCACGGCATGCAAGGCTTCGATTACGAGCGTGCGCGCAAAGAGCTGCGGATACCTGAGGAATTCCAAGTCGAAGCGATGGCCGCAGTCGGCAAACCTGGATCAAAAGAAACACTGCATGAAAAATTGCAGGCGCGCGAAAGTTCCAACGACCGCCGCAAAATTTCCGAGAGCGTTTTCGAAGGGCCTTTCATATCTAGATAAACTCCGAAGATCGCTGAGCCGATTATCGGAATGCCCATTGATACAGGTGCAGCGATCTCATTGGTTCGATCAGAGGTCGTTTAAGTTTTGATTGTGTGCACCGAGGCGTAGAGTCTACAGGTGATTGACGAGCAAGAGGACGAACAGTTCTATCGCGATACTGAAAGCATCGCGTTTCCAAAACTGAACGATCATCAGCTTTCGCTACTTGAGCCTTTGGGCGAACGCCGCGTGAAGAAACGTGGCGACGTGCTGTTCAAGGCCGGGCAGCGCGATTTGGGATTAGCAATTGTTTTGCGCGGCGAACTCGAAGCGTTCGAGACGCGCGATGGCACCGAATATAACCTTGCTACCGCGCGTGAGCGCGATTTCATGGGCGACGTATCGATGCTCCAGGGCACATCGATCCTCGGTTCGAGCAGAGTCACATCGGACGAGGCCGAGATACTCCACATTCCAGCGGCCGAACTTCGGCGCGCGCTGGCGGAAATACCCGCCGTAAGCAAGACAATCGTCGATGCATTGATTATGCGGCGGCGCCGGCTTCGCCGCGATCGCGAATTCGCGGGCATGCGTGTTCTGGCCAGCCGCGATGCGCGCGATGGACATCAGCTCGATGATTTTCTCGACAAGAATCGCATCCCGCATCGGCTGGTGGAATTTGAGAGTGAACAGGGGCAGGCGCTGAGTCAACGTTTCCACCTGACGACTCGTGATCTGCCGGTTCTGATCACTCCGGCCGGTGCACGGCTGCGCAAGCCTTCGTTGCGCGAAGTCGCCCGGGAAGCCGGTTTGCTGCGATCGCTTACGGAAGAAGATGAAACCGAAGTTCTGTGCGACCTGGCAATCGTCGGCGCTGGACCAGCCGGTCTGGCCGCAGCGGTATATGCCGCATCCGAGGGATTGAAGACGGTGGTTGTGGAAAGTTATGCGCCGGGCGGACAAGCCGGTTCTTCGTCACTTATTGAAAACTTCTTTGGATTCCCGACCGGCATTGGCGGCGGCGAATTGACCTGGCTCGCTCAGCTTCAGGCGTACCGATTCGGCGCGAAATTTTCCACACCAGCCGCGGCCCTCTCAATGCAATACAACCCTGATAGCGAGTACCGCGCGTGTCTCGAGACGGAAGGTTGCGGTGCAGTGCTTCGCGCAAAAACTGTCCTGATTACCACTGGCGCCGATTATCGCCGCCTCGAAGCCGAGGGCCGCGAGCAATTCGAAGGCGTGGGCGTTTATTATGCTGCCACCGCGCTGGAAGGTCAGCTTTGTCGCAACGAAACTGTCGTTGTCGCCGGCAGCGGCAACTCAGCCGGCCAGGCGGCGATGTTCCTTTCCGACGGCGCGGCCAAAGTACTCCTTCTCGTTAGGGGAAACAGCATGAAGATGTCGGACTATCTTTCACGTCGAGTGCAAGCCCACGACAACATCGAGATTCTCTACCACACGGAGATCCGCAAAATGTCCGGCGGAAAAAAGCTGGAACAAATCGAACTGGAAAATACAAAGACGGGCGAACGCCGGGTCGTCCAAACGCCGGCCGTTTTTTCTATGATCGGCGCCAAACCTTGCACCGACTGGTTACCACCGGAAATCGAGCGCGACGCTAAAGGATTCATCAAAACAGGATCGCTTGTGGCGAGCGCGCCGGCGTGGAAAGAGAACAAGCGCCAGCCGGGCCCACTCGAGACCAGTCTTCCCAATATTTTTGCTGCCGGCGATGTCCGGTCTGGTTCGGTCAAACGCTGTGCCGCCGCTGTCGGTGAAGGCGGCATGGCGGTCGCCGGCGTGCAACAGGCCCTCGCCGCTTCAGCTGATCTATCTTAACAGATGGCGATGGCATCGTGCTCGCATCTCAAAACGATTGGGTCGGTAAAACATCCGCAGCGTCAGGAATGCGAAGAGTGCGTTAAGATCGGCGACGACTGGGTTCATCTGCGGACTTGTCAGACCTGTGGCGTCACGCTCTGCTGCGACAGCTCGCCAAATCGGCACGCCAGCAAACACGCGCACGCCAGGGGGCATCCGGTCATCGCCTCCGCGCAGCCCGGTGAGCGCTGGCTGTACTGTTTTCCTGACGACGCCTTTGCGGAATACTAAATTCAAAGCCGTGCAAATTAGAAGATGGCTCGGCAATGATAAGCCGCTATCATGTCGGCATTCATCCGAGAACCTTGTGACGAGAGCATAATCCTGTCGCGCCCGGCGACCGCTCCCTGCCCAAAATCTTCAGGACGCTGGGTGCTCGCGGCCACGACTCTCGCTTCGAGCATGGCGTTCATCGACGGCACCGTTGTGAACGTGGCGTTGCCGGCGCTGCAAACGAACCTGAACGCCACGATCGTGGACGTGCAGTGGGTAATCGAAGCTTACTCGCTCCTGCTCGCGGCGTTCCTGCTTGTCGGCGGATCCCTGGGAGATCACTACGGACGCCGCCGGGTTTTCTTGATTGGCATCGCGCTTTTCGCTTTCGCGTCCGCGTGGTGTGGATTTGCTGCTAACATAGGTCAGCTGATTGCCGCGCGCGCGGCGCAGGGACTTGGCGCGGCCCTGCTGGTTCCGGGTAGTCTCGCAATCATTAGCAGCTCCTTTCCGGAGAGCGAACGCGGACGCGCCATCGGCACTTGGTCGGGGTTTAGTGCGATCACGGCCGCTATTGGGCCAGTGATCGGCGGCTGGCTGATCGAACATCTTTCGTGGCGTGCGGTATTCTTCATCAACATTCCGCTCGCGCTTTTGGTCATTGTAATCTCGCTCCGACGCGTCCCGGAAAGCTCTGACAAGGAGAGCGTGGGGCTAGACTGGTGGGGTGCAATTTTTGGAGCACTCGGTTTAGGCGCGCTGGTTTATGGATTGATCGAATCTTCGCGACTTGGCTTCAGCGATCGATCTGTTGTGGTTGCGCTCATTGCCGCAGCCATCCTCCTCGCCCTCTTTTTGATACTAGAGGCACGAGTTTCTACTCCAATGTTGCCGCTTACTCTTTTCCGCTCGCGAACGTTTACGGGAGCAAACCTGCTGACATTCTTGCTTTACGGCGCGCTCGGCGGGACTCTGTTCTTTCTGCCACTGAACTTAATCCAGGTTCAGCATTACTCTGCCACCGCAGCGGGTGCGGCTCTTTTGCCATTTATCTTGATCATCTTTTTGCTTTCGCGCTGGTCGGGCGGGCTCGTTGAGCGTTACGGCCCGAAAGTTCCGCTCGTTATAGGTCCGTTGATTGTAGCCCTTGGCTTCGCGCTTTTCATGGTACCCGGTGTGGGAGGGAGCTACTGGCAAAAGTTTTTTCCTGCTATTGTCGTCCTTGGGACAGGCATGGCGATAAGCGTCGCGCCTCTCACGACCACAGTCATGAATTCGGTCACGCAGAATCGCGTCGGCATCGCTTCGGGAGTCAATAACGCGGTTGCGAGAGGGGCGGGCCTGCTTGCGATCGCAGTTCTCGGAATCGTGATGCTTCACGCTTTTAATCATGCGCTTGATCAGCGATTGTCAGCCTGGAAACTGCCACCCTCCGCGTTGCAATCATTGCAAGCTCAACGCAGCAAGCTCGCAGCCGCATCCCTTCCGGAAGAGTTGGACGCATTAACCCAACAGGTGATTGGTCGCGCGATTGACGAATCTTTCGTGCACGCTTTTAGATGGATCATGGGAATAGGAGCAACGCTTGCTGGCGTCAGCGCGATCACGGCATTGGTCTTCATCGGCACAGAAGCGGGAAAAGCGAAATCGACATGAATTCTACTTAACGCTCATGGACAAGAAAATCGTCGGACTTCATCACGTTACCGCCATCACCAACGATCCGCAGCGCAACCTGGATTTTTATATCGGATTGCTCGGGCTGCGTTTGGTCAAGCGCACGGTCAATTTCGATGATCCTGGCACGTACCACTTTTACTTTGGCGATGCGCGAGGCACGCCGGGGACGATCCTGACATTCTTTCCCTGGCCGGGCGCAAGGCGCGGACATCGCGGCGCCGGCCAGATCGAGGCAACTGCATTTGCGATCTCGGCGGATTCAATCGGCTACTGGTTGGATCGTTTCAAAGAACAGCATGTAACTGCTGAGAAAACGTCCGAGCGATTCGGCGAAGAAGTAATTCGCTTTACCGATCCAGACGGATTGTTACTCGAACTCATCGCCGCCGATTCGCCTGGTAAGGTGGAATCGTGGACTACCGGCCCTGTGTCGGCCGAACATTCGCTGCACGGGTTTCACAGTGTCTCGGCCGCGCTGGAAGGCTACGAACGAACGGCCAAATTGTTAACGGAGAGCTTCGGTTACCGCCTGGTCGAGGAATCAGGCAATCGTTTTCGTTTTGTCGCGCCGAGCGAATCCGGTCCGGGTAGAATCGTTGATTTACTTTGCATGCCAGACGGCCGGGCTGGACACGTCGCAGCCGGATCGGTGCATCACATCGCCTTCCGCGCAAAGGACGATGCCGAGCAGTTGCAATGGCGCGAGCATCTCGTCGAAGTCGGCTACAACGTGACTCCAGTAATCGATCGCACCTATTTTCATTCAATCTATTTCCGCGAACCCGGCGGCATTCTTTTCGAGATCGCGACTGAGCCGCCAGGCTTCACGCTGGACGAAACAATAGAAGAGCTCGGCTCCAACCTGCGCCTCCCGTCGTGGATGGAATCCGCGCGTTTGCAAATCGAACAAGTATTGCCCCCAATAAGAATTCCCGCCAAACAATGAGGCTGCAGCCGGATTTCATTCACGAATTCGTTCCCGGTGCCTCGGACCGGACACTGCTGCTTTTGCATGGAACCGGCGGCAACGAGCGCGATCTCATCCCACTTGGACATGAGCTCGATCCGAATGCCGCATTGCTTAGCCCACGCGGCAAAATCCTCGAAAATGGAATGCCGCGATTCTTTCGCCGGCTCGCCGAAGGTGTATTTGACTTGGGGGATCTAAAAAAACGCACGAACGAACTGGCGGATTTCATTGCCGCTGCAGCGCAGCATTACGAACTCACAGCCGATAAGATCGTTCCGGTCGGTTATTCGAACGGCGCGAACATCGCCGCTAGCTTGTTGTTACTTCGACCCGAAATACTTCGCACTGCCGTGTTATTTCGGGCAATGGTACCCCTCGTACCCGAAAAAGTGCCGGATCTGTCGTCTGTGCGCGTTTGGATCGGCGCTGGGGATCAGGACCCAATTATTCCAACATCCGAGACCCGGCGCCTTATCGAGCTTCTTCGCAGTGCCGGCGCAAAGGTGACGATTCGTTTCGCAAATGCAACTCACGGGTTGACCGACGCTGACGTCAAAACAGCGCGGCACTGGCTCGGGGAACGTAATTAAGCTTTCGAATGGAAAGGTTGGTCAACTCACGAAAGCCGCCGGAGTCATTTGTAGGGGAAGCTGACAGCTTCCCCTACAGATATACAGCATCAAGATGAAAACAACCCGGCTCGAAGCGTTCAGCGACGGCGTCCTTGCAATCATTATCACGATTATGGTGCTGGAATTGAAAGTGCCGCACGCGGTTGAACTCGCCGCCTTAAAACCAGTGCTGCCGGTATTGTTGAGCTACGTACTCAGCTTCATCTACCTCGGCATCTATTGGAACAATCATCATCATCTGTTCCAGGCCGCTAGAGAGGTTAGCGGCGGTATCCTCTGGGCGAACTTGCATCTTCTCTTTTGGCTTTCGCTCTTTCCGTTTACCACGGGTTGGATGGGGGAGAACCATCTCGCTTCCACGCCGACCGCCGTATATGGCTTCGTTCTATTAATGGCGGCTATCGCTTATTATATTTTGCAACGCGCCATCATCGCTAATGAAGGCCGCGAATCGGTCCTCGCGTCGGCTGTTGGCGGTGATTGGAAAGGGAAACTTTCGCCAGTGCTTTACTTTATCGCCATCCCGCTCGCTTTCGTGAACTCATGGATCGCCAGCGGACTGTACGTCTTTGTCGCGTTCCTCTGGTTGATTCCCGATCCCCGGATCGAGCGGGAGCTAGAGAAGCGCGAAGAGTGATCAGGCGCACCGTTGCACGGATGCGGAAGTCAAAATCGAAACGGTCCTTCGCAGATACTTTCCGTCAGTTTACGCCGGTCGTTAGGGCTCTCGCGCGTCCGTAGTTTTTCCGGTAGCACGTCTCTTGGCGCAGGCTTGCCGACTGCCGCCATTGCTTCTACTTGGAATTCATCGGGGATACGCAACTCCACTCGCGCACGTTCGTAGTCAAAACCTTCCATGCCGTGCACCACGAGGCCTTGTCGAAAACCCTGCAGCGCGAAATTTTGCCATGCCGCGCCGGTATCATACGAATGTGTGACAGACGGTTCGTTGTCGTGCTCGAACCGTTCGCGTGAAATGAAAACGACGAGCAAAGCGGCGTTCTTCGCCCAGATCTTGTTCGCGTCCACAAGTAAATCGAAGAACGCCTGCCAATATTCAGCCCCACGACGCGCGTACAGAGCGCGCCACTGTTGAGCGTTGAATGACGAGGGCGCCCATCGTGCCGCCTCAAACAGACGCATCAATTCCTCCTCTGCAATTTCTTCGCCAGACATTGCGCGCGGCGACCAGCGGTCAAGCAGCAGCAGCTCAATGGGAAAATCTGCTTTGCGGATTTCGCTTCCTTTGATCATAGCTGCACCCTAACCGATGCGAATCGAGTCAGCGAATCCGTTGCACCCTCCCAGTTGAAGACTTTCGTTCTATGTCGAAGGAGGGATTACCAGTCACCTCACGAGTGGTAATGCAAAATCCTGCATACGCGAAATGGCCGACGCTGAGTGATCGCCGACATCTTGATCAATGATGAGTCCGATCGTATTCATTTCCATTCTGACCATCTTGTTGTTCGGCTTCGATTCACGCAACGCGCACCGATGAATCCGCTTGAGAATTCAATCGCGTTTGGCGCGCCTGGAATCGAGCCCCGCTGGACGTCGAGCGCGAAAGAAGGCGTGGGCACGGCCTATCATACCAGTTGCCGCGTCTGGTTCACGCTTAGTCATGGTATCGTCAATGAGATTTACTATCCACACGTCGATCAACCGAACACACGCGACTTTCAGTTTCTCGTTACTGATGGAGAAACATTTTGCCACGAGGAGAAGCGCGACCTGACTCACGCGATCGATTACCCGGAGCGCGATTGCCTTTTTTACCGTCTCACGAATTCGGAGCCGCGCGGCCGCTATCGTGTCGTAAAACATATCTTCGCCGATCCACATCAATCGGTGTTGCTTGTGCACACCAAAGTTGAAGTGCTTGATGAATCGCTACGTGGGAAGCTGCGACTCTACGCGTTGCTGGCTCCTCACATTACCGGTTATGGCGCCGGCAACTCCGGCTGGTGCTCTGAAGTAGCCGGTATCAAACTCATCCGCGCTCAGCGCGAAAATGTCCACCTTATCATGGCATGCAGCACCGGTTTCTCTCGCCGCTCGGTCGGCTATGTCGGATTCAGCGACGGCTGGCAGGATCTTATGCACAATTTCAAAATGGACTGGCAGTTTCGTACAGCCGAGAACGGCAATATCGCGTTGACCGGCGAAGTCGATCTGCCGGCTACCCATGAATTCACAGTCGCGGTAGCATTTGGCCGCAGCTACCAGAGCACAACCGCAAAGTTGTTCCAATCGTTGGCCGAGCCGTTTGAATCACATCGTCAGGCGTATGTCCGCCAATGGCAGCGCGCAGTTGTGAATCCGAAATTCGACTTCAGCGCCGACACCTCCGATGGCGGCGGAATGTATCGACTCAGCCGTTGTGTGCTGCTGGCGCATGAAGATAAAGTTTTTCAAGGCGCGCTCGTTGCGTCGATGAGTATCCCCTGGGGCGAAACCAAAGGCGATAACGATCTGGGAGGTTATCATCTGGTCTGGACTCGTGACCTCGTGCAAAGCGCAACAGCACTTCTCGCTACGGGCCAGACGGGCACGCCGCTCCGCGCATTGATCTGGCTGGCCGCCATTCAGCGGCCGGACGGCAGTTTTCCTCAAAATAGCTGGATCGATGGGAGCGCTTATTGGTCCGGACTACAGCTCGACCAGGTTGCCGCGCCAATACTTCTGGCGTGGCGTTTGCACAGACAAGACGCGCTCGGTTTGTTTAATCCTCGCGTAATGATGGTGCGAGCCGCAGCGCACTTGATCCTGCAAGGCCCAATTACCAGCCAGGACCGGTGGGAGGAAAACGCCGGCTACTCGCCTTCGACCCTCGCCACCGTGATTGCCGCTCTCGTCTGCGCGGCGGATTGGGCCAAAGAATTCGGCCTAGCGGGAGTAGCGGATTTTGTTTTCGCGTACACTGACTGGCTGGCGGCGCACCTCGAAGACTGGACGGTTACAACACAGGGTGAGCTGGTCGAAGGATTCCCTCGTCACTATATCCGGATTAATCCGACCGACCCTAACGCGCCCGATGCTCATGCGGATCCGAACACAACGATGATTCAGCTTGCCAATGGCGGTGGCCTGCATCCGGGGCGAAATGTGGTCGGCGGTGACTTCCTTCATCTGGTGCGATTCGGTATTCGCGGGGCAAACGATCCGCTCATTCGCGATTCAATCGAAGTCATCGATCGCGTCGTCAAACATGATCTGCCACAGGGCCCGGGCTGGCGTCGCTACAATCACGACGGCTACGGGCAAAAGGACGATGGCAGTGCCTACGACGGAACGGGTGTCGGGCGTTGCTGGCCGATTTTGACGGGAGAACGCGGCCATTACGAATTGGCAGCCGGGCGCGATCCAAAGCCGTTCATTGCGGCAATGGAAAATTTTGCGAACCAAGGTGGCATGATCACCGAACAGTTATGGGACGGACCTGACCTGCCTGATGCTAATATGAAACGCGGTTGCCCAACCGGCGCGGCAATGCCGCTTTGTTGGTCGCACGCCGAATACATTTCGCTCGTGCGCAGCCGCCATGACGGCGTCTGCCTTCACCGCGTCGAACCGGCATTCCAGCGCTACGTGTTGCATCCAACGGAGAGCAACTACGAGATTTGGAGTCTGCGCCATCCGCTTCGGCGCGTATCTCGCGGCAAAATTTTGCGGATCATCCTTGCTGCCCAGGCAACGGTCGTCTGGTCAACCGACGACGGGGCGCAGACCAATTTGGTGGATACAATTCATGAGAGCAGGCTGAACCTCTGGTTCGCAGATTTTCCAACCGCAGACTGGCCGGCCGCTTCAGTGCTTACATTTACATTCTTTTGGAAACGCGATCAGCGTTGGGAAGGCCGTGACTGGCAGGTAAGCGTCTTATCAGAGCAACTCTCCTGAAGTAATGAAGAGGTGCAATTGGATGTCTGCCAGCCCGGCTGACTCGGCCGACGGGCTGCCAGCCTGGCGAATTAGGCCGGGCAGGATGGCAGCCTGACATCCGATCGCGCTGCATCTGCGCTCGACACCTTACCTCGCGGTGGCCGATAGTAATGGACAATTCGGCGGAACAATCACCCGAATCGCCCTCGGTACGGCTTCATATCGGACGCTCGAAAACTGCACCGGTTCGCCATCCAGGTTCACTGGAATCGCTTCTTCGGAATGGGCTTCGGCCCAAGGGGTTTGCCAATAGGAGATGTACTCGCCATCTGGTGAAAGCTGTTGTAATTCTCGCGCGGCGGTGAGCAGCGCGATCGCCGGTATATGACGAACGACAAGCACATCTAGCAAACCGTCGTCTATAAATGCGCGCGGAGCGACTTGGACACTCCCGCCCGTCTGGCGGCCGTTCCCGACGATTGCTATCGGCCCGCTCCCAGTGATTTCGCGATCCGGCAAGGTGAGCCTTCCGTGATATTGATGAACGTTCATTGCTAGAATTGCACCCATCACGGTGTACGCCTTAGGGCCAAGCAGGCGTTTGAGTTCCGGCGGAGTGGTCGCTGTGACCGCGGCGCCGAAGCCAATGCTTACTACATTCAGGAACCAGTGCTCATTGGCCTTGCCGACGTCGATTGGTACTGCCTCGCCTTCCATACAAAGCGCCAGCGCCGTCCGGAGATCACGCGAGATTCCGCACCCGGTAGCAAAGTCATTCGCGGTCCCTAGTGGCATCACTCCCAAAACGGGCCGCGCACCCATGGAGAGATCCATTAAGCCATGAAGCACCTCGTTCAGTGTACCATCCCCACCCGCAGCAATCAGCAAATCCACTTCACCTGCTTCCGACACAAATCGCCGCGCGTCTCCCTTTTCCCAAGTCACTCGTACTTCGATGCGATGCCCGACTTCTCGTTGCCGAACAACTGCAGCCCGCAGCGCGTCATTGCCGGCCGCTTTCCCATTGAGAATCAACTGAACTCTTCTACTCCTCGCCTTGGTATTCATCGAGACGGACGCGGCAGTTCGAAAAGTATCCGACTTTGCAAGGAGAATCTTTCGTTCCCGCACGCGCAGCGCGGATTAACTTACAAGTATCCATGTCGGCGCAAGCGCGAAAGCCGTACGCAATTCGTTTGCTTAACGAAGCAGTTTTCCGCAGCTTGCGACTGACACGCTTCGCAGGTATTTGAACGCTGCACCGTGGAGGATTTCTGACCCAGGCCGAGAAATTCAGCCTAAACACAGTTAGATGGCGGAGAAAATCTTGAAAGACCTGCTGCTGGATATTCGTTATGCGCTGCGCGTGCTTTGGAAGTCGCCCGCGTTCACGCTCGTAGCGTTACTCACTCTGACGCTTGGGATTGGGGCAAACGTCCTCGTCTTCGGAGTAGTGAATGCGGTCCTGTTTCGTCCGCTGGAGGTGAGCGACCCGCAGAACCTCTACGAGCTTCGCCTCAAGCCGTGGACGGCTTGGAAACTACTGACGACTTCGTATCCCGCGTTTGAGGACTACCAGCAGCGAAACACCACCTTCAGCGGCCTGGCCGGCTTTGATGGATATTCAGGAGGGAGATTGCGCTGGGGTAATGCGGTGAAAATTGTCTCCGGCTATTCCGCGACCGGCAACTATTTCGATCTGCTGGGGGTGCAGCCGGCGATAGGACGGTTCTTCCACGAGGCGGACGTGCACGGTCCGAATTCAGCGCCTTATATGGTGTTGAGCGATGGTCTTTGGCGAAGCGCATTTAACGCCGATCCCGGCGTAGTTGGGACCACCGTGCGGCTCGGCAAAGATCCTTTCATGGTGGTGGGCGTAGCCCCGCCGCGGTTTCACGGCACGGAGCGATTTGTCTGGCCAGACTACTGGATACCCGTCGTGAATCACTTCGATGCGGAATACCTGCGGGATCGGACGGGCCATCCTTTGACGGTGTTTGGCCGGCTCAAGCCAGGCGTGACGCCCGAGCAGGCTGCAGAGAATCTGAGTGCGATCGCGGCGCAGTTGGCGAAGGAATATCCAAAGACGGACACGGGAGTGCCGCTGCGGTTGATCCGTCCCGGACTCTACGCCGACGAAGGTGACGTCATTCGCGGCTCTCTTTACAGCGTGGCGGGGCTCGCTCTGCTAGTGCTGGTCGCGGCGTGCGCGAATCTGGCCAGCCTGTTTGCGGCGCGCGCGGCGGATCGCAGCCGGGAACTGGCGGTCCGTGTCGCGTTGGGAGCGGGCCGGTGGCGACTCGTTAGGCAACTCCTTACTGAGGCGATGGTGTTGTCGATGCTGGGCGGCGCCGCGGGGCTGATAATCGCAAGTCTGCTGCTGGGTGCGCTGAACCGGGGGTCATTGCCGAGCTTCATGGCGCAATCGCCCTATAGCCATCTGGCAGTGGGTGTCGATGTGGGTGTCTACCTGGCGGCCCTGATCTTCACACTCGTAAGCGGGCTGCTGTTCGGAATGATTCCGGCGAGAACAGTCTGGCAGAGCAATCCATTGCAGGCGATGAAGAGCGGACCGGTGGATTCAACTCCACTGCGCCGGTTGGCCCTGCGGGATTTGTTGTTAGGCGCACAAATTATAATCTGCACGCTACTGGTAACGGCCTCGCTCGTCGCCGTGCGCGGTATGGTGCGCATGCTGCACGCCCCGCTCGGCTTCGACCCGCAGAATGCGATGGTGGCGGAAATGGACTGGCCCGAGGTGGAAGGCAACATCCCGCTGGAGAAAACAAAGGCGATGATCGACGCTGTGCGAAGCATCCCCGGGGTGACGGCGGCGGCGACCACGAGCAAAGTGCCCTTCACTGGCGGTCTGCGTGGCGTTCCCGTTTACCCGCCAGGGACGACCGACTTCAGCCTGAACAATTCTGTGCTGGCGCCGTACCGGTTTACGATATCTCCGGGCTACTTCGAAGCTGCCCGTACCCGGCTCATTAGTGGCCGGGATGTCTCATGGCGTGACACGGCACAGACGCCGTATGTGGCGATCGTGAACGAGACCTTCGCGCAGAAGATGTGGGGCGACACGCCGGCGATCGGACAACGCTTTATTATATTGGGCCACTTGAGGCAAGTGGTGGGCGTGGCGGAGAACGGCAAGTACCACGAGATGCAAGAGTCGCCCGAGCCTGTTGTTTATCTGCCGTTGTCCCAAAGCGATCAGTGGCACGTGACTTTCGTCGTGCGGTCGTACCGGGCGCCGAACGAAATGGCGCCCGAGCTCGAACGCATCCTCAGCGCAATGGAGCCGAATGCACCGATCACCGTACAGAGCTGGCCGGATGCGATGGCGGGTGCGCTGTTCGCGCCACGCGCAGTAACATTAGCACTTGGCGTCATGGGCATGCTCGCGGCGATGCTGGCGGTGACGGGGATCTTCGGCATGGCGGCCTACAACGTGAGCCGCCGGATGAAGGAGCTGGGCATCCGCGTGGCTTTGGGCGCGCGCACGAAGCACGTGATGAGCGCCGCGGTGGGACGGCCCATCGTGCTGCTTGGGGCCGGATCGTTAGTGGGGCTGCTGCTGTGTGGCGTCTTCGCGAGCCGGCTTTTGGGGCAGATTGTGTATCAAGCGAACCCGCGAGATCCCGTGGTCGTGGTCGGCGCTGTGCTAACGATGGCGATGCTCGGCATTGTAGCTTCCGCCATTCCAGCGCTGCGAGCGCTTGCCGTCGATCCATCCAAACTCTTGCGGGAAGAGTGA
>WNGJ01003645.1_pt1 | contig 17561 bp, 13 predicted proteins | sample 5400611 | NCBI WGS metagenome assembly WNGJ01 (sample SAMN13153375, study PRJNA577476) | soil metagenome | isolation source: 40 cm soil or saprolite under Garry oak tree replicate 1 | place: USA:California | collected 2016-06-15 | reverse complement strand
GCGCTTCTACACGTACTATCCGGCGATGGCCCGGCAACCCGACGGGGTGACGTGCTACGGCACCTTTGGCGATGCGACGACGAGCTACGCGCCCGCGGCGATGAGCCTCGGGGGGTGGCATCACGTGGAGTTCTGGGTGAAGCTCAACACGCCCGGCCAGAGCAATGCCAGCCAGACGTTCTGGGTCGATGGCGTCCGGCGCGGCAGCTGGTCCGGGCTAAGGTTTCGGAACAGCAACGTGCTTCGGTTGAATGGAGTGCAATTGACGTTTAGCCGTGGGACCGCAGGCTCCGCAGCCCAAGAACTGTCTGTAGACCACGTCGTCGTCTCGACCACGCGGCCCTCCCCCTGAGCAGCTGTCCCCCAAGGCGTTCCCTGAGCCTACCGCACCAAATCGCAGCACCCTGTCAGTCCGAAGTTCGCCAACTCTCGCATGCTCATCGCCTTATCCCGCACTACTTGCGCGCTTTTTCACCCGTTGCTATGCTGCCCCAGTTGCTGGGGTGACGCGGCAGTTGTTGTATGCGCGCAACACCTCGCAACCGCTGCTCAGAGCAAAACCGCCGAAAGGCGGTGACGCAGAGCTAGGGGACTACGGCGATCTGGACGGTCGCCACGTCAGCCCGGCCGCCAGCGACTCGAGAAGGTCTCGAGCTCCAGGCGGCTGTTTCGTTTTGTGGCCCGTCTGGCAAACCGTAGTTCGGCAGGATCGCCCCTCCCGGCTGGGAGAGACGACAAAGGCAAACCCGGCGAAAGCCGGGGACGCAAAGCCCCGAGGCTACCGCACGCGTTCCAGCGTGCCACGCTAGTCGAGCTGCCGAACCTCACTCTCCTCGCGCCGGAGGGGTGTATGCGTTTTCCGACCAGTTGGCAGCGTGCGGTACTGCTGTGCGTAGCGCTGTTTGCAGCCTGCGAGCAGCAGCCCAATGCGCTCGGTCCCGACTTCGGGGTCGTGTCCATCTCCCTCTCGCCGCGCGTCGATACGGTGCAGGTGGGCGACAGTATCCGCCTGTCGGCGACCGTCATCATGAACAACAATCAGGCGCCCCGCGCGCTGAACTGGACCAGCGCCATGAGTGCCCTGGCGAGCGTCAGCCAGACGGGCATGGTGCGCGGGCTGCACTCGGGCGCGGGCTTCATCATCGCGTCGAGCGGCAACAAGAAAGACTCCGCCTCGGTCACGGTGCTGTCCCTGACGCCGCCTCCGCCGGTGCCGGTCGCGGCCGTCGTGGTCAGCCCGGCGTCCAGCACGGTGCGCGTCGGCGCGACCACGCAGCTGACCGCGACGCCGGAGGACGGCAGCGGCACACCGCTGACCGGGCGCACGGTCACCTGGGCCAGCAACAATGTCGCGATCGCCATGGTGAACGGCAGCGGCCTCGTCACGCCGATGACGCCGGGCGCTGCAATGATCACCGCCACGAGCGAAGCCGCGAGTGGCACGGCGGCCGTGACGGTTGCGACCGTCCCGGTGGCGTCGGTGACGGTGACGCCGGCGAGCGCGAGCGTGCTGGTCGGTGCCACGGTACAGCTCTCCGCCACGACGAAGGACTCGGCGGGCAACGTCCTGACCGGGCGCACCATCACATGGGCGAGCAGCAACACGGCAGCGGCGACGGTGAGCGCTGCAGGACTGGTCAGCGGTGGGGCAGCCGGTTCGGCCACGCTGACGGCGACGTGGCCTCGGTAACGGTCATTCCCGCCACGGCGAGCATCCTGACTGGACAGACCGCGCAGCTGAGCGCGACGACCAAGGACTCCGCCGGCAACGTGCTGACGGGCCGTACGGTCACCTGGGCGACCAGCAACCCAGCGGTGGCGACGATCAGCGCCGGGGGACTAGTCACGGGTGTAGCCGCCGGCTCGGCGACGATCACGGCCACGAGCGGCGGGAAGAGCGGCACGGCGGCGGCCACGGTCACCGCGTCTGCGACGAACCCCGGGACCGTAGGCGACCTTGCCGTTGCTAGCGTCACGGACAGTTCAGCGACGCTGTCGTTCACGGAAGTGACCGACGGCGCCGGCCAGCCGGCGGGTTACGACGTCCGGTCAGCGGTTGGTGCGCTTTCGTGGGCCTCGGCTACCAGTGTCACGCGTGGTACCTGCGCGACACCGGTCGCCGGCACTGCCATCGGGGCGAAGCGGACCTGCACAGTGCAGGGTCTTGCCTCGTCCACCGGCTACCAGTTCCAGGTCGTGGCGTTTCGCGGCACCCTCAACGTGAACGCGGTTTTCGGTGCGCTCTCGAACGTCGCGAGCGGCACCACCGCGGCATCCACGGCACCCGTGGCGTCCGTCACGGTCAGCCCCGCGAGCGTCGGTCTCGCGGTGGGGGCAGCTCAGCAGTTCACGGCGACTCTCAAGGATGCTGGCGGCAACACACTCACGGGCCGTGCGGTGACGTGGGCGAGCAGCGCGTTGCCGGTGTCCACGGTGAGTGCGAGCGGGGTCGCCACCGCAGTGGCGGTGGGTACGGCGACGATCAGTGCGACGAGCGGGGGGATCACCGGCACGGCGGCGATCACGGTGACGACGTCTGCGCCGCCCGGGACGTGGCCCAACCAACCGGGCGGGTTCACGCAGCTCAACAACCAGCCCTGGGACGTGATGCTCTCCAACGGCTGGAACTACCTGCGGCGCTCCAGCTCTCAGGACGACGGCATCACCCAGGACGCCGCGGCGCCGTTCTCGCCGCTCAACTTGCTGCGGATTGTGTTCACCCCCGACATGGTGGCGAACACCGAGCCGAGCGTGCACTGGATCAGCTTGCCCGGAGTGAAGGAGATCTACACGGGGTGGTGGATCAAGCTCTCGTCCAACTGGACGGCGAGCCCGGCGGGGGCGGGGAAGATCACGTTCCTGTTCACGAACGGTGCGGGACAGGTCTACACCAACTTCTACCACCAGGGCGGGGATCCCGTCAGCGGCTGGGTGGATGGGCCGCCCTACCGGATCGGCGTCAACACCGAGTGGGCGCCGTACGGGCAGGCGGTGTGGCTGCCGAACGTGACGACCACGTTCATCAATCCGGGCGAATGGCATCGCATCGAGGCCTACTACCGGTGGGAATCGACGCCGGGGTCGTCGGGGGATGGGATCATTCGCTGGTGGGTGGACGGGGTGCTGAACGGCAACTACACCAACCTGCACTATCCGGCGAGTAGCTTCGTCGAGTATCAGTACGCCCCGACGCTGCAGAATCCGCCGTCGGCCACGCAGTACATGTACATCGACCACACGTATGTGAGCACGCCATGAGGTGACAAGATCACCGCTCAGGTCGTCGGAGAGGGTAGGGGTGGGTAGCGCGGGGACAGGGTCCGACGCCACACGTTGACCCAGTCGAGCGCGTCGGCCAGGCGCAGTTTGAGCTTCCACGCGGTATCGTCCCGCGAGATGCAGAAGCGTGGCAGGTCGTCGCGCCCGCCGTGTCGCTTGAGCGTGGTGCCGGCCAGCGTGAGGGAAGCCATCATGCCGGCCTCGCGGGCTGCGTTCACCGTGCGCCTGTCGAACAGGCCGAACGGCACGGCGAGGATCTGCACGGCGTTGGCGAACCGCTCGCGAAGCGTGACGTAGCCGCTCGAGATCTCTCGCGTGAGCTCTGCGTCAGGCAGCAACGGCAGGACGGAGTGGGACACCGTGTGCACCCCCAGGTCAACCGAGGGGATTGCCGCAAGGCGAGCCAGTTCTTCAAACGTCATGGACCGCTGGCGGGTCCGGACCCCGGCTTCCTCCTCGAGACTTGCGAGCAGCGCCTCCCGCTCCTCGGGCCAGCGGCCTTTATGGGTCGCGAGCAGCCACTGGCGCAGCGGTCGCAACGGGCCGTATCGGGCCGGCTGGCCCTTTCGATAGTCTTCCGGAAGGCCGCATGCGTCTTCGAGAGCCCGCCACCGCTCCGCGGGGACCCAGGGGAACAGGTCGTCGATTCGGTCCCACCAATACGCTGCCCCCGTATGGGCCGCCTCGGTCACGACGAACGCGGTGAGGGGGATCGCTTCGCGGCGCAGGTAGTCCGCGGCCTCGCTCAGTACCGACGCGTAAGCGTCGTCCACCGTGACGGCGATCAGTCCGGCCGTGCTGCGCCCGGCGAGGTTGCGTCGGACGAGGTCCCGTAGCCGCACGAGCTGGCCCATCTGCCGGGCCGCGGCGATCAGCGACTGGAAGGCCCCGAGGGGCACGTGCACGTCGCTACGCGACGGCGAGGCCTGGCTGGTGATCCCGTGGAAGCAGAGGATCGCTCCCGCCGAGCGCAGAGGGTGGAGCGCTATCACCCGACCCGCTCGAGCACGCTGTGGGCGGGGCGGATGATCTGCACCATTCGCTCGACGACGCGTTCCCACGTGAAGAAGCGCTCGGCACGCGCCCGGCCGGCCCGGCCCATCGTGCCGGCGAGCGTGCGATCGCCGAGCAGCTGCAGCAGGCGCTCCGTGAGCGCGTCGAGGTCGTCGACGGGGATGGTAAACCCCGTTTCACCGTCCACCACCATTTCCGGCACGGCCCACGCGTCTGTCCCGACGCACGGCAGCCCGAAATGCATCGCCTCGATGAACGCAATCCCGAAAGGCTCGAATCGTGTGGGTAGGCAGAAAACGTCTGCCGATCCGTATGCCGTGACGAGCGCGGCCCACCCCGCCGGCTGATTCTTGTCCACGTTGCCGAGCAGCGTGATCCCCGGCTCCTCCGCCGGTAAGGCCGACGGTCCCGCGATGAGCAATCGCGCGCTGGGGATGCGCTCCCGCACCTGCCGAAAGGCATGAATGAGTAGATCGCCGCCCTTACGGCCGAACTGCCGTCCCACGAACAGAATCGTGGGAGGGTGATTGGGGTCGTCTCGCGGGAACGTGCGCGGAATCCGAGTGACGTCGAAGTTCGGGCCCGCGTGGATCGCATGCACGCGGTCGGGCGGCATGCCGAGGTCCTCGAGGAAGGACCGGCGCAACCGATCGCTCAGCGTGAAGATCCCCGCTGCGTTCTGGTAGACGCCCAGCTCGCGCTGTTCCACCTGCGCCAATTCGCGGCGCGTGAGGGAGACGGCGTCGCTGTACCCCGACGCGGCGCCGTGCTCAGCCATCCGAATATTCGAATCGCAACACAGAAAGTGAGGGATCGACCCGGCCCCGAGCGGTTGGAACGTCGCGCCGACCTGCAAGATGAGATCCAGGCGCCCCCGATGAACTGCGATGTGCCGTGCGGCACGACGGGAGCGCAGGCGAAACGGCGGCCCCTGGAGATGAAACTTGGTTGTCCAGCGCCGACGGTCGATGGCAAATGTCAAGGCCGCTCCCAGCACACGATCCGCCCCGTAGAGGTCGACGTCCCCGGTCGCGACGTCGTGCCCACCCGCCCGCAGCGCGTCGACGAGGCTCTTGGAGATGCCCGACCACGCATCCCACGACTCGGCATCGCCTTCGGATAAGAGCAAGATGTTCATATGCACCGCCGCTCGGTCACTGGATGCTCACGTAGGTGTGGTCGATGTACATGTACTGCTCCACCGGGGGAGGGTTCTGCCGGGTCGGTGCAAACTCGAACTGCTGGAACCCGCTGTCGTCGGGATAGCGCACAGTGGTGTAGTCTCCGTTCAGGACCCCGTTGACCCACCACCGAATGATCCCGTCCCTCGCCCCAGGACTCGATTCCCACTGCATGTACCACTCGATCCGATACCATTGTCCGTAGTAGATCTTCGTGGTGGTGACGTTGGGCTCCCAGAAGCTCTGGCCATACGGCGCCCACTCGGGGTCCATGTTGATACGGTGGGGCGCGCGAGAGCCGCCGATATTGATGTAAATGTGCTGGGTGGCGGTATGGAGAAAGCTGATCTTGCCACCGCCCGCGGGACTCGGTGTCCAGTTGGACGAAAGCTTGACCCACCACGCCGCGTAGACCGCGCGCACCGACGGCAGACCTATCCAGTGCACGCTCGGCTCCGTGTTGGGTGCCATGTCTCGTGTGAAGACGATTCGCAGGACCGAGCGCCCTGCCGCGCTGTCCGTGCAAATGTCATCGTCCTTGGAACTCGTCCGCCGCAGATAGCCCCACCCAGTCGTCCTCAGCGCGTTCCACGACTGGTCACTGAGCACGTGAAGTCCTGCGGGCTCTTGCAGCGGTGGCTCGGCCGGCCAGCTTGGGGTCCCGTAGCATGCGGGTACGGCCGGCTCGCAGGCGAGCTGGGCCAGCGAGGCGACCAGGAAGACACAAGCGCCGCGCGCGCGCTGTCTAAGCATGGGACGCCACGTTCCAGCGCCGCATGCGGCCGGGGTAAGCAGCGGCGACCGACGCAGACCGGCTGAGGAGTTCGCCGTACGCCGAGCGGATGCGCTCGCCAATCACCCCCCAACTGTAGGTCTCGATCGCGGTGCGCCGCCCGTTGCGCTCGAGTCGCGAGCGGAGGCGAGGGTCGCCGAGAACCTGGAGGACGCCTTCAGCGAAGGCATCGGCCGAGTCTCGGACGAGGATGTTCCCTTCGTTCACGACGTCGAGACCCTCGCAGCCCACTGAGGTGGACACGACCGCCTTCCCCATCGCCCAGGCGTCGAGGATCTTGAGGCGCGTCCCACCGCCAATCCGGATCGGCACCACGCAGCAGCAAGCCTCCGACAGCGGCGGCCGAATGTCCGGGACGTAGCCGAGGGTCGTCACGTCTGCCTCGGCCTCGTACCTCGTCCGGTGCGCCGGCGGACCGCGACCGATCAAACGCAGAGAGGCTGAGCGGTTTGCCGCACGGACTCGGGGCCAGATGTCCTGCACCAAGAACTCGACTGCGTCCCAATTCGGGTAGCTGTAGGTCGGTCCCACGAAGGCGACACGGCCGGGGACGGGTTGGACATCGCTCGGCCGGAAATACTCTGTGTCCGTCCCGTTCGGCACCACCGCCGTCACAGCTCCCGGGGCCAGCGCCCCCAGTCTCCGGGCGTCCACTTCAGACACCATGACATTCAGGGCGAGCTGCGGACACAGCTGCCGTTCCACATGCTCGAGTCGGCCAGCCTGGAACCTCAAGTAGTATCGGAGCACGCTGGACTTGACTTCCGGTGTGTGCCGCCGCAGCAGGTCGGATTCGATATTCTGGTGCGTGCAGGCGATCGGTACCTGCGGAAGGTTGGCTAGCCAGCCGTGCAGGTCCAGGCTCTCCAGGTGCACTAGGTCGGGCGTCCTCGTGCGAAGGATTGCCCGGAGCCGGGACGCGAACGCCCGGCTGTCGTACAGGTAGTAGGTGTAGGGCCGGCCGCTGGCGACGCTGCGCACGTGGTCCCAGATCTTGCGCGTCAGCGAGTGCTCGCTGGCAATGGGCGTCGGCTCGGCGACGCAGGCGGGGATGCTCCCCAGCATGTCCCGGCCCGCGTCGCGCGCGGCGCCATCGGGGTGATGGTTCAGACGAAAGAATGGCACGAGGTCGATGTCGTAGTCGGCCTGGAGTTGCCGCAGGATATTGAAGGTGCGACTCGCCGCGCCGCTGTGGGGCGGATAGGGAAGGCATTGGGCCAGAAAGAGCAGTCGCGGTCGTGCCGCCATGGCGCCCGCCTCTCTAGCTCCCAGCGCCGTGCGCGTGTAGCGCGTGCCGTGGGTTGCGTGGGGGCGCGACCTTTGCGAGAGCGACCGCCAGGGCCACGAGCGTGTAAAGCATGTCCGAAAACGCGAGTGACAGGAAGAATGCCCCCACCACCCACCCGACCAGTGCCGCCATGAGGCTCTGCGCGAGGCGCGAGAGTTTCGTGAAGGAAGGACCCGCCTCGCGAGACTGTCGCGCCACGCGACCGAGCGAGGCCAACGCGCTCGCGATCACCCCGACCAGGAGCAGCAAGCCTGGAACCCCGAGCTCGGCACCGACCTGCACGAAGCTGTTGTGGGCCGCGCCCCACCACACGCCGATCCCACGCTCCTGGAGCTTCGCCAAAGGCGAAATCGTGCCCTCGGCTACCTGGAAGTTGCCCAGTCCGACTCCCAGCAGCGGACGCTGCGCCATGTAGCCCAGACCGCGCTCCCAGATTTTCATGCGGCCGGCGTCGGACGTCATGTTGTAATCCCGGGTGGGGTGCATGACAGTCTGCATCTGGGTCCAGTACTGCTCACTCGCAGTGGCGAAGACAACAGCGAGGATTACAACGAGCCCCGCCACCCTCGAGCGGACTGGAAGGGTGGTAAACCGCAGCAGCACGAAGGCGGTAACGGCGAGCAGCGCGAGAAACCCGCCCCGGGACCCCGAGCGAATCAGTCCCACCCCCAGCACGCCGAGCCCGACGATTGCCAGGCCGCGCAGCAGCGGGCGTCTTTGACCGAGGGCGAAGTAGAGGCCCAAGGGCATCGCCGTGACGATCAAGGTCGCAAAGTCATTCGCATCGTAGTCGTAGAGCTTTCCGAGCCGCCAGCTGTCGGCGCCGAGCTGGAACCGCGAGAGCACGATGGCCCCGTACGCGACCGTCACGACGTAATAGACAAGGATCAATCGTTCCACATCGCGCAGGCTGCGGATGCTGCCGGCGAGCACGAAGAACATCACGACGGTCTTCAGGAAGTCCGTAAGCAGCTGGAACGCCAGGCCCTGATTCAGGGCTGCGGGCACGGAAAGCGCAGCCCAGAGCAGCAGCCCCAGCAAGCAGGTTGTCGTGCGCGACCCGAGGCGCTCCACGCGTCGCGGCCCCGATTGCTGCAAGACGTACAGAGCCACACCCAGCCCGGAGGCCACCAGCGCCGGCTTGAGCGGCAGCAACACCGGGAAGAGCTGATGCACCCGGCCTACCGCCGTGGCGATATAGACCGCCACACACACGAGCAACAGATCCCATCCAGGGGGCCGCACCTCCACTACCGGCGCCGCAGCCCACGGCGCGCGGGACGCTAACAGCGATTCACTCATATGTCCGGCCGGAACCGCAAGAGTAGAGCCACGAGGCAAAGCGGGGTGCGTCGGCCTGGGGAAACGCCTCCTGCTGCGTCGACGCCATGGTTTTCGACCCCTCGCCGCAGCCTCGTCCCCAACCTGCGACCGGCCCGCATGTTGCACTGCAGGAAGAGGTCATGCGCATCCTGATCACCGACGGGAACGAGCGCGTCGCCCTGGCGGTCGCGCGATCGCTGGTGCGAGCGGGTCATTCGATTCACGTGACTGCGCTCACGCGCCTCTCTCTCGCCGGCGCCTCGCGCGGCACCCGTCCCCATCTCCTCGCGACCGACCCACTCCACGACCCGGCAGGCTACGCGCTTCAGGTGGGGCGCGTGGCCGAGCGACAGGAGATCGACGTCCTGCTGCCGATGACCGACGCGTCCCTTGAAGCTCTGCTCGAGTACCGGCACGTGCTCCCCGCCACGGTCGTCCTGCCGTTCCCCGACCTTGCCACATACCGCGCCGCTTCGGACAAGGCACACGTGCTTACCCTCGCGCGGACGTGCGGGTTCGCCGTCCCCGAGACCCTGCTGATCGCAACACCGGCGCAGTGCGGCACAACGATGCCCGGCGCCGGCTTCTTCCCGGCGGTCGTGAAGCCGCATCGCTCGGTGGTGACGGTCGGCGGTGTTAGACGCAAGACCGCCGTGACGGTCGTCGCGGACGCCGCCGCGTGCCGCCTCGCGCTGGCGGCCCTTCCGCAAACGGCGTTCCCGGTCCTACTGCAACGTCGGGTGGAGGGTGTGGGCGAGGGGTTCTTCGCATTGCGCTGGGCCGGTCGGACCGTGGCCATGTTCGCGCATCGCCGCCTGCGGGAGAAACCGCCTGCGGGCGGGGTGAGCGTGTACCGCGAGAGCATCCCCCTCGACCAGCGGCTGGTCGGTCCCGGGCTCCGCCTGCTCGAGGCGCTTGACTGGAACGGTGTGGCGATGGTCGAGTGCAAACGGGAGCCCTTGACGGGACAACAGGTCGTCATGGAGGTGAATGGCCGGTTCTGGGGATCACTGCAGCTCTCCGTAGACGCCGGCGTTGACTTTCCTGCGCTCCTGGTCCGCTGTGCTGCGGGGGAGACGGTGCCCGAATGCCGTCAGTATCGCGTGGGCGTCCGAAGTCGTTGGTTCTGGGGGGACGTGGACCACCTGTACCTGCGGCTCACGCGCTCCCAAGCGGCGCTCCAGATGGATGGCGGGGCGGGCTCACGCCTCGCCGCGCTACGGGACTTCCTGCGTGTGTCCCCAGGGCGCGACCGGTGCGAGGTCTGGCGCTGGCTCGATCCCGCGCCCTTCATGGTGGAAACCATGCAGTGGCTTGGCTGCTTACGTCCGCCTGCCCCTCACTCCACGTACAGCCGGTGCCAGGTGGAGAAGCACAGCAGCGCCCAAAGAATCCCCTCCCGGTTGTGACGCGCCGTCACGTGCTCGCGGAGCAGCGTGTTCACGGCCGACGGAGCGAAGTACCCCAAGCGACGCTGGCGGTCGGGCGATAGCTCGTCTGCGAGCATGTCGCGCAGCTCGTGTCGCAACCAGGCGGACGTCGGACCGACGAACCCCCGTTTGGGTGCCCGGAAATGGGCGGGCGGCAGCCGGGGACGCAGGGCACGGCGCAGCAGCCGCTTGTTCTGCCACCAGCGGCCGATCTTCACGCGCTCGGGGATAGGGAAGACAGCCTCCACCAGGACGTGATCGACGAACGGCACGCGGACCTCGAGCGAGTGCGCCATCGCCAGCCGATCGCTCAAGGCGAGGATGTCGTCAGGGAGAAATGTCATGTAGTCGAGGTACAGGCCCGCGGCGAGTCCGGTGGGGCAGCCCTGGGCCTGGAACAGCTCCCGGAACCGCGTCCGAGCGGCCTCTCCAGTGATGTTCGCCCGCAGGCCCGGCGTGTATAGCGCCGGGCGCTCGCCGTTGGCGAAGCGGCTCAGGAGCGCGAGGAACCGATCCGGCGGGCCACCACCGTCGGAGCGCAGGAACCGCTTCACTCGATCGATGCCGAGACCCCCGTTCGCCGGCTCCGGGAGCAGTTGGCTCGTAACCCCGGCCAGGCGCCGCACCGTCGCCGGCAGCCTTGCGTACTGCTCCCCTGCCAAGAGGCCGATGTGGCGCCGGTAGCCCGCAAACAGCTCGTCGCCCCCGATGCCCGTCAACGCCACCTTGTAGCGGCTCCCCACCGCCTGGGAGAGCAGCCACGTGGGGATCGCCGAGTCGTCGGCGTGGGGCTCGTCGAGCGCTCGCACGATCGGCTCGAATGTGTCGCGAACCTCCGGGCGGATGTCGATGACGGTGAGCTCCGCGCCGTAGCGCGTCGCCTGCGCACGCGCGAGATCGGTCTCGTCCGCCGCCGCGGCCCCTGAGCCGAAATACCGCGCCGTGAAGGCATGCGGCGGCCTCCCCGTGAGGGCCATGCTTGCCAGCACGGCGGACGAGTCGAGGCCGCCGCTCAGGAAGGCGGCGACCGGTACGTCGCTCACGAGGTGCGCGGCCACGGATCCGTCGAGCCACTCCCGCACGCGCGCCTCCGGGTCGGGTGGACCCGACGGCGAAGCGTGCGGGAACTGCCAGTAGCGGCGATCCGTAACCCCGCCGTTCCGCCGCCACACAAGCGTGTGGCCAGGCTCGAGCTTCCGGACGTCGAGGAAGGGAGATGCGGGGGCGGGGATGTACCCCAGCTGGAAGTACGTGTCGAGCGCCTCCCAGTCGAGCGCCCGGGACGTGAGGCCCACCGCGTGCAACGCCTTCAACTCCGAGGCGAACGCGATCCCCCACGGACCGCTCACGACGTAGAGCGGCTTGATTCCGAATCGATCCCGGGCGAGCAGCAACGTCTCCGCGGACGCGTCCCAGATGGCGAAGGCGAACATGCCACGAAGCGGCGTGACGCAGTCGGCACCCAGCTCTTCGTACAGATGCAGGACGGTCTCGGTGTCGCTGTGCGAGCGGACCGCGTGTCCCCGGGCCACGAGGCCGTGGCGCAGGTCCTGATAGTTGTAGATCTCGCCGTTGAAGACGATCAGCTTCGAGCCGTCCTCGTTGAAGATGGGCTGGCGGCCGCCGTCCAGATCTATGATGCTGAGGCGACGCATCCCCAGGCCGGCCGCCCCCTGCACCCAGACGCCCGCGTCGTCCGGGCCGCGATGCTGCAAGACCGAGCACATCTGTCGCACCAGCGCTTTCGGTACGGGGCGCTCCCGCTCGCGGTACACAACCCCTGCGATGCCGCACATGTCGCGTTGCTCCCCCGTTTCCAGGCCGGCCATGCCAGGAGCAAGAGTGGCGCCACCTTTCACCCGGCCCTCGTGTGTTCTGGGTGTGGCCTCCGCGCAACAGGCTGCGGCATGGTGTGTGTCTTGCAAACGGATTCGGATCGAAGGTTGGGAGTCTGTTGGCACGTCATCTCGATGGGGAGGGGTTCTCGAAGTGGAAGCCTTGCCGTTGACAAGCGAGGCCGCGGGCGCGGTCGTGCGCACATCGCTGGCGGACGCTCTGGCGCTCGGACCGGCTGCGTGGGACGCGCCGTCCCCCTTCATGAGCTGGGCGTGGCATCGTGCGTGGGCCGACTCGGCCCCGGCGGACGAGGTCCGCTCGAGCGAAACGTGGGTGGTTTGCGGTCCCGACGGAGCCGTCGAGGCGCTCCTCCCCCTGCGGCTCGGGCGCGTCCCGTTCCACCGCGTTCCGGTGGCCGCTCTCACCTGGGCCATCGGGGATCTCGGCTGCCCGGATCATCTCGACGTGCTTGCGGCGCCGGACGCGGACCTCGGCGCACTGGCTGCCGCGCTCGAGGACCTCCCTTGGCAACTCCTCATCCTGAGCAACCTCGCGCCCAACGCGACGCAGGCGCGCCGCCTGTGTGAGATGATCGCCGGTCACGGCCACGGGCTGCGTCACCGGCCCTTGTGGGCGTGCCCCTATCTCGAGTTGTCCGACGAGTGGGAGCGGTACCTCGGGACCCTGACGCCGACGCGCCGCCAGACCCTGCGGCGCAAGGAGCGAAACCTGCGGCGGGTCCATGCGGTGGCACTCACGGATTACGACGGCGACCGCTTGGACGAAGGGTGGAGGCACCTCGTGACGCTGCACCAGCGTCGCTGGGAGGGCGCGGGGGGCGGAGCGTTTCAGGAGGCTGGCGCAGCACGCTTGCAGCGGCGGTTCGCCGCCGAGCTGGCTGCGCGTGGCCAGCTGTGGTTGACCACGCTCGACTTGGACGGCGAGCCGGCCGCCGCCTGGTATGGGTTCACCTGGCGCGACACGGTCTATTTCTATCAAGGTGGCCGCGATCCCCGCTGGGAGCGCGAGAGCGTCGGCCAGGTCCTGATGGGTGCCATGATCCGGCGGGCGATCGAGCGCGGGTACCGGCGCTTCGACTTCCTGCGGGGGGAAGATTCCTACAAGCGATTGTGGACCAGCACCCAGCGCATGACCGAGGAGATCATCATCTTCCGCCGTGGCTGGCGTGGGCGCTGGCTGCAGGCGCTCGATACGGCGGCGGAATTGCGGGCCCGGCTGCGCGTCCGTTCGCGGCCGGGTGGGGCGGGGGCCGCCGATGGTTGAGCGCCGCCGGGCGCCGTCGAAGGGCGTCCTCCTCATCGTGTCCATCGACACCGAGGAGGACAACTGGCATCGTAGCCGGGAGGACGTGACCCTCCACAACATCGCGGCGCTTGGCCGGCTCGGGCGGCTCGGCCGGCTCTTCCAACGCTTGGGCGTGCGCGCCACCTACTTCACCACTTATCAGGTCGCCATCCAGGACGGCGCCGTCGAGACCCTGCGAGAGGTCTGCTCGGACGGAAGCGCGGAGATCGGGGCGCACCTCCATCCCTGGAACACGCCACCGCTGGCGGAGGCTTTCGTGCCCCGCAATTCGATGCTCAAGAACCTGCCGGCCGAGCTGCAGCTGGCCAAGCTGCGGCGGTTGACCGCCGCGCTAGAGGAGGCGTTCGAGGTCACGCCCCGGGCGTTTCGCGCCGGCCGCTACGGTCTGGGGCGCGAGACGGTGGGAGCGCTGTTGTCCTGCGGCTACTGCGTGGATTCGAGCGTCAGTCCGTTCATGAACCTCGAGCGGGTGGACGACGGCCCCACATTCGTCGGCGCGCCGCTCGACGTGTATCGCCTCGCGCCCGACCGCGACGTCCGCTGCCCCACCCCCGATGGCCCCGTGCTCGAGGTCCCACTCTCGTACGGTTACAGTCGCGGGCCCTTCACCCTGTGGGATCCCGTGCGCCGCCTCCTCGAAGCGGCGCCCTTGCGGTGGTTCCACCTCGCCGGGATTGCGGCCCGCCTCGGCGTTGTGCAGCGGATCTCGTTGAGCCCCGAGCTGGCGTCCGTCCCCGACATGCTCACGCTGTCGCGTCGGCTGCTCGAGCATGGCGTACGGCACTTGCACGTGTCATGGCACAGTCCGAGCCTCAAGCCCGGTCTCAGTCCCTTCGCGCCGACGGCTGCGGACGTGGAACGCCTGTACGCCTCGGTCGAGGCGTACGTCGAGGGTCTGTCGCAGATCACCCCCGTCACTTTCGCCACGGTCAGCGAGGCGGCTGCCGTCTTGCAGTAGTTGCGGGGCTCCTGTGGCGGCAGCGCAACTCCCCGGCGCAGCCCCCACCCCCAGCTGTGGCCTCGCGCCGTTTGGCACAGGACCTGCGCTTCCTGCGGCGGACGGTCCGGTCGAGCATCCTCAGGGAAGGGAATCCGTGCTCAAGAGCGTCGGTAGCAACTGGATCATCACTTTGGTCACCATCGCCGCGGCGTATTTGCTCACGCCGTTCACGATCCACAAACTCGGAGACGCGGGTTACGGCACCTGGAACCTGATCAATTCGATCACCGGGTACCTCGCGTTACTCGTGCTCGGCGTGCCGATGGCCTCGGTGCGTTACTTCGCGGAGCACGTCGCGACCGGTGACATGCGCCAGCTCAACCAGGCGATCGGCAGCTGTACGGCGCTGTATCTGGCAATGGGAGCGGTCGCGTTGGTCGTCGGCGTCGGGCTGTACGTGTTCTACGTCCTCACGTACCACATCCCGCCGGCGATTGAAGCGGACGCCCGCTGGGCATTCGCACTCACGGTGCTGTACGTGGCCGTCGGGTTCGTGGGGGTCCTTCCGAACGGCGTCCTCGCCGCCAACGATGACTTCCTCCCGCGCAACATGATTCGGCTGGCCGGCGTGGTGCTGCGCCTGGGTCTCACCCTTGGGCTGCTGACCCTGCGCGCGTCGTTGAGCGTGCTCGCCCTCATCCAGCTCGCCTGTCTCGCCTTCGATTTCTCGCTCTGTTCGTGGCTCGTGCTGCGTCGTTATCCGGGCACGCGCATCCGCCTCGCGGACTTCGACTGGGGGATGGTGCGGCGCATCTTCTCCTTCAGCTTGTACGTCCTCGTCTTGAACGCGGGGGCCCGGCTCTCGTTCGAGACGGATTCGCTCGTGATCGGAAGGTTCCAGGACGTGAGCTCGATTCCGTACTTCACGGTCGCGAACAGCTTCATCCTCTACCTCATGGAGTTCATCATCGCGATTGCCGCCGTGGTCATGCCGTTGGCGACGCGCCTGAAGACGCAAGGGCGGGAGGCGGAGCTGCGCGAGACGTTCCTCAAGTGGTCCAAGGTCGCCCTGTCGGTGACGATGATGGCCGGTCTGTTCCTGCTGGTGCTGGGCCCGCGCTTCATCGCCTGGTGGATTGATCCGACCTTCGAGCAGCCGGCGGGCCAGGTGCTGCAGATCCTCATGGTCTCTTATCTAGTGTTCCTCCCGGTCCGCGGCGTTGCGCTGCCCATTCTGATGGGGTTGCACAAGCCAGGCCTGCCGACCATCGGGTTTCTGGTCGCGGGGGTGATCAACCTCGCTCTCAGCATCCTGCTGGCGCGGCCGCTGGGCCTGGCGGGCGTGGCGATCGGGACGGCCATTCCCAACGTCCTGTTCGCGGTGCTGGTGCTCGTGCACGCCTGCCGCGAGCTCGACACGCCGGTCGCGGAGTACCTGCGCTACGTCGTGCCCCGCGCGACGCTCGGGGCGCTCCCGGTGCTGGCCCTGTTGCTCTGGTTCAAGCTCGATCTCGACGTCCGCAGCTTAGGCGGCCTGGCGGGTGCCGGCGTCGCGATGCTGCTGCTCTTCGCCGTGACCTGGGTGTTCTTCGTCTACCGAAACGATCCGTACATCGACCTGCGCGGCCGGGTGGCGCGGCTGCGAGTCGGGGGGAGGGCGTGATGACGTGGGTCGCGGGGCTCGTTATCGCGGGCGTAGTCTCGCTCGTCGCCGGGGAGCTGGGATCACGGTGGTGGATGCGTCGGTACACCCGATATCGCGTGTGGCCGCCGGGCTGGCGCCTCGAGCTGAGGCAAGACCCTGGGGTCTGGGCGGAGGTGGAGCCACGCGTGCGCTTCGAGATCAACGCCGACGGCGAGCGGGGCGGCGAGCTCACCGGTGATACCGCGGGCCTGTACCGCGTCCTCGTGGCGGGAGGAAGCGCGGCCGAATGCTTCGCCCTCGACCAGCCCACCAGCTGGCCGGGCACACTCGAGCGGCTGCTCAACGACGCGGGGAGCCTCGACGCCCTGGGCGCGCGCCGGGTGCACGTCGGCAACATCGCGCACTCGGGAGTCGGGTCCGCCGAGCTGAACCTCATCTTGGAGCGTGTCCTGCCCCAATACGGCCGCCTCAACGCCATCCTCATCATGGTTGGGGCGAGCGACATCTATCACTGGCTGGAAGAGGGTGCACCACTGCAACCGCCGTCGATCGTTTCGGAGCTGGGGCTGTTCTCCTGCCACCCTCGGCAACCGTTCGGCTGGCGGCCCGGTCAGACCGCGCTGGCGGAAGTCGCCCGCCGCCTGCGTCGCTCGTGGCTGCGTCCCCTGGAGATCAAGGAACACGCCGGGTCCTGGGTCGTGGCCGCGCGGAAGATGCGCGCCGCGGCCAAAGAAGTGCGGGCCAGCGTGCCCGACCCGGCGCCCGTGCTGGATCACTTCGAGCGCAATTTCGCCCGCCTCGTCCGCCGGGCGCAGGCTCATGCGGATCGCGTCCTCATCCTGCGGCAGCCTTGGTTCGAGAATCCCTACACCGCCGAGGAGGCAGCCCGTTTCTGGCACGGGGGTATGGGCAAGGCTTGGAAGGACACGATCACCGTGTATTACAGCCTGGAGATCGTGAACCACCTGATGGACCTCGTGGACGCTCGGGTCGCCAAGATCTCGACCGCACTCGGCGTCCAGAACCTCATGCTGCGGCCGTTGCTGACCCAGGGGCTGCGTCACTACTACGATCACAATCACCTCACCGCCGCCGGCGCTGCCGTTGTCGCCGGTGCGGTCGCCGCCGCCATGCTGCGGCCTCCCCCGACCACCCGGCCGTCTCGCAGTCGGGCGGTGGGAGACTCATCCTCGGCCGCGGTCGCTACCGGCTGACTCGACCCGAGGCGGGCGGATGGTAGTACTGCACATCGCGGCGCCAGCGGCGTTCGGCGGCCTGGAGCGCGTGGTTCAGGCGCTCGCGCTCGGGTTCCGCGGCCTGGGACACGACGTACATGTCGCGCCCGTCGTGACGGCGGCGGGCGCGGATCGCTCATTTCTCGAGCCACTCAGCGGCGCCGGTGTACACACGCACCCACTGGTTGTGCCGGCGCGCGGCTACTTCCAGGAGCGGGCCGCGATCGCCGAGCTGCTCCGCCACGTCCGCCCCGACGTCGTTCATACACAC
>WNGJ01002890.1_pt1 | contig 17565 bp, 19 predicted proteins | sample 5400611 | NCBI WGS metagenome assembly WNGJ01 (sample SAMN13153375, study PRJNA577476) | soil metagenome | isolation source: 40 cm soil or saprolite under Garry oak tree replicate 1 | place: USA:California | collected 2016-06-15 | reverse complement strand
AGCGCTTGCGCACGTCGTCGCCCGGTGCGTCGCTGACGGCCCCCCGCGCCGCCTTGATCAGCAGCGGCACCGCGCTGAATTTGTTGAGCGGGAAAAAGCCCGCGTGTTCGGGGCGCGCTTGCACGGCCAGCGGGGCCTCGAGCTTGAGCTTGTTGCGCATCGCGGTCTCGAGCTGCTGGCGCTGCGCCGGATCGGACGGCGGGTTCGGCGGCGCTGTTCCCAGAAGGCCGGCGAGATCATCAAGCGTGGGCGGCGTATCGAGAATTTCGACCGGCGGCGCCTCCGGCAGGGTGCCGAGGTCGACCGCGTCGGCAATCCGATTGCCGGTAATGGCCTTGTACAGCTGCTCGCGCATCCCTTGGTGCAACTCACCGAAGATGTAGTCGTTAGTAGCAGTGACGCCGATCTGCTGTCCGGATTGGCGGAAATAGCCATTGTCGCCGTTTGGGAGCTTCTTCGCGTTGAGATCATCGAGCACGGCCTGCGGCCAATCGGTGCCGGTCTCCGAATCGAGCAGCCGCGGCGACCACCCGCCCCACCAGATCGAGCGCCCGCCGACGCAATAGGCGAGCCCGGATGCCGCATAGCCTAGGATTGGCGCGGCGTTCCATGCCAGCCCCCAAACCTCGCGGCCGAGATTGATTGATGGCAGATTCTGCATGTGTTCAGCAAGCAGGACCGGCCCCGCTTCGAGGACGAGGATGCGTTCCGCCCGGCTGGTGCTGCGGAACCACAAATGCTCGGCGACGGCGGAGCCGAACGTGCCGCCGCCGATGATAATGAAATCGAACGGCCGCATGTCGCCGCGTGGCGGCAGGGCATTTCCGTTTACGTCCCGCGCGTTGGCGCGATAGGCCGGATCGGAATTGGCGAGCGCTTCGTCAAATGTGTTGCAGACGTATCGCCCGAGCACGTCGAGTGCGAAGTCGGTCGATGGCGAGGACGAGCCGATATTCATGTTGCCCTCCGGTCCCGGCCTTCGTGCGTGTGCCGGACGATGCTCCACTGACAAAGCAGACCGCTATTATAAGTCCGCCGCGCCCAACGAGCGTGAACTACTTCACATTCGGCGATTGCAGGATGCGGTAATTGCGGCAAGCGGATGCGCGGCGGAATCGTTCGCGGGAACCGTTTGGCTGTCCGGAAAGGCGGGCGACAAAGTGAGCTCGCGCGCGTAAGGATCCCGCTTCCATCCGGCGCTGCCGGCACCCTCGACGAAAAACATGTAGGGGTCGCCGTCATCACCCACTTCGGCCAGAAAGCCGCCCAGCTGCCGTCACCCAGTGCTGCCAAATGATCTTCCGAAGCGGGCCGCCAGGACGGTTCGTTGATCACGGCAAGCGCGCTGCCGGCGACCACGGAAACCGTCTTTGCGTTCGGCGCCCAGGTGCGAAAGCCCGTGCCATCGGACCGCACCGTGGCGCCCATGGCGCTGTTCTTGCTAACCCGGCTCAAATCAACTGCCATATGCGCCCGGTTCGTTACGCGGAAGTCGCTGCTCTCAAATAGTTTTGGGATAGGCGCAAAAAAAGCAAGGGCTTGCCGCCGAAGTCTATTCGATCGGCGCCAGTCTTGAACCCGATTGCAGAGCCGGCCGTATCTGTTAGACGATTTCGGAAATGGGTAATTCCACGGAAATGACCACGCCCAACTGCAGCGACACGTTTTACGGCAGAATTCCGGTCTTTCGCGGCTTTTCCAGCCTGATGGACCCGGCGCTGTATTCGGCGTTGCCGGATGACTGGAGCATCGGCGTCGCCGATATCGTGGAATCGACCAAGGCGATCGCGGAGGCGCGTTACAAGGCGGTCAACATGGCTGGCGCGTCCGTGATCGCGGCGGTCGCCAACGCGCTGGAGGGACGCGAGTTTCCGTTCGTGTTCGGCGGCGATGGCGCAAGCTTTGCGGTATCGCCCGAGGACCTTGCCCGCACCCGCGACGCGCTGGCGGCGACCGCCATCTGGGTCGAGGAGAGCCTCAACCTCATGATGCGGGTAGCACTGGTTCCGGTCGCAGCAATTCGGGCGCAGGGTTTTGACGTCCGCGTCGCACGCTTCGGGCCGTCGCCGAATTTGTCCTACGCGATGTTTTCCGGCGGCGGCCTTGGCTGGGCGGAAACCGCGATGAAACGTGGCGAGTTCGCGGTGCCGGCGGCGGCGCCAGGGACGCAGCCCGATCTGACCGGGCTGTCGTGCCGGTTTGAGGAAATTCCATCCGTGCGCGGTCTCATCCTCTCGGTGCTGGTGGTGCCGGCGCGCGGCGCCGATCCGCGGGCCTTTCGCAAACTGATCGAAGACGTTATCGCGCTGGTCGAGCGCAGCCCGGATGCCGGCCGGCCGGTGCCGCCGGGCGGGCCACCGCTGCGATGGCCGCCGGCCGGCGCCGATTTCGAAGCGCGCGCCGCGCGCGGCGGATCGCTGTTGAAGCGGCGCGCGGCTGTCCTCACGTTTACGCTGTTCGCCTATCTCATCATGCGCTTCGGCATCAGTGTCGGCGGCTTCGTCCCGAAAACCTATGTGCGGCAGGTGGTGGAGAATTCCGACTTCCGCAAATATGACGACGGATTGCGCATGATCCTCGATTGCACGCCGGAACTGGAGGCCGCACTGACACGGCGCCTCACTCTCGCCGCTTCCGCAGGGGTCGCGCGGTACGGTCTGCACCGGCAGGACGCGGCGATGATGACCTGCTTTACGCCTTCGGCGCTGCGCAGCGATCACGTGCATTTTATCGACGGCGCACGCGGCGGCTATGCCTCGGCGGCGACGGCGCTGAAGGCGATGGCGGCTTGAGTTGAGCATGATCCGGAAAAGTGGGAACCGGTTTTCCCTCGCGACAAACGCGAAGCGTTTGCGCGGAGATCATGCCAAATAAAGCGATGAGGTCATGATCCGACTCGATCTAATCGGATCATGATCTTGCGCCTCAGTGCGCGGATCGGGTCCAGTTTTCGCCGCCGCAGAGCGAGCCGCCGACGCAGCCTTCGACCTTCAACGCGTCCGGGCCCAACACCGAAATGTTGCTGGCATAGCTGTTGCCGTCATCGGCGTTGTAAATTGGACCAGACCATTTGTTCGGGCCGTTGGGCCGCATGCCGCTGAATAGCGCAAGCCCAATTATTGGGCGTTTGGCCAGGGTTGGATTGGGATTCTTGTCATCGATCTGAGGTTTTCCGGTTGCCGGATTGATCGGGTCCTTCAGCCAGACCACGACCCCGCAAATTCCGCCGCCGCATTTGCTGACACGGACTTTGGCGTCGCCCGCCTGCGTCAGCCAGATTCCGCTCGGGTCAGGACCGGCCTGCGCTTTTGCGGGCGTCACGCCAAGCAACGCCGCGAAAATTGCAATGATGAAGATTGGTCTGCAAGCCATAGATCTCTCCCCGAGAAGCAGGTCTGCATAGCAACAAATCGAATTTGCGCAATGCCATATCCGCCACTCGCGAAGATCATCTGCCCCAGCGCGTCAGGCGGCCTGCGCATGGTCACCAAGGCTGGCCGCATAGGTCGATCACGCCACCCAGCGGCGCGCGTTTGAGTTTGTAGACATATGGCGCGGTGGCCTGGAAGCGAATCCGCCCCTCCGGCTGATCGCAGTAGATTTCGCCGTCGAACGGCTTCCAGCCGCGGCCGACGTAAAACGGCGCGTTGTGCGGTTCGCAAAACAACAGCGCGAAATCGGTGGCGCCTTCATCCTTCAAGGTTTGGATGGCGGCATTGAGCGCAACACTGGCGTAGCCGCGGCGCCGGCTGTCCTCGCGGGTCAAGACGCCGCCGATGCCGCCGGCCCGCATCTTGCGCCCATTCCATGTGATCTCGCGGCGCTGGATACCGACATGGCTGACGACGGCTTCCGAGTCGGCCCGAACCAGCACCCGCCACTCCGGATAGGCAAAAGCAAAGCGGCCCCACGGCAGCTTCGCGACGACGTCAGGCGGCCAGACCGCCGTGAACAGCGGCTCTACCAGAGGCCAGGATGCGTCTCCGTTCAAAACGTCGATCTCGATGCTCATTGCATTCCTAGCCTCTCGCTCCGCGGCGCGGGACCTCGATCACGGACCAGGGCCGTGCGCCTTGCTGTCATAGCGGCAAATGGTATGATTTCGCGATCGGAATTCGGGGGCATCGATGCGCTGGCTTGCCGCCTTTGTCACTGCTTTTTTGGCGGTTTGGCTTGCCAATCAACCCGCCTTGGCGGGGAAGCGCGTCGCACTCGTCATCGGTAATTCGAGCTACCAGAACGTTGCCGCGCTCACCAATCCCGCCAACGATGCAACCGCCATCACCGAGATGTTCAAGAAGGCATCCTTTGATGTGGTCGAGTCGCGCCGGGACCTGAAATACATGGAAATGCGCCGGGCGTTACGCGATTTCGCGGATAAGGCCCGGGGCGCGGATACCGCGGTGATTTATTTTGCCGGTCACGGCCTCGAGGTCGACGGAACAAACTACGTCGTCCCGGTTGACGCTGTGCTGGAACGCGACGCGGATGTCGATGACGAAGCCATCGCCCTCAACCGGATTCTTCTGGCGGCCGAGCCGGCGACGCAGCTGCGGCTGGTCATTCTGGATGCCTGTCGCGACAATCCGTTCACGAAGAAAATGAAGCGCACGATCTCATCGCGATCACTGGGGCGTGGCCTTATCGGGGTCGAGGCGAACAAGCCGAATACGTTCATCGCGTTTGCCGCAAAGGAGGGATCGACCGCCGCCGATGGCGATGGCAAGAACAGCCCGTTTTCGGCGGCGCTGCTGAAACATCTCACCCGGCCTGGCCTCGATATCCGCAAGGCCTTTGGCTTCGTCCGGGACGACGTGATGAGCGCCACCGGCAACCAGCAGGAGCCGTACACGACCAATTCGCTCGGCGGTAATGACGTGGCGCTGGTGCCCGCTCCGGCGTCGCCGCCGGCGGCGAGCGGGAACGCCAACGCCGACATTCGCCACGACTATGAACTGGCCGAACGGGTTGGAACAAAGGAAGCCTGGGATTCGTTTGTGGCGGCAAACCCGTCCGGCTTCTACACGGATCTGGCCAAGGCGCAGCGCAACAAGCTCGCCGCCGAAACGGTGCGGATCGCTGCGACCGAAAAAGCCCGCAATGCCGCGGAGGAGCGGGCAAGACTGGCCGCCGAGGGCGCCAAGGCCAGCGAGCAGGCCAAGGCTGCCGCGCAATCGAAGGCCGCCGAAGAGGCGAGGCTGGCAGCCGAAAAGAAAAAGCAGATCGAAGACGCAAAACTGAAGGCAGCGGAGCAGGCCAAGGTCGCCGAACAAGAAAGACTGGCGACTGAGAAGGCAAATGAGGAAGCCAGGATCGCGTCAACCGAGCAGGTCACGCCAAAACAAGATGAGCCTGATATCGATAAACCCGCGGCTCCGGCGGTCGCGGCGCTGACGCCGCCCGGCACGGCTCCTGCAGAGGCGCCAAAGTCCGATCGACCAGCACAGCAGGACATTCCTCGGCTGCTGCAGTCCGAACTGCGGCGGGTCGGCTGCAAGACCGGTGAGGCCAGCGGCGAATGGAACGCATCGGCCCGCCGGGCGCTTTCGTCATTCAATGACAATGCGGGGACCAGGTTCGATGTGAAACTCGCCAGCCTCGATGCGCTCGATGCGGTTCGCGCCAGGACGGAGCGGGTTTGCCCGCTCGGTTGCGAACGCGGATTCCGTGTCGATGGCGATCGCTGCGTGAAGATCACCTGCGATGGCGGCTATGTCCTGGGCTCGAACGGCAGCTGCCAGAAGCGTCCGGAACCCACGCCAAGGGTCACTCAACGAGAGCGACGGGCGCCCGCAGCGCCAGGGGGCCGGGGCAGGTGCTTTGCCTTCAACGGCAAGCAGGTTTGCGAATAGGAGCTGCGCGTGCAGTCCGGGCGCGGCTGTTTTGTTCCGGTTGTCGCCCGCTCAATGAGCCTCACATTGGGTCCGCGTAATTTGCGGGTGAGAGCAATATGCGATTGCGCCCGATCCGCTAAAGAAAGTGTAAACGCGTTTGCCGGGCTTGAGTCGATCTTCGATCGTCATCTTGCAGTCGTTTCCGCGGATCGTCATCATCACAACGGTGATGTTGTTCGGGTAATCCCGAACGGCACGAAGCGAGTGCCTTCCCACCACATTGAGAGTGGTCGAGCCGCCAGGCGACTCAGTCCTGCGACCCAGGACGGCATTCAAATTGGTTCTTCCGCTTGTGCCCGATTTCACGTCAAGACTTGCCGTGCGATCGGCGGAGAGCACGGCCGTGCCTTCAGCATGAAAACGAAAGTTCTGTATCGGCGGCTGCTGGCAATTGGCGATACCGTCATAGCTGAAGCGGCCCCGGATGATGGGGTTTGCCGCTTCGCTCGGGGCAGACGCCATGCATGCCACGACCGCGAAGGCCGCAACTACGCAGGCCGACTTGAATTTCATGGTTTCGACCCCCCTCAGGCATTTCATTCCCAATGGTATTTTGGACTTAATTCGATGCGGCGGCGTCTGACAATATGCGCTCGCCAGCCGAGGGCGGCGTATTCCCAAATTGCTGTGTTTAAGACCGCTGGAACCTTCTATAAGGGGTTCTCGTTAAACCACGTCTCCCACCAGTGCGGACATCAACCCATGACCTTCACGCTTCCCACCCTTCCTTACGCCTATGACGCGCTTGCGCCCCATATGTCCAAGGAAACCTTGGAATATCATCACGACAAGCATCACCAGGCCTATGTGACCAACGGCAACAATCTGCTGAAAGGCACCGAATTCGAGGGCAAGTCTCTCGAGGAGATCGTCAAGGGCTCGTTCGGCAAGAATGCGCCGCTGTTCAACAACGCCGGCCAGCACTACAACCATCTGCATTTCTGGAACTGGATGAAGCCCAACGGCGGCGGCGCCAAATTGCCCGGCCGCCTGGAAAAGAAGATCACCGAGGATCTCGGCGGGCTTGAGAAATTCAAGACCGATTTCGCCGCCGCCGGCGTCGGCCAGTTCGGTTCGGGCTGGGCGTGGCTGTCGGTGAAGAACGGCAAGCTCGAAATCTCCAAGACCGCCAATGGCGAAAACCCGTTGGTGCATGGCGCCACGCCGATCCTCGGCGTCGACGTCTGGGAGCATTCCTACTACATCGATTATCGCAATCGCCGCCCGGATTATCTGAAGGCGTTTGTCGATCATCTGGTGAACTGGGAGTATGTCGACCAGCTGTTCTCAAAGGTGGCCTGACACTGACTCTGTCATTTCGGGATGGTCCGAAGGACCAGACCGCAGATGTGCAATTGCACATCGGGGAATCTCGAGATTCCGGGTTCGATGCTTCGCATCGCCCCGGAATGACACCACGATTTTTCGTATTTTTTGGGCGGTGGCATCCAGCTGCCGCCCTTTCGTTTGCGCTGGGTTTTCCGATCCTTGCGGGGATCGCGAGCTTGCGGCAAAACCTGTGTCAGCTGGGTAGGATTCCGTCACTGCGGGGAAAAGCTAAGGATGAACTATCTCCTGGTCTTTATCGGTGGCGGTCTTGGCGCGTCGCTGCGTCATGCCATCAACATGATATGCGCGCGCGGCTTCGGCACGGCGTTTCCCTACGGCACGTTCATCATCAACATCACCGGCTCGACAGTCATGGGCCTGATCGCGGGCTATCTCGCGTTCAAGGGCGAAGCGTCGCAGCCCTGGCGCCTGTTCCTGATGACCGGCATTCTCGGCGGCTACACCACATTCTCGGCGTTCTCGCTCGATACAGCACTGCTCTACGAGCGCGGCGAGATCGGACTTGCACTGTTCTACGTGCTGGGGTCGGTGGTGTTTTCGATTGCAGGCCTGTTCGCCGGCCTCGCGCTGGTTCGCCATCTGGCGTGAACCCTTCGCCTTCCTTGGCCCTCTGCTTGGCAATCCCGCATGGGCCTCCATGAGGCACGCATGGGTCCCGTCACTGTTCCATTTGCTTCGCTGCGCGCGCGAGACTAAGCAGGTCCAGCCCCATCACGCGCCAGACCGATTGCCTTGTCAGAACTGCCTCTGAAAGACCCGGCGCCCGACGACGCCACCGACGAGCCGCGTCCCGGACGCATCCGCAAGCCGATCAGCTGGTCGATGATTGTGATTGCGGTGCTGGTCGCGGTCAGCGCCACACTGGTCTGGCGGCGCGACGGCATCGACGGCGTGCTGGAAATTCTGACCCACGACCTTGCGCTGTTCGGCGGCATCTTGCCGCGCGTGCTGGCGGGCTGCCTGCTGGGAGCGTTCATCGCGGAGATCCTGCCGCACGAGAAGGTGTCGCGATCGCTCGGGCCGAACTCCGGGCTGAAGGGATTGCTGATCGGCACGGCGTTCGGTGCGATCCTGCCGGGCGGGCCGTTTACCGCCTATCCGGTAGCGAGCGCGCTGCTGACGGTCGGCGCCGATTTCGGCGCGACCATCGCCATGGTGGTGAGCTGGACCCTGATCGGCTACGGCCGCGCCGTCGCCTGGGAGTTGCCGATTCTGGGGACCGACTTCACGCTGTGGCGCATCGCGATCTCGCTGCCGCTGCCGGTTCTGGCCGGCGCGCTCGGACGCTTCGTCTATGTCCGGATGTATCCGAAGGCCGCGTCATGAACGCCGCCTTGATCATCGACTTCACCCTGTGGGTCTCGGTCGCGGCGGTTGGCTTCATGGCCTGGCAGCGCGGCCGCGTCGTGCTGACGACGTCGGTACGCGAAGGCGCGATGGATTTCATCGACATCGTGCCGCGGGTCGCGCTCGGCGTGATCGGTTCGGGATATATCGCGGCCGTGATCCCCGCGGAAATCATCACCGGCTGGCTCGGGCCGAACAGCGGCTGGCTCGGCGTCCTCACCGCCGTGGTCGCGGGCGCGGCGACGCCGGGAGGGCCGGTGGTCGGCTTTTCGATCGGAGCGGTGGCGTTGAAGGCCGGCGGCGGCCCGCCGCAGGTGATCGCCTATGTGATCGCGTGGGCGCTGTTCGCGTTTCAGCGGCTGCTGCTATGGGAAATTCCGTTCATGCCGGCGCGATTTGTCTGGTTTCGCGCGGCGGTGTCGCTGCCGTTCCCGTTTCTGGCCGCCGCGATCGCGATGGCGATCGGGAGGCCCTGAGGGCGAATTTCGCCCGAGAAAGTTGTCGAAGGTTTCACCTGCCAGCAGCAGGGAATGGCGTACAGAATTTAGGCCCTTGACGCTTGACAGGACTACGGCTAAGCCGTACATTTATGAATGATGATGAATTCCAGTGGGACGACACTAAGGCCGCTACGAACTACGCCAAGCATGGGGTCACGTTCGAGGCCGCGCGAACTGCGTTCAAAGACCCGTTTGCCATTGATTGGAGCCGCCTTGACGCGATGAGCGAGGAGGAAAGGCACGCTGCCGCCGTTAGCGATCCTGACGCGCAGCCACTTACGCCAGAGGATTTCAAGCGCATGAAACGTACGCCACAGGTACGCGTCATTCGACGCGCGCTTGGGTTATCACAGGAAGTATTTGCGACGCGGTTTCATATTCCGCTTGGAACGCTGCGGGATTGGGAACAAGGCCGCAAAGACCCCGACACCGCCGCGCGCGCTTATTTGCGGGTGATAGGGCATAATCCCGCGGCCGTAACAGAAGCGTTGTGTTCGACGCCGTGATTTACGGCCATGCACCGGTAGGGACGATCTTGCGCGGATTCTCCTCCAGCTCGCAGGCGTAGAGCAACCGCCCTACGAACTCACGCCCGAGGAATAAGCCGATGTGGACGCTTCGCTGGGCCAAGCCGAGCGCGGCGAATTTGCGACGGACGAGGAAGTTCGCGCCATGTGGGCAAAGCATGGCCTGTGAAAGTCCGCTACACCCGCCGCGCACTCCGGCAAATGACCGACATTCTCGACCACATTGAAGCGCATTCGCCGCGAGGCGCGGAGAACGTCAGGCGACGCCTGCAGGCCGTAGTTGAGATGTCGCTAACCATCCCCGCAGCGGACGTGCCACGAACAAGGGCGGCCGCCGCCGCGTCGTGGTACATCTCTACCCTATGTAATCTTCTACCGACGTGGTGCGACAGAGATTGTCATTCACGGGGTTTGTCACGTGGCCCGTCGTCCCCCTCTAAATCGTTGGTGGTGTTTCTGTTTGTGGACAGCAGTTATGTTATAATATAACGTTTTTCCATGATTTCTTCCCAGTCCCAGTCCCATGGCCCCGGCCACAGCCACGACCATGGACACCCGCATGCGCACAGCCATGGGCCGGCATCGCCGCATCCGGCGCAAGCCGCACCTTGGTCGATCCTGCGCATGAGGGTGCTCGCAAGGCTCGGTGCGGCGCTCGCGGTCAGTGCCGGGCTGTGGGCCGCCGTGCTGTTGGCGATGAGGTGAGCATGGCTGCGCAATTGCAGTTCCGCGACGTCACGCTGGGCTACGACCGGCATCCGGCGGTGCATCATCTCAACGGCGAGGTCGCCCCGGGCGCGCTGGTCGCGGTCGTCGGCCCCAACGGCGCCGGCAAGTCGACGCTATTTCGGGGGCTGGCCGGCATCCTCAAGCCGCTGGCGGGCTCGATTTCGCTTGGCGGCCTCGACAGCAGGGATATCGCCTATCTGCCGCAGACGGTCGATATCGACCGCACCTTTCCGATCTCGGTGTTCGATTTCGTCGGCACCGGGCTGTGGCGCTCGACCGGATTCTTCGGCGGCATGGGCAAGTCCGCCCGAGACAAGATTGCGCAGGCACTCGGCGCCGTCGGCCTTAACGGCTTTGAGAACCGCGGCATCGGTACGCTGTCCGGCGGCCAGATGCAGCGGATGCTGTTCGCCCGGGTGCTGTTGCAGGATGCGCGGCTGATCGTGCTGGACGAGCCCTTCAACGCCATCGACGCCAAGACCTCCGCCGATCTGCTCGCGCTGGTGCGGCGCTGGCACGCCGAGAAGCGCACGGTGCTGGCGGCGCTGCACGACATGGATCTCGTCCGCGCCAATTTTCCTGAAACCCTGCTGTTGGCGCGCGGGAAAGTCGCCTGGGGCGCTACGCCAGAGGTCTTGACCGCCGAAAACCTTAAGGAGGCGCGGCGGATGTGCGAAGCGTTCGACGACAGTGCGTCGGCGTGCGTCGTCGATGATACGCCGTCGCGGGCCGCCTGATGATCCATGACGCGCTGATCGCACCCTTCACCGAGTTCGAATTCATGCGCCGTGCGCTGGTGGCGGTGATCGCACTGGCGCTGGGCGGCGCACCGATCGGCGTATTCCTGATGCTGCGGCGCATGAGCCTGGTCGGCGACGCCATGGCGCACGCCATCCTGCCGGGAGCGGCGATCGGCTTCCTGCTGTCGGGCCTCAATCTGTTTGCGATGACGGCAGGCGGATTGATCGCAGGCTTTGCCGTCGCGATTCTTGCAGGCGTGGTCGCACGCACCACCGAGCTCAAAGAGGACGCCTCTCTGGCCACCTTCTACCTGGTGTCGCTGGCGCTTGGCGTCACCATTGTCTCCATCAAGGGCACCAATATCGATCTGCTGCACGTGCTGTTCGGCAACATCCTGGCGATGGACGACCAGACGTTGCTCGTGATCGCCTGCAATGCCACGATCACGCTTGTAGTGCTGGCGGTGATCTACCGTCCGCTGGTGATCGAATGCGTCGATCCGGTGTTCTTGCGCACCGTCAGCCACGCCGGCGCGCCCGCGCATCTGGCGTTTCTCGCTCTCGTCGTCATCAATCTCGTCAATGGTTTTCATGCGCTCGGCACTCTGTTGGCGGTGGGACTGATGATATTGCCTGCGGGGATCGCCCGGTTCTGGTCCCGCGACATCACCGGCATGATCTGCATCGCGGTGGCGAGCGCGATTGTGTCGGGCTATGCGGGGCTGGTGCTGTCATTCCAGACCAAGGTGCCCTCGGGGCCCGCGATCATTCTAGTCGCGGCGGCGCTGTACGTCACCTCGGTGTTGTTCGGCAGCGTCAGCGGCCTGTTCAGGCAAATGTTTCCCGGCCGCCACCTCGAGGCGTAGCGGTGGACACGATGTGGCGTTTCCTGCTCTCGCTTATCGGCCTGGTGCTGGTAACAGCCGCGCTTCCTGCGCGCGCGCAGGATCGAGTGCAAGCTCCTGTGCAGGGTCCTGTGCAAGGTCCTGTGAACGTCGTCGCCAGCTTTTCGATCCTGGGTGATTTTGCGCGAAATGTCGGCGGCGAGCGCGTCATCGTCACGACGTTGGTGGGTCCCGATGGCGATGCCCACGTCTATACGCCGGCGCCGGCGGATGCGAAGAGGATCGCGGATGCGAAACTCCTGATCATCAACGGCTTCGGTCTGGAGGGCTGGCTGCCGCGGCTGCTGCAATCCGCAGGGAGCAAGGCGCCGATCATCATCGCCACCAAAGGCATCGCGCCGCTCAAACTTGGATCCGATGCCGATCCGCACGCCTGGCAATCGGTCGCCAATGCGAAGGTCTATGTCGCCAATATCCGCGATGCGCTCGGTGCCACCGACCCCGCTGCATCAGAAGCCTATCGTGCCAATGCGGAGCGCTATCTGGCAAACCTGGATGTGCTTGACCGCGAGGTGCGCCAGGCGGTGGCGCAAATCCCCGACAGTCGCCGCAAGGTGATCTCGACCCACAATGCCTTCGGCTATTTTGCCGCCGCCTATGGCATCGAATTCATCGCTCCCTTGGGTGTTTCCACCGAATCCGAGGCCAGTGCGCGCGACATCGCTGCCATCATCACCCAGATCAAGACCGCGAAAATCCCGGCGGTTTTCCTTGAGAATATCAGCGACCCCAGGCTGATCCGCCGGATATCCGCCGAGACCGGCGCCAGGGTCGGCGGAACGCTGTATTCCGACAGCCTGACCGGTGAAAAGGGCGATGCCCCCACTTACATTGATATGGTCAGGCACAATATAAGGGCGTTGACGAGCGCGCTGAAGTAGCATCCGCTCGCCCCGCCTCATCCTGAGAAGCCCGCCGCAGGCGGGCGTCTCGAAGGATCGCGGCCCACGATCTTCCGGTCTCATCCTTCGAGACGCGCGCAACAGCGCGCTCCTCGGGACGAGGAATCCCTCTGGAGTGCCTGTCTGATGTCGCCTGTTTCTTCGCAAAAAATTCCCGTGCAAAAAATCCCTGTAACGGTGCTGACCGGCTATCTCGGCGCCGGCAAGACCACGCTGCTCAACCGCATCCTGTCGGAAAACCACGGCAAGAAATACGCCGTGATCGTCAACGAATTCGGCGAGATCGGCATCGACAACGACCTGATCATCGGCGCCGACGAAGAAGTCTTCGAGATGAACAATGGTTGCATCTGCTGCACGGTGCGCGGCGATCTCGTGCGCATCCTTGACGGCCTGATGAAGCGCAAGGGCAAGTTCGACGCCATCATCGTCGAGACCACCGGGCTTGCCGATCCGGCGCCGGTAGCGCAGACCTTCTTCGTCGACGAGGATGTGCAGAGGAACGCGCGGCTCGACGCGGTCGTAACCGTAGCCGACGCAAAATGGCTGAGCGATCGCCTAAAGGACGCGCCGGAAGCCAAGAACCAGATCGCGTTCGCCGACGTCATCGTGCTCAACAAGACCGATCTCGTCTCCAAGCCCGAGCTTGCCGAGGTCGAGGCGCGGATTCGCGGTATCAATCCCTATGCCAAGCTGCACCGTACCGAGCGCTGCAAGGTCGCGCTGTCGGACGTATTGGAGCGCGGCGCCTTCGATCTCGACCGCATCCTCGAAATCGAGCCGGAATTTCTCGATCCCGGCGATGACCACGGTCACGACCATGATCACGATCATCACCACGACGGCCATGATCATCACCACGATCACAGCCATAGCCATGGCCTGAAGCATTATCATGACGAGGAGATGCAGTCGCTGTCGCTGCGCACGGACAAGCCGCTCGACGCCACCAAGTTCATGCCATGGCTGCAAAACCTCGTTGCCAGCGAGGGCCAGAAGATTTTGCGCTCGAAGGGAATTCTCGCCTTCAGCGACGATGACGACCGCTATGTGTTTCAGGGTGTGCACATGATGCTGGAGGGCGATCACCAGCGCGCGTGGCGAGACGGCGAGGCGCGCGAGAGCCGTCTCATCTTCATCGGCCGCGAATTGCCGGAGCAGACCATCCGTGACGGCTTCGAGCGCTGTATCACCACGTGATGAAAGAATTCGATCCGGGCGACAATTCGGCCTCCATCGTTTCCGTCACCGATCGGGTGCGCCCGGTCGCGATCGGCATGCCGGTCATCGCGGTCCACTTTCTCGGCGACACTGCTGCCTTTGTCGGCGCCGAGGAAAGCGTTGCCATGGTGAGCACCGACGGCGCGATCTCGCGGATTGGCGTCCATGGCGGCGGCATCCTGTGCATAGCATCCGACGGGAAGCGCATCGTCATGGGCGGCGATGACGGCAAGCTCGTCGCGCTTGATGCAAAGGGCGAGGTTGCACCGCTCGCGACCGACCCAAAACGCCGCTGGATCGACAATGTCGCGCTCCATCCCGATGGTGCCGTGGCATGGTCGGCCGGCAAGACCGCCTTTGTCCGCAGCGGCAGGGCCGAGGAAAAATCCTTCGAAGCGCCGTCGACGGTCGGCGGGCTGGCATTTGCGCCAAAGGGCCTGCGGCTCGCGATCGCCCATTACAACGGTGCGACGCTGTGGTTTCCGAATATGGCGGCCAACGCCGAGGTTCTGGAGTGGGCCGGGTCGCATCTCGGCGTCGCGTTTAGCCCCGACAATAAATTCCTGGTCACCGCGATGCATGAGCCGGCGCTGCATGGCTGGCGGCTTGCAGACAACAGGCACATGCGCATGACCGGCTATCCCGGCCGGGTGCGGTCGATGTCGTGGAGCGCCGGCGGCAAGGCGCTGGCGACGTCGGGCGCGGATGCCGTGATCATGTGGCCGTTCGCCAGCAAGGACGGCCCGATGGGCAAGGAGCCCGCGATGCTGGCGCCGCTGCAGGCGCGGGTTTCCACGGTCGCCTGCCATCCGAAGCAGGACATCCTTGCTGCCGGCTACAGCGACGGCACCATTCTGATGGTGCGGTTCAATGACGGTGCGGAAATTCTGGTGCGCAAACCTGGCGCCGTGCCGGTCTCGGTGCTGGCCTGGAACGCCAAGGGCACGATGCTGGCGTTTGCCGCGGAGGATGGCGACGCCGGTTTGCTGGAGCTTTAGCGGCCTGGCTGCAAGGGTTCCCAACGGAACAATCTGTTCTGGCGGCCGTTGACATCGCGGACCAATTCGCGGTGAAGGAAATGTCTCCGAACGACAGGAAGCGCGCTTACGGGAGGGATCTGCTGCTGGCATCCGCGATGGTTGCGGGCGGGCTTGCCGTAGTCGGGATTTCGGTGGCCCAGCTTGTAGCCCAGCGCCCGCAACTGGCGCAGGCGACGCCGCCGCTGCAATCTTCCCCCACGCCTGCGCCGCAGACCAACGCACCGGCCGAGTCAAAGCCCGGCGGTGAGCGTCCGACCACGCCGGCGCCCGAGCCTGCGCGTCCCGATGCCGAGGCGCAGAAGACAGGCGCCACGCCGGTGCTGCCGCCGGCCCCCGCCGAGAAAAGTGCCGCGCCCATAAAAGATAAATAATCTCCATCTTGCCCATCGGTGAAGTGACGGCGTCATGACAGTCGACCCGTGGCGTGGTCGCTCCTGCCGCTTCTACAGCCTCGATTGTTGTCGTCCTCTGTCGCATACTGCGCCCATCCAAGCGCGACGGCGCGGACGGCATATGAGGTGAGCAATGAAAATCGACGACGTCAGGCGAACCGCCTATTCGATGCCGCTGACCAACCCGTCATTCCCGCCGGGGCCGTATCGGTTCTTCAATCGGGAATATTTCATCATCACCTACCGCACCGATCCGGAAGCGCTCGCCACCGTGGTGCCGGAGCCGCTTGAAGTCACCGAGGCGATCGTCAAATACGAATTCATCCGGATGCCTGACTCAACCGGCTTCGGCGACTACACCGAAACCGGGCAGGTGATTCCGGTCCGCCTCAATGGCGAGGACGGCGCCTATACCCACGCGATGTATCTGGACGACGACGCGCCGATCGCGGGCGGCCGCGAGCTGTGGGGATTTCCCAAAAAGCGGGCGGCGCCGAAAATCGAAGTCGAAAGCGACGTACTGGTGGGATCGCTGCATTACGGTTCGGTGCTCTGCGCCTCCGCCACCATGGGCTACAAGCACCGGCCCGTCGATCATGACACCGTGCTGAAGGGCATGAAGGCGCCGAATTTCATCCTGAAGATCATTCCGCATGTCGACGGCAGCCCGCGGATCTGCGAGCTGGTGCGCTTTCATCTCGAGGACATCGCGCTGAAAGAAGCATGGACCGGCCCCGCGGCGCTCGGCCTGTTCCCGCACGCGCTAGCCGATGTGGCGCGGCTGCCGGTGCGCGAGGTGGTCTCGGCCCTGCATTTCAAGGCGGACCTGACGCTCGGGCTGGGGACGGTCGCGTTCGATTATATGGCGAAGTGAGCCATCGGTGCCGCCAGGCTACCGCGCACGCACCGAAAAAGGAGAGCGCAAGCCATGACAAAACGTAAGATCGAGGCTCGTGAGGGCAGCGGCAATGTGTTCGCCGACCTGGGCCTGCCCAATGCGGAACAACGGCTGTTGAAAGCAAACATCGTGACCGAACTGCATCGGCTTATTAGGGAGCGCGGGCTTACTCAGGTAAAAGCCGCCAAGCTTGTTGGCGTCTCTCAACCTGATCTCTCGCACCTGTTGCGTGGCGACTTCGACGACTATTCGGCCGAACGCCTGATGAAAATGCTCACCGTGTTCGAGCAGGACATCGAGACCATCATGAAGCCGCACCGCAAAGCCGGACAGCCCGGCCGTATTACCTTCAAACCTGCCGCAGTGTAGTTCACCGCACCAGCACGTTGCGAAACTGCCAGGGATCGCTGGTGTCGATGTCTTCCGGAAACAGTCCGGGCCGGTCCGAGAGCGGTGTCCAGTCGGTGTAATAACCCTTGACGGGGCCGAGATAAGGCATCTGGATCTCGAGGCAGCGGCGGAAATCCATCTCGTCGGCCTCGACGATGCCGGCGGTGGGATTTTCCAGCGCCCACACCATGCCTGCCAAGACCGCCGATGATACCTGCATGCCGGTGGCGTTCTGGTAGGGCGCGACCCCCCGTGTTTCCTCGATCGAAAGCTGCGATCCGTACCAATAGGCGTTCCTGGCATGGCCGTAGAGCAGCACGCCGAGTTCGTCGGTGCCGTCCTCGATTTCGTGCTCGTCCAGGATGTGCCATCTCGGCTGCATCTTGCCGGTCGCGCCGAAGATTTCGTGCAGCGACAGCACGGCGTCGTTGGCGGGGTGATAGGCGTAATGGCAGGTCGGGCGGTACACCAGCCGCTGGCCGTCGCGCACCGTGAAGTAGTCGGCGATCGAAATCGATTCATTGTGGGTGACGAGAAAGCCGTATTGCGCGCCCGGTGTCGGACACCATGAGCGCACCCTGGTATTGGCGCCCGGCTGCAGCAGATAGATCGCCGCCTGGCATCCGGTCTCGTGCTTGCGGCCGTTGTCCGGTATCCACTTCTCGTGGGTGCCCCAGCCGAGTTCGGCCGGCTGCATGCCCTCGGAGACAAAACCTTCCACCGACCAGGT
>WNGJ01010230.1_pt1 | contig 17568 bp, 18 predicted proteins | sample 5400611 | NCBI WGS metagenome assembly WNGJ01 (sample SAMN13153375, study PRJNA577476) | soil metagenome | isolation source: 40 cm soil or saprolite under Garry oak tree replicate 1 | place: USA:California | collected 2016-06-15 | reverse complement strand
GTGGGGATCGGGCGCTGGGGATCGGGCGCTGGGGATCGGGCGCTGGGGATCGGGCGCTGGGATCGGGTGGCGGCGGGCGCTGGGGATCGGGCGCTGGGATCGGGTGGCGGCGGGGGCGGCGGACCGGGCGCTGGGATCGGGTGGCGGCGGGGGCGGCGGACCGGGCGCGGGAATCCGTGCAGTGGCGCGGCGGCCGGAAGCGGGAGGCCGGTGCCGCGGGGTAGCGGAGCTGCAGACGCGGGAAGTGCCCGCTGGGCCGGGCTCACAGGCCGGGTGGGTGGGAGTTTATTAACTGCGGGACCTATCGAACGGGCTGCAGCAGGCATGTGTCCCATTGATCGTGGTCCCTCACCCGCGCATAGCGCGGGTGAGGGACCACGATCATGAAGATTCCAGAATATGGAAGGATTGATCTCATATTCTGGGCACATATCGGTTGGGCCAGGAACAGTCGATGTACTCATCGATGCCATCTATCAACCGTGCTACCGCGCACCCCTGCCGCCCGCGCCGCGCTCCAGTTGCCGCTGGTGGCGCGCGTGGCGTTCGCTTCGCGCCACCCTGGGTGGCGGAACATGACGTCAGTGTCCCAGTGCGTGAAGCCGAGCGACTCATACAGCCGGATCGCTGCGGTGTTCGACTCGTCGACGTAGAGCATCACCTGGAAAAGGCCGCGGGTGCGCAGGTACCGCAGGCCGGCGAGGGTGAGCGCGCGGCCGAGCCCACTGCCCTGCGCAGCCGGGTCCACCCCGACGACGTAGACCTCGCCGATCGGCTCGTGGCCATGCGCACTGGCCGGCTCACCGTCCGCCCGCGCTCCGTGGATCTTGGTCCAGTGGAAGCCGGCGAGCCGGCCGTCCCGCTCGGCGAGGAAGAAGCCGCCCGGGTCGAACCAGGATTCCCGCTCGCGCTGGTCCAGGTCTTCGCGAGTCCAGGCGCCCTGCTCGGGATGGTGCGCGAACGCGCGGCTGTTCAGGTCAAGCCAGGCCGGCTCGTCACGGCCGGGGACGAACGTGCGCAGGATGATCCCCTCAGCGAAGACCGGCCGGTCGATCGGGGTCTGCAGGGAACGCCGCATCTGCCACAGCGACCGGATCCGCTCGAAACCCGCCGATGTGGCCAGCCGGGTGGCGGCGGGCAGGTCGCCGTGTGCCCACAGCCGGAGCGGCTGGCCGTCCGCGGCCCGCACGAGGGCATCCACGAGCTTTCTGCCGTTCCCGCGGCCACGATAACGCGGGTGGACCACCATCTCGCCGCTCGGGCCCTCCACCGGGTCTGTCGGGTCCAGGTGCCCGTAGCCGGCCAGGTCGCCGCCCTCGTGCAGCATCAGGTTGCGTGCCCGCGGGTCCCCCCCGTACCTCAGGTGCAGCATGACGTGCTCGGAAAGGGGCCTGACGCCGTCCTCGTCGGCCGCCGCCTCGGCGAGGCGCAGCACGGCGGCGGCGTCGCCGGCACCCAGGCGGTCCCGCTCGGTGATTCCGTCGTCAGGTCCGGTGGGCTCGGCCATGCCCTCTCCCGTCGCGCAGGTCAGGTGGGCACGGGCGCCGGGCGGCCCTCCCGCTCTTCCTCGCTGCGGCGCAGCGGCACAAAACGGTAGCCGACGTTGCGCACCGTCCCGATGAGTGCCTCGTGGTCTGCTCCAAGCTTGGCCCGCAGGCGCCGGACATGCACGTCGACGGTCCTGGTGCCGCCGAAATAGTCGTATCCCCAGACCTCCTGCAGCAACTGTGCCCGGGTGAACACTCGGCCCGGATGCTGCGCGAGAAACTTCAGCAGCTCGAACTCCTTGAACGTCAGGTCAAGGATCCGGCCGCGCAGGCGCGCGGAGTACGTGGCCTCATCGATCGTCAGATCGCCCGAGCGGATCTCGTCCGGCTCGGCGTCGACCAGCCGGCCCGCCCGGCGCCCGGCCGCGAGCCGCAGCCGTGCTTCGACTTCCGCGGGCCCGGCCGTGTTGAGCAGCACATCGTCAGCCCCCCATTCGGCGGTGAGCGCGGCGAGCCCGCCTTCGGTCACGATGACGAACAGCGGGCAGTCCAGACCGGTCGTACGCAGCAGGCGGCACACGCTCTTGGCGTGCGCGAGCTCGCGCCGCGCGTCGAGCAGAACCGCGTCCGCAGGTGCCGTGTCGACCAGCGCGGAAACCTCGGCTGGCGCGACCCGGACGGTGTGCAGGAGCAGGCCGAGCGCGGGTAGCACCTCAGCCGACGGTTCGAGTGCGCTGGTGAGCACGAGAAGGCTGCTCAAGCCGTCACCTCCACCGAAGCGCTGCCCGACCGGGTAAAAAGATAGGGATCCGGGGGCAGCGTCGCCCGGATCCCGTCACAAGTGAGGATAACCGACGTGGCCAGGGTGACAATTCGTTACTGGGCGGCAGCTAAGGACGCGGCAGGAGTCGCGGAGGAGCCGGTGGAGGCGGCCACCCTCGCCGAGGCGCTCGCCGCGGCGCGCGCGACCCGGGCGGCCGACGCCCGGTTCCTGCAGGTGCTTGCGAGGTCGTCGTTCCTCGTCGACGGCACGCCGGCGGGCATTCGCCCGCCCGCCGGGGTGGCGGTCGCCGAGGGCTCCGTGATCGAGGTACTGCCGCCCTTCGCCGGGGGATAGGCCGGGGGATAAGCCGGGGGATAGGCCAAGGGGGGTAGGTTGGGCGGCGATGCGGAAGTTCCTGATCTTTTTCCTGATTCTTGTGATCTTGCTGGTGGCCGCCGACCGGATCTCCGCCTACGTCGCGCAGCGCAAAGTCGCGAGCCGGGTGGCGAGCACGTACAGCCTGCCGGCCCCGCCGTCGGTGACCATCCGCGGTTTCCCGTTCCTGACCCAGCTGGCGGTGGGGCGCTACAGCCAGGTAGACGTCACGCTGAGCTCGGTGACGGCGGGTGGGGTGGAAATGCGGGACCTGCGCGTGCGTTTCACCGGCGTGCACGCGCCGCTGACCCGGCTGCTCGGCAACGGCGCGGGCACGGTGTCGGCGGACGGGGCGACCGCCACCGCGCTGATCCCGTTCGCCTCGGTGCGCCGCCGGCTGCCCTTGGGCATCACGCTCGGCGCGGCAGGTGGCGCGCTCACGCTTGCTGGCAAAATCGGCTACCAGGGTTTCCAGGTGCCTGTCTCCGCTGCGGTGTCCCTGCGCGTCACGGCGACTTCCATCGAGGTTTCGCCGCGCAACGTCAGGGTGGGCGGCACACTGCCCGTGCCGCCGGGCCCGCTCGGCAGCAGGCTCGCCATCGCCCTGCCGGTGCACAACCTGCCGATGCACCTCAAGGTGACGGGCGTGCGGATAACAAATGGTGGCTTCGAGGTAAGCGCATCCGCGCGGGACGTGGAGATCGAGAACAACGGCTGACCATTGAACCGAAAGCGCCGCCGCACACGTTCTACGGATGTGAAAGCGAGCGGGCAGGCCAACGGGCGCGGCACCGTCGCCGACGCCGAGCTGATCCGCGCCCTCTACGCGGAACACGGCGGGCCCTTGCTCGGCTACGTTCAGCGGCTGATCGGTGGTGACAGGCAGGCCGCGGAGGATATCGTCCAGGAAACGCTGTTGCGGGCATGGCGGCATCCCGATGCGCTCGCCGGGCGGCCGGTACGGCCATGGCTCTTCACCGTGGCGAAAAACCTTGTCGTGGATACGTACCGGGCGCGCCGGGCGCGCCCGGCGGAGACCGGAGATGCGGCGATCGCCTTGCTTCCGGCCGAGGATGAGGCGGAGAGGGCCTTGGAGTCGTGGGCAGTCGCCGATGCGCTGTCCGCGCTGCGCCCGGAACACAGGCAGGTTCTGGTCGAAACCTACTACCGGGGACATTCGGTGGCAGAAGCCGCCTTGGTCCTCGGGATCCCGTCGGGCACCGTCAAGTCCCGCACGTTCTACGCGCTTCGCGCGCTCAAGCTCGCACTGGAAGAACGGGGGTTGGCACCATGATCCCCGCTGAAAGGTCCGGATGCGTTGAGGTGCGGCAGGCACTGGGCGTCTACGTTGTCGGTGCCATCGACCCCGCCGAGCGCTCCGTGGTCGACCGGCATCTGGGGACCTGCAGCGCGTGCAGGGACGAACTGGCCGGCCTGGCCGGCCTGCCCGCACTGCTCGGCCGGGTATCCCTGCGGGAGGCCGAGGGGGACCTGGGCGCCGCGGCCGAAATGCAGGCGCCGCCGCGGTTGCTCGACTCGATGCTGACCGAGCAGGCGAGGCGGCGGCGTGCCTGGCGCCGGCGCAACATGCTGGTCGCGGTGGCGGCTTGTGTTGCGGTGATCGCGGGCGGCGGCGCGGCTGCGGCCGTGCTCTCCGGTACCGCGGCGCGGCCACCTGCCGCCGCCGCGCACGAGGTGCGCTGGACCACGCTGGCGGCCCACGATGCGGCGACCGGCGTCACAGCGAGCGTGCGGTACCGCCCGCGAAGCTGGGGCACCGAGGCGAGCGTATGGGTCTCGGGCGTGCCCGTCGGCACCAAGTGCCAGCTTTGGGTGACTGACTCCTCGGGACGGCGCACGGTGGCCGGCGGCTGGGATGTTCCCGCCGCGGATGAGGGGGTCTGGTACCCGGGATCCGCCTCGGCTCCCGCGGACAGCATCACCAGCTTCCAGATCACCTCCCACGGCAAGCCCCTGGTCACGTTGACCTCCTGACCGCGCTGCCGACACCACTGCGGAACGATCATTAGCCCTAACGGCTGCCGCGGATGCGGCAACTGTCAGCGCGGAGATCCCGGGGCCGTCCCTTGGATGGCACAGCCTTACCACGACCGCGCGGCGTGGCGTCGGCGCGGCGCGGTGCGGCGGGCGCGTCGTGCGGAGCCCGGGGGATTTTTGTGGTGCTGGCCGATGGCGGGAATGAAAGGCCGGCGCGGGGTATTGAGCACAGCGTGAGTGGCCTCGTTGTGTGTGGCGTGGTACTGGCTGCGGCGGCCGTCTACGGCGTCATCTGGCGGCGCCGTAACGGGACGCTGCGCGCGGTGGGCGGCGGCCGCCGGGGCGGCCGCCGCCCACCGCGGCCCGGTGCCACGGCGGCGCAGGCGGCCGGCGGTGACCGGGCGGCCACGGTGCCCGCGCCGGCGGGCGGCGCGGGAGGGCGACAGCGCCCGGCCGTGCTCACCGCGGCGCAACTGGGGTGTCCGCTCGGATCTCGCGCCACGCTGGTGCAGTTTTCCTCCGCGTTCTGCGCGCCCTGCCGTGCGACCCGGTGGATCCTCGCGGAGGTCGCCGACATGACCGATGGCGTCGCGCATGTGGAGATCGACGCGGAGGCCAATCTCGGCCTGGTCCGCAGCCTCGGGATCCACGCTACCCCGACGGTCTTCGTGCTCGGCGGCGACGGCGCCATCGTGCGGCGTGGCACGGGCCAGCCGCGCAAGCCCGACGTGATCGCGGCGCTCGGCGAGATCGCGCTTCCCGGTGCCGGGCCGGCAGCCGGCGGCACGGACGGCCGGGCCACCCGCGATGCGGCCGCCGCCGCCACCGTGTTCGGCGTCAGGGGTGACAGCCCGGATGGGCCCGCATAGCATCGGGTGCGTGCTTCCAAGCGTGGGCCACTGGCCCGGCCGCCGGCCGGAGCGGCTGCTGACCAACACAGGAGCGCGCACATATGCATGTCGACCCCAAAGGCCAGCGCTTCGCCGCGCTCGTCTCCACCGTGGTGCTCGCATTCGTTCTGATCACCGGCAGCGGATGGCTGCTCGCCGCGCAGGCGGCGGTGTTCGCGGCCGGTGCCGTGTTCGGGCTCAGGTACGCGCCGTACGGACTGCTGTTCCGCTGGCTGGTCCGCCGGCGTGTGCTTCGCCCCAGCCCTCCCGGAGAGCTTGAACCAGCGGGGCCGCCGCGTTTCGCGCAGGCGGTCGGCCTGGTGATGAGCCTGACAGGGGTGGCCGGCTATGCGGCGGGGATCACCCCGCTCGGCATCGCCGCGACCGCCTTGGCGCTGGCCGCCGCATTCCTCAACGCGGCCTTCGGCTACTGCCTGGGCTGCCAGATGTACCTGTTGATCCGCAAATTCTGGCCGGGCCGCGATGTCTCCCACGGAGGGCGGCCGGCCGGCAATGACAAGGAGGTTCCCGCATGAGCCGCTCCGACGTGCTCGTGGACGCCGACTGGGTGCAAGCCCATCACAGCGATCCGGGCGTGGTGCTCGTCGAGGTCGACGAGGACACCAGCGCCTACGACAAGGGTCATATCGCCGGCGCCGTAAAGATCGACTGGAAGAAGGACCTGCAGGACCCGGTGCGCCGCGATTTCGTGGACAAGACCGGCTTCGAAGCGCTGCTGTCCGGGCGCGGCATTGCGAATGACGACACGGTCGTGCTCTACGGCGGCAACAACAACTGGTTCGCCGCGTACGCCTACTGGTACTTCAGGCTGTACGGCCACCGCAGCGTGAAGCTGCTCGACGGCGGGCGGAAGAAGTGGGAGCTCGAATCCCGCGAGCTTGTCGAGGACGTGCCGCAGCGGCCGCGCACCTCGTATGTGGCCAGCGAGCCGGACACCTCGATCCGGGCGTTCCGTGACGAGGTCGTGGCCGCGATCGGCAAGCAGAACCTGGTCGACGTCCGCTCGCCGGACGAGTTCAGCGGGAAGCTGCTGGCCCCCGCGCACCTGCCGCAGGAGTCCGCGCAGCGGCCCGGGCACGTCCCGACCGCGAAGAACGTGCCGTGGGCGAAGGCGGCCAACGACGACGGCACGTTCAGGTCGGACGAGGACCTGCGTACGCTGTACGCCGACGAGGCGGGGCTCGATTTCGGCAAGGACACGGTCGCGTACTGCCGGATCGGCGAGCGGTCCGCGCACACCTGGTTCGTGCTGCACGAACTGCTCGGCCAGGGCAACGTCAGGAACTACGACGGCTCGTGGACGGAATACGGCTCCCTGGTGGGCGTGCCGATCGAGCTTGGAGCGGGCAGATGACCGACGGATGCGGCGCGCCGGCCGGCGGCGCGAGCCTGGCCGGGGTCGACATCGACACACAGGCGGTGGTGCAGGGACAGGTGACCCATAACGGCGCCGCGGTGACCACCGGCTACGCCAGGCTGCTCAACGACGGCGGGGACTTCGTCGCCGAAGTGCCACTCGGCGACGGCGGCGGCTTCACCTTCTTCGCCGCACCCGGCGACTGGACGGTCCGCGTGCTCGCTCCTGGCGGGGTGAGCGTGGACCGCGCAGTATCCGCAGGTTATGGACGGGTGGCGAAGCTCGACATCGTGATCTGACGAGGTAACGAGGCTGCACAGCCAGCAAGCGCCGATTCGATGGCGCCGCCGCGCGAAAGGCGCGGCGGCGCCATTTTGCTCGCCTGGCCGCCGCGGCGCGGGTAGCGCATTCCCGCAGCTCAGATAACAGTCAGGTCACGGCTGGATGGCCATTAGGACGGCTGATGTTCACCCTCCGTTAACTGCGGGGTTCACGGGCCTCTACCGTCCGCTCCTAATGTCGCGATCAATGAAGCGACACTACACGTGAGACCCCTATCGGGAGGGTCGATGAGATTCAGGTTCCCTGCTGTCGCCGTGGGCGTGGCCGGCGTCGCGCTCGTGGCGGCGGGGTGTGGCAGTACCGGCAACGCAAGCTCAGACAGCAGCTCCAGCGCAAGCGCGACCGCGAGCCAGAGCAGCGTGGGCTTCGGCGCGCAGAACCAGCAGCTTTGCGGCGCAAGCAGCGCGAAGCCGGGATATACGAACTCGATCGGCAGGGTTTCCGGCGGGGGGAAGACCCTCAGCGGGGCCGGGTCGACGTTCGTCGCGCCGATGATGTCGGACTGGGCCAAGACCTACAACACGTCGACCGGCGTGCAGGTCAGCTACCAGTCGATCGGGTCTGGCGGCGGGATCGCCCAGGTCCAGGCCAACACGGTTGATTTCGGCGCCGCCGACACCGGCATGAAGCCAGCCGAGATCGCCGCGGCCAAGGGCCCGGTCGTGCAGATCCCGTTGCTGTTCGGTGCGGTGGTTCCGGCTTACCACGTGTCCGGCGTAGCTTCAGGGCTCAAGTTCACCGGCGACCTGCTCGGCAAGATCTTCGCCGGGAAGATCAAGACCTGGAACGACCCAGCCCTCACGGCGCTCAACCCCGGGGTGAAGCTGCCCAGCGAGCCCATCGCCGTGGTCCACCGCTCGGACGCCTCGGGCACCACCGCCATCTTCTCCAACTACCTCACGCAGACGTCACCGACCTGGGTGTCGACGCTGGGCGGGCCAACCCAGAGCTCCAGCAAGACCATTGCCTGGCCGACCGGCATCGGCGGCAAGGGCAACGAGGGCGTGTCAGGGGCGGTGACCCAGACCGAGGGCGCCATCGGCTACGTGGAGCTGCAGTACGCCCTCGCCCAGGGCACCACCATCGGCCAGGTGCAGAACAAGGCCGGAAACTTCATCGAGCCGTGCATAGCGAGCGCGTCCGCCGCCGCGACCGGCATCGCGTACCCGGCGAACCTGGTGACCAGCTTCACCAACCAGTCGGGAACGAACGCCTACCCGATCGCCGGCAGCGTCTACGCGCTGATCTATGAGCATCAGGCCAGCAAGGCGAGGGCGGCGGCGCTGGTCAGCTACTTCGCGTGGGTGCTCACGAGCGGCCAGGACCTGGTCACCACACTGCACTACGCGCCGCTCCCCCCGGACCTGCAAAAGCTCGCCTACGCGCAGCTCAAGAAGATCACCGTCAATGGTCAGCCGGTTGCCAAGTAAACCAGTGAGTAACAGGCGATTCAGCCACGGGCCGGCCCACGCGCCGGCCCGTGGCTGTGGCCAGCACGGGGGAGGGCGATGACCGCACCAGCCACATCGGCCAAGCCCACGATCGCGGAGGATCTGCGCGGACGGCCCGGTTACGCGGACCGGTCGTTCAAGCTCATCGTCTTCGCCGGTGCGGCGCTTGTCGTGATCCTTCTCCTGGGCACCGCGGTTTTCCTGGTCAGCGAAGCGTGGCCTGCGATGCGCCACTACGGGATATTCAGCTTCCTGAACTCCGACAGATGGGCGCCATCCAATGCCACAGCGGGCGGCAGGCACCCGAATCCCTACGGCATCGTCCAGTTCATCTACGGCACGGTGATTACCTCGATCATCGCCATGCTGATCGTCGTGCCCACCGCTGTGGCGGTCGCTCTGTTCATCACCCAGATCGCGCCCCGGTGGATTCAGCGCCCGCTGTCATACCTCACCGACCTCCTCGCCGCTATCCCGTCGGTGGTCTACGGGTTCTGGGGAATCTTCGCGCTGGTCCCCGCGCTCAAGCCGATAGGAAACGCACTGAGCTCCTCCCTCGGCCAGGTGCCTGGGATCGGTGCGGTCTTCGCCGGGCCGTTCTTCGGGATCTCGTATCTCGCTGCCGGAGTGGTGTTGTCGATCATGGTTTTGCCGATCGTCACCGCGATCTGCCGTGAGGTCTTCGTGACCACACCCACCGACTACAAGGAGGCTGCGCTCGCTCTCGGCGCCACTCGCTGGGAGATGATCCGCACATCGGTGCTGCCCCGGTCCCGGCCAGGGATCGTCGGTGCCACGATCCTCGGCCTCGGCCGGGCAATCGGCGAGACGATCGCGGTCACCATGGTGATCGGCAACAACGTGCTGAACATCACCAAGTCCATCCTTGGCCAGGGCGCCACGATGCCGTCGGTGATCGCCAACGAGTTCACCGAGGCGACCGAGCCTTTTCACAAGAGCTCGCTGTTCGTGGTCGGAATGTGGCTGCTCGGCATCGCGCTGATCGTGAACATCGCCGGCAGGTTCGTGATCCGCCGGACGGGCGGAGTCGCGCTATGACGGCGTCCTCCCCCCCGCCGCCGCCTTCGCCGGGAACGCGGCCGGAAGCAGATCTCGGGTCAGCGCCAGGTCTTGCGCGGCGTCATGCGGCGGACCGCGTCATGACCGGCCTGCTCGGCGTTGCGCTCGTCATCACCATCGGGGTGCTCGTGTGGGTGCTGGTCTACGTGGCGGCCCAGGGGCTGAAGTACCTCGGGCCGACGTTCTTGACCCAAACCCCGCCCGGTGACCCCTCGCAGCCAGGTGGCGGGTTCGTGAACGGCATCATCGGCAGCCTGATCATGGTCGGTATCGCCACCCTGATCTCGGTGCCCACCGGCATCGCCGCCGCTGTGGCCGTCGTCGAGTACGGGGGCCGGTTCGCCGCGGTCGCCAGCTTCCTCACCGATGTGCTCACCGGGGTTCCGACCATCGTGATCGGGCTGTTCATCTACGCCCTGTGGGTCCTGCGGTTCGGGTTCTCCGGGCTCGCCGGCGCCGTCTCACTGGCCATCATCATGCTGCCGCTGGTCATCCGGGCCAGCGCCGAGATGCTCCGGCTGGTGCCCACGACACTGCAGGAGGCGTCGGCCGCACTTGGCGTGACATGCGCCCGCACGATCATTTCCGTGGTGCTTCCCACCGCGTTGCCGGGCATCATCACCGGTGTGATGCTTGCTGTGGCGCGGGCCATGGGCGAGGCTGCGCCGCTGCTCTTCACCGCGCTAGGTAACGACCTGTTCGTCCAGGCCAACCCCACGAGGCGGATGTCGGGACTGCCGCTGATGATCTTCAACAACGCCATCACCGGATTCAAGGCCGCCCAGGCGCGGGCCTGGGCGGGTGCGCTGACACTGATCGGCATGGTGTTGATCTTCACGGTGGCCGCACGCCTGATCGGCCGGCGCGCCACCGTGATGAACTGAACAAGGGAAACAAGGGGAACGGTATGACCACAGCTGAGCTGCCCGAAGGACCTGGCATGGGCCTCGCCGAGCTCGCCGACAGGAAAATATCGGCCCCGCCCGCGCCTGCCGACGGCCGCGGCCGCATCGAGGTCAGCAGCGTCAGCGCGTCTTTCCATGGCCGGCCTGCCGTCACCGAGGTGAGCATGGTGTTCCAGCCGCAACGGGTGACCGCGCTCATCGGGCCGTCCGGCTCCGGCAAGACCACCCTGCTGCGCTGCCTGAATGGGCTGCACACGACGGTGCCGGGTGCAGCTGTGACGGGCAGGGTGTTGCTGGACGGCGTGCACATCTACGACCGCAGCATCGACCTGGTCCGGGTGCGCCGGCTGGTGGGGATGGTGTTCCAGCGCCCGAATCCGTTTCCCACCATGTCGATCGCCGGCAACGTTACGGCCGGCCTGCGGTTCGGGCCGCGAAGCCAGCGGCAGTCGGCCAGGCTGCGGGACATCACGGAACGGTCATTGCAGCAGGCGGGCCTGTGGGACGAGGTGAAGGACCGCCTCGACAAGCCGGGGGCGAGCCTGTCCGGTGGCCAGCAGCAGCGGCTGTGCATCGCCCGCAGCCTCGCGGTCCAGCCGCAGGTCCTGCTCATGGACGAGCCGTGCTCCGCGCTCGACCCGGTCTCCACCCTGGTCATCGAGGGCCTCATCGAGGAGCTGAAGAAGGACTACACGGTCGTCATCGTCACGCACAACATGCAGCAGGCCGCTCGTGTGTCCGACTTCACGGCGTTCATGACCGTCGACGGCCCCGGCGAGCCGGGACATGTGGTGGAGGTCGCTTCCACCAGGGAGCTCTTCAGCCAGCCGACCGAGCAGGCAACGATGGACTACATCACCGGAAAGGTCGGATGACCGCTGCGCACTCCGTCCAGGACGGCTCGGGACGGTCCGCAACCCTGCAGGCCGGCTGCAGAGGTTCTGGTGGGCCGGCTCGCCACGGCGCTCACCCGCCACGAGCCCGGGTACCCGCTGCCGCGCCGCACCGCCCTGGCCCGGCGCTTCCAGGCCACGCCTGCAGAGATCGACGCGGCCGTCGACGAACTTGTCCGCCGCCGGTTGCTGCGGCGGCTGCCGACGGGGGAGGTGCACCGGGCCGGCCCCGCGGAGTACGTGGTAAGCCTCGACGAGATGCCCGGCCTGTCCTCGTTCATCGACCCGATGGATCATCGGGTCTCCCGTACCGCGGTCCGCGTGTCGCGGCTGCGTGCGGCCGCGGAGATAGCGGACGTGCTCGGCCTCGAGCCCGGCGCTTCTGTGCATGTGCGCCGATGCCTGTGGACCGCTGACGGCGCACCGGCCGCCAGCCGGGTGATCTACGTGACGGAAAGGCACGCGCACCTGCTTGCCGATCTCGATGATGTCCCGCCGATGGGCGGGCACGCCGGGCCGGAGTCACTCGCCACGGCGCTCGATACACACGGGACGGTGCTGCGCCTCGGCGCGGTGCGGATCGAGATCCAGCCGCCTGCCCGGTCGGTCGCGCGCCGGCTGCGGCTCGCGAGCGGCACCCCGGCGTTCATCGTGACGGCCCGTTTCGACGCGGCCGGCGCGGGGGACACCGCGGGGCTGCCCGCGCCGGCGGAGCGGAGCGGCGATGGCGCTGGGCAGGTTCCTGCGGCGCTGACGGTGCTCGCGTTGCGCCCGGATCTGTTCAGGCTCGTGATCGGCACCCCGCGACCCAGTCATCCGGCGGCACATGAGACGGCGATGGACGCCGGCGCCGCCGCGCGCGGCTGAAGGCAGCCTTCAGGAACAGCCCGCCCCGCCATCAGGCAGCCAGGAGGCTGCCAGGCGGGGCGCAGCCTTCCCGTGCTGCCCCTACCACCCCGCACCGATGCCACACGCACCGTGCGGCGAGCATCGCGGAGGAACGGCACACATACGGCTGCGATCCGGTGCACTACCGGGAGCGTCTGGACACGCACCCAGCGGTGCTGGGACCCTTGTGCCGAGATGTCAACCGGAGGAACGGCAGCCGGGGAGCGCATACCCCGGCGCGGGCGTTACCTGATACCAAGGACCGTCCCACGGCGCGCCGAGCTGGTCGCTGCCCTCGGCGTGCTCGTCGTCCTCGCCCATCTGGTCTTCGCGCAGCTCACCATCGTGCTGGCCGCCGTCTTCTATGCGATCACGAAGGTCACCAGGTGGCGGCCGCAGTGGCTGGCGGTCCCGGCGGCCATCGGCGTGGTCTGGGCGCTGGCGATCGGGCCCGCCGCGGCGGCGCGCGGGCTGGCGGCCGGGCCGAGGCACATCGTCGCCTATCTCGGCGGGGTGAGCGGCGCACCGGCGCGGGTGATGCACCTCGGTGCCGCGTTCGGCGGCGTGGGCGGGTGGCTGCCGCGGCAGTTGCCGCTCGCGCTCGTGACAGGTGCGGTGGAAGCGGCGATCGCCGTCTGGCTGAGCTGGCTGCACACCGATGAGTGGAGGCTCACCGCGCCACGGCCCGGCGCCGTGGTCGCGATCCGGCGCTGGTACCTGGCCCGCGTCGTCCGCGGCGGAGGCGTGGTGACCAGGGACGGCGCGTGCCTGGGCGTCGCGGCGCCCGGCGGTGGGCGGGCCGGCTTGTCCTGGGAGGAAGTGACACCCGGGGTCCTGTGCACCGGCGCGCGCGGTTCCGGCACCACGACGACGAGCTTTCAGCTCGTGCACGCCGCGATAAGGCGCAGGAAGCCGGTGATCGCCGTCGACCTGTCGGGCAGCAGGCAGCTCGCGGAATGGTTCGCGATCGTCTGCGGTGCGACCGGGACACCGCTGCAGGTCTTCGGCGCCACGGGCCCGCTGTGCTACGAGCCGTTACGGGGGGGTGGCCCCGGCCGCCGGATGGCGCTCGTGATGGGGATGATCGACTGGGCGGGCACAGCCGACCAGTACCGCCGCAGTTGCGGCGCCTACCTGAACGACCTGTTCGCGGTAACGGACGCGGCACCTGGCGATCCTCGTACCCCGGTGCTCGACGAGGTCCTGCATCTGCTCAACCCGGCGGCCCTGCGGGCGCGGGCGCAGCACGTGCCCGGCTTCCATCCACACCGCGAGGGCCTGGTCGAGCGGGTCAAGGTCTCGGCCAGCCTGTTCGAAGCGGACCCGCAGACCATGGCGACCCTGGCCGGCCAGCTCACCCAGCTTCGCTCGTCACCGCTCGGGCGGTGGCTCGCGCCGCCGGCCGCAGATGCCGCCGGCGAGCCCGCGAGCTCCCATCTCGACCTGGGGCGAGTGATCAGGCAGCGGGGGGTCGCGCTGTTCTCACTCGAGGGTGACCACCGGGGCAGGCCGGCGGTCGCCGTGGCCGGCCTTGTCGCCCAGGACGTGATGGGGATCTGCGCCCAGTTGCGCAAGATCGGCGTCGAGGGCGACGGCCTGGTGTGGCTGGAGCAGTGCGGCGACGTTCCCACCGCGGCGCTGGCCGAGCTGGTCAGGCGCGGCGCCGCGGCGGGCATGCCCGCGGTGCTGACCACCACGTCGGCGCCGGCGGCGGAGAAGGTCGCCGACCAGGTGAACGCGGTCGTGATCCACCGCATGACCGATCCGGTCATGGCGGAGCGCTTCGCGTGGTTCACCGGTGAGAAACTGGTGCCCAGCGAGGCCGCCGGCGCGCAGGCGCCCGGCCTGCTGGCCGGCCCGGCCGCCGCCATGGCACCTGACCCGGGTGGCGCGCCGCCCGGGTTCGCCGCCATGGGCCACGCGGCCGCCGGCTACCCGGCGGCGGGTTACCCGGCGCCAGGCTTTGCCGTACCAGGTTTTGCGCCACCCGGCGCACGGGTGCCCGGCGGCAACATGCGGGGCGCCGTCGGCGCCTTCGGGGCGGCCGGCGCCAACGGGTTCGTGCGGCGGCCTGTCGTGTCGCCGGAGACCCTCTGCGGCCTGGGCGACGGGGAGTTCGTGCTGCTGGTCAAGGCGCCGCGGCGGCGGCTGGTGCCGCTGGGCAAGACCGTGCGGGCCCGGCTGCACGCGCCATCGCGCCGGCGCCGGCAGGCCGCTCCGGCCCGGGCAGCCACACCGGCCACCGCGCCTGGCGGCCCGGTCGAGGCGCCGCCGCATCCGCGGCAGCCGTTCGGGATAAATGATGGCTCAGGCGGTCAGGCCGGCAACCCGGGCCCGGTCTACGGGCCTTCGGGGGCGCAGGCCCTGGCGAGCGCTGGACCCGCCGATGGCCCAGCGCGCCCGGGGCGCCAATCCCGCCGCCGCCGCGGACGGCGCCGCGCCGACGCCGCCAGCCAGCATCCGGCGCCGGTCGGCGGGGCTGCGGCGTGGCGGCCCGGGCCGCCGGGCGCGACCCCTGGCGAGCCGGAGCAGCGAGAATGGCCGACGTAACCGCCCCGGCCGCGGCGCAGGGCCCCGCCGGGCAGCCGCCAGGCGGGCAGCCGCCACGCGGCAGGCCGCCGTTCCGCCGCGACCGGGTCTACGTGGGCTGGCAGTACACGTTGCTGAGCCCGGATCCCGGCCCGCCGCCCCGCCGGCCCACACCGCCCGAGCAGGAACAGCTCAGCCCGGAGTGGGCCGCGGCGCAGCGCCGTGAGGAGAACCTGCTCAACCGGCCGCTGAAGCTGGCGTTCTGCGCCGCGGTCGTGCTCGCCGCCGGACTGCTCGCCGCTTGGGTCACCGGGCTGCTGCGCGGCCTGCTCGCCGGTTTCGGGATCGTCATCTGCCTGGTCGGGGCCGCGGCGGCCGGATACGCGGCCTGGCAGGGCGAGCAGGCGCTGCGGTCGACGTGGCCGGCGGCACGCTTGCCGGCTGGTCCGCGCTGAGCACCATGATCGGTGCGGCGAGACTGAGCGCCGGTGGCGTGGTGACGATCGTCGACCTGTCCGAGGGCGCGGCGGCCGCGGAACTCATTTCCGTCGCCCAGCGGTCGGGCATCGACCCGCTCGTGTGGGTGCTGCCGGTCGACCTGCCCAGGCTGGACATCGCGGCCGGGCTCGGCTGCGAGGAACTCGCCGATGTGCTGTCCATGGTCGTGAACGTGAGCGAGGAGCACGCGAGCACGCGAGATCTTTCCTACGACAACGCGATCCTGGAGCGCGTGCTCAAGGTCTTCGGCGGGCGGGCCACGATCGCGCAGGTCAACGCGGCGCTGCGGGCGCTCGCGCAGGTGGGTGACCCACGGGACGACCTGCGGCTCGGGCTCATCGACGCCGGGCAGCTCGAACGGCTCGGCACCATGTTCGGCCGCGGCGCCGCTGACCGGGTCGTGATCGAGCGCGCCTGGGCACTGGAGTCACAGCTGAGGAAGATCGAGAACCTCGGGACGAAGCTGCCACCGCTCCCGCCCGCGAGGATGCGCGTGGTCTCGACCGACCGGCGCGCGGGGGTGTTCGGCAACAGGGTGCTCGGCACCTTCACGGTCACCGCGCTCACCCATGTCCTCCGCCAGGCGCCTGCCGGGCAGCCGTGGCAGCACACCGTGTTCCTGTTCGGTGCGGACAAGCTCCGCGGCGACGTGCTCGACCGGCTCTGCGACGCGTGCGAGCAGACCAGGACCGGGCTCGTCCTCGCCTACCGGTCGATCCCCGCCCACGTACGGGAGCGGATCGGGCGTGGCAACGCCGCGGTCGTGTTCATGCGGCTCGGCAACGCCGAGGACGCGAAGGCCGCGAGCGAGCAGATCGGCACGGAGCACAGGTTCGTGCTCAGCCAGCTCACCGACACCGTCGGGACGTCGGTGACCGACACCGCGGGCGACTCCTACACCAGCACGGTGGGCAGAGCCGACTCGATCTCGACAGGAACCTCGGCGAGCCAGACCGAGGCCCGCAGCCGCGGCCGTGGGCGCAGCCACGAGAGCAATGTGACGCCCTTCGGCCACTCGACCCAGTCCCGCAGCAGGGACGCGAGCCACAGCTACGGCACCAGCGACAGCGAATCGGTGACCGACTCGATCACGACGAGCACGGCCTGGGGCGTCAGCACCTCACGGGCGATGGGGGCAAACGAGTCGCTTGCCCGCACGTCGCAGCGGTCCAGGGAACTGCTCGTCGAGCAGCATGAGCTTCAGCAGCTGCCACCCAGCGCGATGATCATCACCTATGCGGCCGCCACCGGCAGGCGGGTCGTGATGGCGGACGCCAATCCCGCGATCGCGGCGCTGCCCACCGCGACGCTGCTGAGCCTCGAAGAAGCGATGCTGGCGCCACCGGAAGCCCCCCGCCCGACCGTGAACGACGGACGGCAGACGACCGGTGAGGCGGGCCGGCCGGTGGCGGGTGAGGCGGGCCGGGCGGCCGCGGGATCGGGCTGGCAAGCGGCGGCCAATGAGGGGCAGCGCGGAGCAGTCCATGAGCCGTTCGCTGGTGCGGCCCACTCCAGCCCCGGTGGCCCGGTCGGCCCCGGCTACGGTGGCCCCGGCGGGGACGGCGGGCCTGGTCCGGGTGGTTCGGGGGGCGGCCCTGGCTACGGCGGCCCTGGTTACGGTGGCCCTGGTTACGGTGGCCCTGGTTACGGTGGCCCGGGCGGCGGTCGTGGCTACGGCGGTCCCGGCGGGGACGGCGGGTCTGGTGCCAGCGGCCCGCGCGGTGGCCCTGGCCATGGTGGTGGCCGCGCCGGTTACGGTTCCCGTGGCCCTGGTGATGGTGCGGGCGATGACGCTGAATATGGCGATGGGCCCGGCGTCGGCTGGCCATACCGGGACGGTCGCGGTGACCCGGGCGGCCCGGATGACCCCGAGGTCTCTGGCGACAGCGAAGACACGGATGCGAGGCCCGGCAGACCCGGACGGCCCCCGAAACCGGCACGCCGGCCTCCCACGCCCGTGAGCTGGCAAGGCGAGGATCAGCCGCCACCCAACCTCGGCCCGCCGCCGCGCCGCCTCGACTGGCGCAAGCGCCCGCGCGACTCCTCGTGAGGGTAGATGGTTGTTGCCTTCCGGTTACATGGACCGGAAGG
>WNGJ01002888.1_pt1 | contig 17570 bp, 10 predicted proteins | sample 5400611 | NCBI WGS metagenome assembly WNGJ01 (sample SAMN13153375, study PRJNA577476) | soil metagenome | isolation source: 40 cm soil or saprolite under Garry oak tree replicate 1 | place: USA:California | collected 2016-06-15 | reverse complement strand
GATCCAGGACAGAGTGTCATCTGGCAGGCGATGAGCGATACGCTCTACAGTGTTCAACGCTACGATGAGGCCTTGCTGGCCATTAACCGAGCTCTGGCACTGGATACCAATAACGCGGCACTGTGGGATACACAGGGAAATATTCTGCGACGGATGAAGAAGCCAGATGAAGCACTACCGCTGCACGAGAAGGCGACACAGCTTGATCCAAACAACGCGATGGCGTGGTTTGATAAGGCGAATGATTTGCGAGATATGCGGCGCTTTGCAGAGGCATTGGTAGGTTATGATCACGCGCTTTCACTTGACCCAACACTAGCGGGGGCATGGTATAATCGAGGAAATGTACTGGCAGCCCTGCATATGTACGAGGATGCACTGGAATCATACGACCATGCACTGGAGTATGACGAGGGATTGATCTCCGCCTGGTATAATAAAGGAAGCTTGCTGCACGAGTTAGGGCGGCATGCAGAGGCGCTATCTGCCTTTGATCGAGCGTTGGCGGTAGATGCGCATTATATTGCGGCCTGGAACAATAAAGGGCTGGCCCTCTTTGCCCTGGGCCGCCTGGATGAGGCACTGGCAGCGTTGGACCAGGCTACATCATTCGCACCTGACGAGCCGGATGCCTGGTATAATAAGGCAGTTGTGCTGGAAAAACTGGGAAGAGGGCAGGAGGCGCATTCGTGCCAGGAATGGGCACACTCGTTAGAACAGCAGGCAAGCCGTGCCAGGACTTAAAGAAACCAGGGTGACCACAAGGATCCCCTACCATGAACGCTCTTTGCAAGCTCATTCACCCGTAGCACGGTAGTGACACCTGAAAAGGAGCCACACCGAGGAGGATAAACCACTTTGAAACGCTGCGCCGATCAGGTTGACTGCGGCTTTGAGAATCGGGACAGCGATCTATTTTGTCGGGCGTGTGCGCTACCTTTATTGAACACGGCACTGGCTGGTCGCTATAAAATTCTTGCCTTGATCAGTAAGGGAGGCTATGCGGCTGTTTTCCATGGGATGGACCAGAATCTTTCGCGCCGTATCGCAATCAAGGTCTTGCTGCCGAGTAAGACCACGCCGGCTGAACATGAGCATTTCCTGCGCGAAGCCCGTATTGCTGCGACACTGGACCATCCCAACATTGCACCTGTACTTGATTACGGTAGGGATGGCTCAAGTGTCTTCCTGGTAATGCCGCTCTACACCGTCGGCTCATTGCGTACACGTTTAGCACAGGCCGATGGTCCTCTGCCTGCCACTGAGACAATGCATAAATTCCATCAGCTTGGCAGCGCACTCTATTATGCGCATACTCGGCCACGCCCGGTGATTCACCGTGATATTAAGCCGGAAAATATTCTGATCCATCCAGAAGATCTCCGCCTGGTCATTACAGACTTCGGTATTGCGCGTTCATTGGAGCCAGGAGCAAGTGTCGGGAAGACGGTAACGGTTCGTGGAACAGTAGGCTACATGGCTCCTGAACAGGCAAACGGCATTGTTGACCCGCGTAGTGACCAGTATGGTTGTGCAGTCGTGCTGTATGAGATGCTGACGGGCTATCACCCGCTCGACCCGCTGGGGAATGCTATTCCTCCACCTTCGACATTGAACACCGACTTACCTTCGGCAATGGATCCAGTCGTGCTGCGCGGCCTGGCAACACGGCCCGAAGCGCGCTATGCCGATATGCTGGAGTTTATACAGGCCTTCGACCAGGCCTGTCGTCCAGGTGCCAGGGCGCGCGTCACTCCTGCTCATACACTCCCACCTGCAGGGAATACTCCTCAAGTGCGAGGCGTCTCGAATCCCGTATTACCTGCCGTCCAGGTCGGCGGAAGCAATGAGGGGTCAGGCCGTCAGCAAGCGGTAAAGCCATATCTAAACACAAGTAGTGTACGTGAAAAATGCCTGGAAGGTGACGAGCTACGCAGGCAGCAGCGCTACTCGCAAGCATTACAGGCCTATGAAGAGGCGCTGCGCATGGACCCACGTAACTTCTATGCCTGGAACGGCAAGGGCACAGCTCTTTACAACCAGGGCAATTACAAGAAAGCCCTGGAAGCCTACCAACGGGCAACCGAGATTGACCCGGATAACCCTATTGTATGGGTCAGCGCTGGACTCGTTTTGAACCGTCTACAGCGCTACCAGCAGGCGCTGGTTCATTTCGAGCGGGCCTTGTCGCTTGATCCACAATACGTGGCAGCATGGAACGGCAAAGCCGATGCACAACTGGATATGAATATGCCAGAAGAGGCACACACCTCCTACCAGCAAGCGCTTGCCTACGATGCGAGAAGCTTCCAGGCGTGGAATGGCCTGGGCAATGCACGCTCCAGCCTGCGCGATTTTGCGGGGGCCGTCGAGGCCTATACCCACGCGCTCCTCATTAACCCAAAGAGTGCGGTGGCATGGTGCAATAAGGCCGAGGCATTGATTCGTCTGGGACATAATCGCGCGGCCCTGGATGCCCTCAACGAGGCAACTGAAATGGATCGCACTTATGCACGCGCCTGGACCTTGAAAGCCAACGTCTACGAGGCGCTAGGCAACACTCAGGAGGCGCAGAAGGCCCGCCGCCGCGCCAAACCCTGGGGTCTGATGAATTGACAAAATTACTATCACTGGCTCCTTTCACCAGTTAATGGAGTCCTTCCACTCTTGGCATCCAGGATGCGGAAGAACCAAATTTTTGGGACTATTCTGCTCGGAATAGTCGTCGAAAGAGATTCGATTGGAAAAGATTACCACGATCATAGACTTCCTTAATTTGCAAAAATCTATCAACAGTCTTGCTGCCCATCATTTGCTTAAAGGTTTGTGCATCGAGTACCCTATCTTGAGCAAGATACAACCGTCCACCCGCCTCAATGACCTGGTTGAGCATTGCTCTTAGCAAATGTACAAGCCCTGCCTCATCACGCCAGTATACAGGATAAGCAAGTTCAAGAGAAAAGCCATCGACCTGGTAGCTGAGCAAGAATGGATCAGATCGATGCTGCCGCATGATACACCATAATGGTACGAAACCAGACTGCCGAGAAAGTTGGAGTAAACGAGAGAAGACAGCGGGAGCTTGCCTCGCTGGAACAAAAGGATGAAAGAAGTAACAACCTTTTGAGAGGATGTTACGCAAAAAGTAGTGCACAGGGCTCAAAGGAAAATGGAACTGTTCAATGGGAATATACTCCGCATCTCTATCCCTATCAAACAGGCTCTGACTGAGGAGCATCCAATTGCCAACTTTCGTATTGAAACCGGATAGGAGGTGTGAGACAAGCTGCGCAATACTCAGCGGAACATCCCAGGTCCGGGGAGGCGGGAAAGGAGGATCAACTTCCTCAATGAAGGTACCGCATAGAACAATACCGGAACCAATATGTTCTGCTTGTGCGTTTCCATCAATCCGGCCCATGAGATAACCCTCTCTTGGTGATTCCTCTACAAAGATGTCAAACATTCGAGCGATCGAGTCGGCAAAACGTCGACGCATAAGTAGCTTACCCGAGGGGATAGGCTGCAACTGCAAGGTAATGCTGGTAATGACGCCAAGCAGACCCAGGCCACCAATTGCCGAGTAAAAAAGCTCATCATTGTTCCGGGGCGTTACCTGGACAATCTCACCTGTAGGCAAAAGCAAGTCAAAGGCCGAAACATACTCACCTATCGAGCCTGCATGCCAGGCGTTGGCCCCACAGGCGTTGAGGGCAAGACAGCCGCCAATTGTCGCTTCCCTTTTTGAGGGTAAAACTCCAGGCCACCATTCGCTTCCGACTACGGTTCGCAATAGTTCATCAATTGTTACTCCCGGTTCAACCGTGATGATTCCTTGCTCACGGTCCCAGGCGAGGATATCCCGAAAAAGGGTGAGATCAAGTGTCATTCCGTTAGAATTGCGAGCTGCATCATAACTATGACCGCCACCTCTCGGCACCACCGTTTGGTGGCGAGCGATGGCGGACGCAATTAGCTCCTGAAGATCGTTAATTGTCTCCGGTTGTACGGCATTGGCCCAGGTATTCCGTCTCATTAGCCACCTTTTGCCCATGAATGGCGAAACGATGAGAGCGATATCATACGAGAAAAAGGACTAATTTTAGAGTCTCGCGCAGTCAAGTAAAACCTCTCTAATAATCTGGCCGATCTAAATGAGCCTCTAATAAATAGAGACGGATGATGTCCTCTTTCATTAAATGCTGCATCATAAGTTTTCTCTGCATCTTTTTACATTATAACACAATTGATAGCCTAATAATAAGCAAATAAATTCGCTTCGATTCTCTCATACTTTTCATTAGGTGGTATACAGTTTTATTCAGCGCGTTTTTTCTACTATCGCAATTGACAAGTTGCTAGGATCATGTTATCATACATTTATTGGTTAGCCGATAATGAGAAATTAGAGAGAAAAGTTAGGAGATCAACAAAACTCTGAGCGAGGAGCTTTATGTCACTTGTCGATAATCCTTACCGGAATCGCAAAGCGGTAGCCAATCCAGCCCTCTTCTGTGGGCGTCACGGCATGCTTTTTCTTATTGCCGAGAAAATCAGACACGGGCAAATGTGTGCTATTGCAGGAGAACCTCTAATCGGAAAAACTTCCCTTCTCTACTATTTGGTTCACCCTCAAGGTGCGTGGTCAATCGAAGAATTCAAGGATTGTCTAGGAGACCCTGATCATTATCTCTTCGTGTTGATTGAATTGGGACGTTTGCCAATAAGAAATGCAAATGGTCTTTTTCGTTATCTCTTTGATCGAGTGCTAGAGGAAGCTGAGAAGCTAGATACGAAAAGTGGGGAAACGAGAGTTCACGTCGAACCTGTTCAGACATCAAGTGATGACTATGAGACACAACGATTATTCGAACATTACCTGAAAAGACTAGAGCGGCGGGTGATATTCCTCTTCGATGACTTTGATATCGTTGTCAACGAATTGAACAACGATGATGTAGTTAAAATAATACAGAAGATACGTGTACTGACCCAGGCCCTGGATCTTCTAGAGAAACTCAACTGTATTTTCGTCAGCACAGACCCACTCCAGCAACTCTTTAATGCAAAAGGATTTACTATAAATTCCCCTCTCTCCAGAATCATGCTAGACTACGAATTTTTACGGCCTATGGACGACGAGGAGGTTGAGCAATTAATTAAGAGGCCATTACAGCAGTTAGAGAGAAAGGATTTCCGCTTCACACCGGAAGAGATAACTTTTATCAAACAGATTGCTGGACACCATCCCGGCATGGTCAAGGAAGCTTGTTTCCACTTATTTGAAGCAAAATTTAGGAAAAATGGGTCCATAACACTAATCCAGATTCGTCAGATACTGGAGAAAGATCAAAACGTATACTGGCTTATGGAAAGGCTGTGGCAGAGAGTGGCCCAAAGTGAGCAGCAAGAAGGATTGCCTCTAACACAGTGCTTGACCGCAATAGCCCAGGGAAGAGCACCTACAGACCCGGCAGCGTTAGAAGCCCTTCACAAGGAAGGATTTATTGATAGTTCAGCATCTGAACCATGGATAAGGGGAGATATGTTCCGCCGTTTTATTTTACGAAAAAATATAGAAACGCGTCCAAATACGGAGTCCTCAAGCATTTCCAAAAAGGATCTAGCTGCGTCAGCTGGCTACGAACTTCAGGAACCACTGGCACCACTAGAATATAAGCTTTTCAACTATCTTGCTCAAAATATTGAACGTACCTGCGGGCGGGCGGAACTGCATCAAGCTCTCTGGGGAGACAAGTTACCACGTAGCCGTGATGCGCTCGAACAACTCATAAAACGCCTTCGTGAAAAGATTGAACCGCATCCAGAGTATCCAGAATACTTGCTTACAATAAGAGGCCAGGGCTATCTCTTAAGGGAGAGAAGCAAAGAATAACAGCTTCCTCTACGGCTCACCCTTCGACCTGAGATCAATTAGAATTATCTTCCACACATAACAAGTAGGTAATATATCCTACGATTCCCGCATAGGCTTGACTTTGAGCGCTTGCACAGCTATCATTACATGGTTATATGTAACTCGGTAAACCGACTCTATTTGTTGGTTATGTGATATCAGCATCCTGTTTGTCGCAGAATAAATATGCCATTATTAAAACATCGGAAATACAAACAACGAGTTTTGAAATGGAAGCGCATTAAAAAAAGGTTGCTTTCCTGCTCTTTTACTACCCTGCTCAAGCGAAGCAGCCTCTTTCTTTCTAAGATAGCGATTGCAATAGCACCCACATGATATAGCGCTGCCATGTTCAACAGGTATGGTCATGCTTATTAATGTGTAAGCATGAAAAGACGGCACATATTTTGTAGAGATAGAGCAGCCAGTGCTCACCCTACGGGAGCGGAGGTGAGAACTTTGAACAAGGAAGCGGGTTGCATTGTGATCATTGGAGGGGGGATTATGGGCTGGACTCTGGCAGTCGAACTCACTAAACGGGGCATACTTTGTAAGATTATTGATATAGACCCCCCAGGTGGGTATGCATCGACCGGGAATCAGAGTTGGATGCAGAGCGGTGCCCTGTACCTGGCAAAGCAGGTGCCTGATGAAGTAACTGCAGAAGCTTGTCGTGCAGGCTACCACTATATGATGGGTCATAGTAGAGATCTCATCCAGCATACAGTGGCATGCTATTTTTTATTTCATTATCAGGAACAATGTCAGAGTGTTATTGACCGATGTCGCGCATTCAGTATCGATGCCAGAGCTGTTTCCATTGAGGAGATAAGCGAACCTCTCTTGAAAGGAAGCGATCTGCGCTACGCAACACGAGTACCTGATCATCCGTTCAATAACTCACAATTACTGCGCTCAATTGCCCAGCAGGCTTGTACTGGGGGAGCGCAGTTCTACCCGGTAGCCAGTCTTGAAACGATAGAGATAAAGAGGAACGGAAGTAACCTGCTTGTCTCACTTGAGACTACTGAACAAATTGAGTGTAAGGGCATCATTCTGGCATGCGGAGCTATGATACCGGCCATGCTAGAACGATTGCTTCCAGGGCAAGGAGCGGGCTTCATGCTCACGAAGAATCCTGTCCTGGCGCTGCGCAGCGATATTAGCATAGCCAGGTCGATGCTTATCCCTCCACGCGAACCCGGAGCGCCGCACCTTGTTCCCTTCGATATAGATGAGGGAAATGGAGTATCGGTATGTATTCCCGGTACAGAGGTGTTTATTACAGATTATCGCGATCGTGATTTGTATCCTGAACATCTGAAAGAATTTATCTCGAGTCTATCTAACTTCTATAGCGGAATAAAAACTCTGGCAGCGGAACATACCATCCTGGCACATGTATACTATTGCCAAAAGCTTCACCTACAGAAGGAGTTCGACAAAAACCAGTCCGGCAGAAGAACTATTGACTTATCCTATGCACTGGAACCAGGCGCGCCTAACAATATTTATGCGCTTTATCCAGGAAAAGCAACTGCAGCGCCTATTCTGGCCGAAAGGTGCGCGCAGAAACTCGTGAAGGAGATCGAAGGGCTCCAGGTGGACTTCAACAGGCCACGAACGGTTACTCCCACGATTGCGAAACAACGCTATTGCGACGAAGCAGAGTATCGGCTTGTTGTGGAAAACAGAAAACTGGATATCAGGTTACGCTCCTGGTCTCACCCAATGTTGTGACTATAGAGAATCACGAGAGATACCCGTCATACGCCGGTTATAGTAACGAACAAGGGCGGCAGCAATGTGCGCTCGAAGGGCAATGGGAGTAATTGTCGCTACGTCTACATCCGCCATCGTAAGCTGATTTTCAAAGCGCTTCAGGCTGAAGCCTTCAGTAATTGTCGCTGCAACAGCGCTGACTAATGCACTCATCCATTCAGGATCAAAGTACTCCCAATCCTCCGCGTGAAAATCCTGTGGCTTAATAGACGCATCCATGCCCTCTGTTGTTAAGGCCCCAGGAACTATATAGGTAGACAATGCAGCCCGCAAAGCATAAGATAGTCCATCCTGGTTAATCTCATCAGGAATATCTCTACTTTCCCCCAGCCAGGGGAAGTTCTGCCTATATTCGTAAGCGGCACGGAAACAAGCGAACACATCTTGACATTCTGGAGCGCTGATCATGCAGAGAATGGCTTCACGAAATTTCCCCTGAAATGCGAAGTCAAATAGTGGGACTTCTTCGAAATTCTCATCGCCATCGGCAATGTGGGATCTTACGCGCCTCTCAATGGGATGGTGAGTATCTGTCATGTGCCTCTTCCTGCGACTTTACAATTCTATCACAGCTTGTATATTATATAGACGGTCCAGCAGCATCAGCACAAAATTGAGATTTGCCCTGGTGTGTGAGCAAAAGCGCTAAAACTTCTTGGCGTTAAGGAATTTTCCAGGCTTCATGCAACAAAATTATAATAAGTGATGTGCTATTCTAATATACAAAATATCTATCTACAATTACTGATTATAATGATTAAACATGGGATGTCAAGTGGAAATAAACACAAATCAGGGCTATTTTTAATCAGGGCTATTTTTAAATGGCCCTACTATAATGTCTACTAAGCTTGAAATATTACATTTTCTATGATACATTTTGCATTAAGAATAGTAACGAAAAACCAGGATTGATTCCTACCTATCATCTTCGTAGTGCAACTAGAGTTTTTTGCCTGCATAATTCATTCTTCAAAGCCATACCGGATTCTGTGACATGGAAAAACATATATCGGGGCTTCAGATTTTGAAACGCCAGCGTAGACTGCGTGGCTGGTCACAGGCATATGTAGCGGAAATGGTGGGAAGCGATCCCAAAACTGTCAGTCGATGGGAACAAGGGAAAAGCTCACCCGGCCCCTACTTTGTGCGGAAGCTTGTTGACCTTTTCGGTAAGAATGCTGAAGAATTAGGCTTACTGGTCAATGAGGAGAAGTATACCAGGGCAGACGAGCAGGTATTTCCAAGGCACGAGGACTGGGGAGAAGCTCCGCAGATGATCAGTTTTTATGGAAGAGAGCGGGAACTTGCCCAATTGAAGCAATGGGTTCTCACAGATCACTGTCGGCTGATCCTGGTTTTGGGCCTTGGTGGTATTGGTAAGACAACTCTCGTCACCACGCTGGCACAACAAATAAAAGGCGAATTTCGTTATGTTTTCTGGTGTTCACTACGACATGCTCCAACTCCAAGAGATATCCTCGAGAAATGTATTCTCTTACTGGCAAATCAACAAAGAACTGATTTGTCAGTAGACATAGATGAGCTAATATCACTTCTGATTTCCTTCTTACGACAGCATCGCACTTTACTGATACTGGACAATTTCGAGTCAGTACTACAAAGTAGATACCAGGCTGGTCAGTACCTGGAGGGTTACGAAGGCTATGGCAAATTGCTGCTTCGTGTAGGAGAAACGCAGCATCAGAGTTGCTTACTGGTTACCAGCCGCGAGCACCCAGGGCAAATTTCTTACCTGCAAGGGAAAACACTGCCGGTCCGATCTATCCAGCTTCTCGGCATAGGACAAGACGAGGGGCGGAAACTTCTTGAGGGTGCTGGCCTGTTTGGACAGGATGACGCCTGGGCTGAACTTGTGCGCCTTTACGCAGGCAATCCGCTCGCTTTAAAATTAATTGCAGAACCTATACGGGAGGTTTTCGGTGGAAATATCACTGCTTTCTTGAAGGGTGAAGAGACAGTTTTTGGTGATGTTTATAATTTGCTAGACCAGCAGTTTCAGCGACTATCAGAGTTAGAACAGGAGGTGATATACTGGCTGGCTATCGAGCGCAAAGACACATCAATCGACGAACTGCGCAGCGATATGCTAGGTTACGTGGCACGAGGTGCTCTGGTTGAAACTCTTCACTCACTACGCCATCGTTCCATGATAGAGACGAATGCTCAGGCTCTTTTTATGCTACAACCAGAGATTATGGAATATGTCACAACACGGATTGTGAAACAAGTTGCGGAAGAGATTGAAGCAGAGGGAATACAGCTCCTGTCGCGCCATGCCTTAATCAAAGCACGTACGAAAGACTATGTGCGAAATAGTCAGATTCGCTTCATCTTGACTCCGCTAGTAGAAAGGCTCCTTACCACCCTCGGCAAAGCGACCTGTGAAAAGAAACTCAGAAGTATTCTTGCAGCATTGCACCTGGTGGATTCCCAGCAGGCAGGCTACGCAGCGGGAAATATCATTAACATACTTGTGCAATTACAAGCAGATCTACGAGGCTCTGATTTTTCTAACTTGACGATATGCCAGGCCAACTTGCGCGGCGTGGACTTACCAGAAGTCAATTTCGCGCATGCTCATCTTGCAGAGTCTGTTTTCACCGATACATTTGGCAGCATCCTTTGTGTCGCGTTTAATCCGACTAATGATTTATTGGCTGCTGGTACTGCTGACGGAGAGATCCGTCTATGGCAAGCAGCAAGTGGTGCATCACTCCAGACCTACCAGGGACATTCAGATGGGATACGATCTATCACCTTCAGTCCAGATGGCAAGGTGCTAATCAGCGGAAGTGAAGATCACACGGTACGCTGCTGGGATGTCTATACGGGCCGCTGTATCAAGGCATTACGAGGCCATAGTAGTGTCATCCGGTCGGTCGCATGTAGTCCTCACGAGCCGATTGTAGCCAGCGGGAGTGAAGATCAGACCATTCGGCTCTGGAATATCGATACAGGTTCTTGCATTAGTATCTTGCACGGGCACACGGATTGGGTACGCTCTGTCGCTTTCAGCCCAGATGGTCGTGTGATTGCAAGCGGAAGCAATGATAGAAGTATCAGAATATGGGACATCAGCACAGGCGAATGCCTTGCTACCATGTGGGGACATGCTCATACGGTGCGAACTATTGCCCTCAGTCCCATAGAGAATATCCTTGTCAGCGGTGGAGATGATGAGACGATACGAGTATGGGATTTTCGTATGGGCCGGTGTCTTCATATTCTTCATGGACACACTTATCCAATTAGATCCGTTGCTTTCAGCCCGAACGGGCGTCTTATTGGCAGTGGAGGAGATGATCAAACCATTCGCTTGTGGGATGTGAGTTCAGGTCATTGCTTGAATATACTACAAAAGCATACCAAACGCATATGGTCTGTTGCTTTCAGTCCCGATGGCCAGTTTCTCGCCAGTGGAAGTGAAGATCAGACCGTCCGTTTTTGGGATATTAACACAGGTCGCTGCCTTCAAACAATACGCGGCTATAGCAATTGGATCTGGGCCATCGCTTTCAGCCCCAATGGGCGACTCCTCGCCAGTGGCTGTGAAGACCAGACGATTCGGCTATGGGATATCGAGTTCGGTCACTGTCTTGACATTCTACAAGCACACATGAACCGGGTCAGGGCTGTTTCCTTCACACCTGATGGTCGGCTTCTTGCCAGTGCGAGTGACGATCAAACTATTCGCTTATGGGATATGATTACTATGCAGTGTCACAGTGTTCTAAGAGGACATAGCCACCTGATCAGAACCCTGGCTTTTAGTCCAGATGGCCGTATTCTTGCCAGCGGCAGCTACGATCAAACAGTGCGCTTATGGGATGTGAGTTCAGGACGCTGTATAAAGACGTTAGAAGGGGAGAAGAGCTTGATACTATCCGTCGCCTTTAGTCCTGATGGGCAGCTTATCGCCAGCAGTGGGAGCGATCACATGGTGAGACTATGGGATGTTGACACAGGCTCTTGTCGCACTACCCTACAAGGGCATACTGACCAGATATGGTGCATTGCCTTTAGCCCGGATGGCAATACACTCGCCAGTGGGAGTGATGATCAAACCATTCGCATATGGGATATCACTACAGGCCACTGCTTGAGGACATTACAAGGGCATACTCACTGGGTAAGAAGTATTGCCTTCAGTCCCGACGGCCATATCCTTGCCAGTGGAAGTCATGATCAAACTATTTACCTATGGGATATACGTACAGGACATAACTTGAGAGCACTGCGGGGTCACGCCAGCTGGATATGGTCCGTTGCTTTGAGCCCACGTGGCAAAATAATTGCGAGTGGGAGCGATGATGGAACCATTAAGCTTTGGAATGCTCAGAGCGGAGAATGCTTAAAAACCTTAAGAGGTGATAGACCTTACGAAGGGATGAACATCACTGGGGTAACAGGACTAACGGAGCTCCAGAAAGTTGCCCTCCGTACGCTGGGTGCAATCGAGTTGCCTGCAGAGCGTTAGCAACATCTGAGCAACTAACGCCCAGGCAAACACGCCCGGCTGAATTGGAGGTGGCAAAATCCAATCTAATTCTCCACCGTCACCTTTAACCGCTTCAGCCGCTCCATATAGCGAGCACGCAGAGATTCAGACATAACAGCACCAGAACCGCCATGGCGCAGCATGGTGATCTCCGCCATGATGCAGAGGGCAATCTCTTCGGGCGTGCCGCCACCAAGGTCTAAGCCAATTGGCGCACGCACGCGCACGAGCTTTTCGGCAGGGACACCTTCCTCATGTAAGAGCTTGAAGACGGCCCAGACTCGTCGCTGGCTGCCGATCATGCCGATGTATGCAGCGGGAGAGTCAATGATAGCACGCAGACCCTGCACATCATGCGCGTGGGCACGTGTGACAAGCACAATGTGGGTACGCGGCGTGATGGGGTAATTCCGCAGCGTTGCTTCGATATCGCCTACCAGCAACTGTTTGGCCTCGGGAAATCTTTCACGATTGGCAAACGATGCGCGGTCATCAGTAACGCTTACCGAGAAGTTCATCAGGTGAGCCATAGCAGCGAGTGGTGCGGCGATATGACCCGCGCCCGCTATGAGCAGCACGGGAGGGGGCAAGAAGGGCTCAACAAAAACCTCGGCCCAGGTGTTTGCTGGGCCAGCTATTTTTTCAATGTGTGGTTTGCCTGCAAGGATGGCACGTTGTGCAGCCTGTACAATTTGGGACGTTAGCGCAGATGGTGCCTCGGGAAGCTCAATCCTACCAAATACCCGGTCATTTTCGTGAACGAGCATCTGCTGGCCTATCTGGGAACGCCACGCACCACCGGCGGCGACAACAGTAACCATTACAATAGCCTGTTCGCCTTGCAGCGCCTCATTAATAGCATGGGCGTAATCTTGCATGCCGGGCTGACCTGGCAGTTGTGTGTTATGCCAGGGCTGGACAAATACGTCGAAGATGCCTCCACACACCCCCTGGCTCTCCATGGCGATTTCTTCGGTTAATTCAACCTGGACGGTGCTGGGACGTCGTGTATCAATAGCATTGAGGGCGCTGCGCCATACTTCGGCCTCGCCGCAGCCACCACCAACGGTGCCGCTGATCTTGCCCCCCCGATGGACAAGCATCTTTGCGCCTACTTCACGCGGAACAGATCCCTTACGCCTGACAATAGTTGCCATAGCGACGGTCTCTCCACGTTGCAGTTCATGTATCAGTTCCTGAAAAAGTTCTCGCACGATTCGCTTCCCTTGATCAGGAGATGCCTTCGACCATGAATGTGAAAGCATCTCCCCTAGATCACGGACCTTCCTGCTCGAGAGGGGAAGGTAGAAAAGCTCTTCTAGGCCTTCTTTTCGCTCAGAAAGCTTTGCACTGTGGTACCACAAACTGCGCAGGTTCCCTTTAAAGCATGCCTCCCGTTTTTCATGGTCACTTCCTGGGGATCCTTCATCTCGGTCTTCTTTTTACACTTGACGCAGTAGGCTTCAGCCATCTTCAGTTCCTTTCATCATTACAACTAACAGTAATCACTGTATTCCTCGTCCGCGCGAGGCCACCTCATCAGGGTGACCTTCTTTACTCTTAATACACGTGTTCTAACAACGCAAGAGATACACCTGACCACCAGACGTACCATCTCTATAGCCACTCTAAAGAGTTTCGCGGCGGTATCATAATACCTTGACCACTCAGAGTAGTCAATAGAAAAAGAGTAACTATTCAGCTCACACTCTTGTTGACTCCTCACTGCCTACGGCAGTTCGCGAGGTTTTTTGTGCTGGGAGCGGGCTTTGCCGCGGGCGGCAAAGCCCGCTCCCAGCACATACATGGACGCGTCACCGCGGGCGACGAGAAGATCTGAATAGGTACACAGTACCATACAAAGACGAATGATGCCTCAGAAGTCCCAAAATGGTATTATATCTGAAAAGACGACTACCAGGAAATCCGCCAGGCCGGACCAGGTGTACGAAATAGTTGTAAGCAAACAAGCGTAGGGGCCGATTTATCGGCCTCCGCGGCCTATCCGTTCCACTTTCGCCACCTGCTCCCGTTTGGTTGATTGCCTACCAACAATTCATATACCCAGGTCGGACACATGATGACAGTACTCTGAATTTGGAGATGACTTATGACATTTAACATCCACCGGTCAGTGGTCGACAGTGATGGAATGCCCCGCGAAAAGATTGCAAGCCAGTACAAAGAACAGTTGATAGAATTGTTTGAGCAATCACCCGAAGGGCAGACGCTGCAAAATGAAAATATCGAACCTGGCTGGGCCAGCATGATGCTTGACTTTGCTCTAGACTACCTGGGCAAGACTCCGCCGCAGATGTCCCCTGATGACTTACACGAAATCCTGTTTGATCTCTTCCCGCGTAAAGTGTCGGCTGAAGCCGATGATGCACCTGAGATAATCCGGGAGTTGCAGCTTTTCTGGCAATTCCTGCAGCGCGAGTTCCATTTAGAGAATGCAGCTGCCTGTCTGAAAGCCCTGGACAACAAAGCAGTGCGCCAGCTAAAAGAGGAAATGAGCAATCCGGCTAACTTCGGCATAGCCAAGTCGTTCGTGATGATGGGTCAGGAGCGAGGCTTTGACATGACTTCAGAAGAGGATATGAATGCATGGATGGCAACCTACAACGCCGAATTAGCAGCAGGTATTGGACCACGTATCCCCTTGCCCGGTGAACAGAGCGCAGGTGCCAGGAAGGTCCAGGGCAAGTTAAGGCGCAAGATGGCAAGAGACAGCCGGAGGAGAAACCGTAAAAAGAAATAGGAGCTTTTTGTTTTGAACGCTTTACACAAAACGACATCTCAAAGCGAGGCAATCGATAACTCTTTGCTTAGCCCACGTGTGCCAGTAACTCCAGACACCATCTTGAAAGATGTTCGTCTGGCATCAGATGCCAACATCTCACCCGATGGCAAGCTGGCAGCATTCGTCGTATGGGAATGGGTTCCCGACCGGCCCAAACAGCGCGGGCGTATCTGGGTTGTCGACACGTCTGGCGGCGAGCCACGACCTTTGACCAAAGGTCCTCGCGGAGACTCCTGCCCGCGCTGGTCGCCAGATGGTCAACAACTGGCGTTTATCTCCAAGGGTGAAGGAGAGAAAGACAAACCCCAACTGCACTTGATAGCGGCTGAAGGTGGCGAGGCGCACCAGGTCTGCAAGATGCCCAATGGGGTGAGCGACCTGGCATGGTCACCTGGTGGCAGTTATATCGCTTTTCTCTCACTGGAAGGCGAAGAGCTGAAGGATGATCCAAAGGTCTTTATACCAGGACAGGGAAGGCATCGCCGTTTATGGACGGTCCGGCCAGATAGCGATACGCCCGAACCTATTACACCAGATGGACAAAGCATCTGGCAATATGCCTGGTCACCGGACGGTAAACAATTCGCCATTTATTTCACAAATGGTCCCGACGAGACCGATTGGTACCGGGGACAGATCGGCATTATCCCCGCACATGGCGGGGCAGCGCGCCAGGTAACGCAGTTAACTCGCCAGGCTTGCGCCCTCGCATGGTCGCCCGACGGCTCTCGCCTGGCATATATCTCAGGTGAATGGAGTGATCCAGACCGCGGCGGCGGTGATATCCATGTTCTTTCCCTCGAGAGCGGCGAAGTGCGCAACCTGACGCCCGGTATCACTTGTAGCCCGAGCTGGTGCTGCTGGTTTCCAGACGGTCGTAGGCTTCTTTACGTTGCCTCGGAAGGCGTCTCGAACCAGGTTGGCATCGTGGATGAAGTCGATGGCACAATTACACCGCTCGTCCGGGATTTTGTCATAGGTGACAGGCACTGGCCCCATCTCTCGACTACACCTGACCTGCAGCGTTTTGTCTTCACACACTCAGACAGGTATCCATACGACGTCTGGTTGGGGCAACTCACTTACGCAGGGAATACTATCCCCAGTATCCACAGGCAGCGTCTTACCGAGTTGAATCCCATCCACCAGGACACACTTGATCTTGTACAAAGTGAGCGGATTAGTTACGAGAGCATAGATGGCTTGCGCATCGATGCCATCTTTACGCCGCCCTCCCCACGCCAGGGCAATACTCCACCACCGCTGATTGTCAGCGTGCATGGCGGACCGTCAGGAGCCTGGTACGAGGATTGGGATTATTATCGCTCACAGATGTTAGCAGCTGCTGGCTATGCTGTGCTGCGACCCAACGTTCGTGGCAGCATGGGACGTGGTGTGGCCTTCGCGGATGCGGTGCTAGGCGACATGGGCGGAAAAGACTTGCAGGATATTCTCTCCGGTGTCGAGTACCTGGTCGAGCGTGGACTGGTGGATCGCAAGCGGGTCGGTATCATGGGCTGGAGCTATGGTGGCTTCATGGCAGCCTGGGCCGTGACACAGACGACGCTCTTCAAAGCAGCTATCATGGGAGCAGGCGTCTGCGACTTCCACAGCTTCCACGCCCAAACAAACATCCCTGATTGGGATATGCGCTCCTTGAGTACCGAAGTGATCAGCCCGCTAGAACATCCTGAGATTTATCGCGAACACTCTGCTATCACATACGCCAGTCGCGTCACTACGCCGACATTGATCCTCCATGGTGAGAAGGATGAGTGTGTTCCCGTTAACCAGGCCTACGCGTTTTACCGCGCACTAAAAGAGCGAAAGGTTCCTACGGAGCTTGTAATTTACCCTCGCGAGGGTCATGGCCTGAGCGAACGCGACCACCTGCGTGACTACCACGAACGCATATTGCGCTGGTTCGAAAAGTACGTGTAATTTAGAATGGCAATCAATAGCTGAAACAATATATCTCCACATCCCGTGTTTGTCTCAGAGAGGATTTCCTATTCATCTAATTCCTATTCATCTGATGAAAAACAAAGACGATGAGCAATCATTGTATTGCGAAGTGACGCTATGCATGGGAAACGCGCAAGTCTGATCGTTAACTTGCGCTCAGGACGTACTGTCGTCAGAGTACCTGAGATGGTTGCTGTCTTGACCGCCGCGGGCTGGAAAACTGACATCTGCCTGAAAGAATATAGCGGAGAAACATTACAACTGGCCAAGCAGGCTGCCAAAGACGGTCATGACCTGGTGATCGGCTATGGGGGAGATGGTACACTCAACGCTGTCGTCAATGGAGTGCTATACGCCGGGGGCAAGAGCATCATCGGTGATATTCCCGGGGGAACCTTCAATGAATGGGCAGGCGAGACCAACATACCGAGGGACCCGTTAAAGGCTGCCCTTGCCCTTGTCGATAGCGTTACTTGCACAACTGATCTCGGCTTCTTTCAGGTCGAGGGCCTGACTGTCCCTGACATGCACTGTGAACACTCTGAGCACGAGGAAAACGAAGAGGCAGAGCAAACGGGAGA
>WNGJ01011968.1_pt1 | contig 17584 bp, 17 predicted proteins | sample 5400611 | NCBI WGS metagenome assembly WNGJ01 (sample SAMN13153375, study PRJNA577476) | soil metagenome | isolation source: 40 cm soil or saprolite under Garry oak tree replicate 1 | place: USA:California | collected 2016-06-15 | reverse complement strand
AGTCGGAAAGAAAGCAATGGGGCCACCTGAGCCTTCGAATTGGGTTGCTGCCAGTTCTGCGTCTGTGGCAAGAAATGCGTCACTTAAAATACTCATCCGTTTTCCTCTTTCACTGCTCACCGAGTTCGTTGTTTGATAGGCGTCATTTTTATAAGTTAGTGAACTTTTGAGCGGTGCAAGGTCGCCATTGGTGCGAAACCTTGGTATAAGCGTTCTACTATTCCCATTGTAACATGACAAATCTTTTGTGAAAGAGTATTAAATGGTGGCAAGAGGGGCATCGCAATGGCTCACAGCTTTATGGAGAACTAAAAGCCCAAGGCTACAAGGGTTCGCCCAAAGCCATGTATAATTATCTGGCGACCTTGCAGACACCTCAACCAGACTCATCCAGGCCAATCCCATTAAAACCGCAAAAGCCCAAGAGTGTTCCTCGAGCGGAATTTTGACAACGCTGTGAGTGATGAGATAGACTGAGAGGAAGATTGACGCCGAGCTCGGCCCGGCGCGACTGGCTGCAAGCCGACGGAGCTCTATCGAGCAGGGCGGATGTGGAAGCACGGCGGGCCGATCCGGTACCCGCAGCCAACCGAGAGAAGGAAGGGGAACCAATGAGAGCAGTTGTCTACGACAGGTACGGGCCGCCGGACGTCCTGCGACTCGAAGATGTCGAGCGACCCGTCCCCAAGGAGGACGAAGTACTCGTCAAGATCCACGCCACGTCGGTCACCCGGGCGGACTGCGCGACTCGTGAAGCCAACCGACGTAGCGGCCTGGCCGTCACGCTCCTCAGCCGCGTCATCTCGGGCATCCGCCGACCGAGGCAGCGGATCCTCGGCAGCGAGCTGGCCGGAGAGGTCGAAGCAGTCGGCACAGCTGTTAGCGAGTTCGCGGTCGGCGACCACGTCTTCGGCAGCAGTGGGTTCAGGTTCGGGGCGTACGCGGAGTTCATCTGCATGCGGGAGAGCGCCCGAATCGCGCACAAGCCGACCGGCATGAGCTTCGAGGAGGCTGCGGCGGTCTGTGACGGAGGACTCAACGCACTGTGGTGCCTGAGACTGGCAGATCTCCGGATGGGCCAGAGGATCCTCATCTACGGGGCGTCCGGGGCCATCGGCACCGCAGGGGTGCAGCTCGCCAAGTACTTCGAAGCCGACGTCACTGCGGTGTGCAACACCAAGAACCTCGAGACCGTGAGATCGCTGGGAGCCGACAGGGTGATCGACTACACGCAGGAAGACTTCACCAAGAACGGCCAAATGTACGACGTCATCTTCGATGCAGTCGGCAAGCACTCGTTCAGGCGGTGCAGAGGCTCACTTTCGCGGGGCGGCAGCTACCTGGCAACCGACGGGTTCCAGAATCTCATGTTGGCGCTGTGGACCTCGCGGATCGGAGACAAGAAAGTGATGTTCTCGATCCCACCTCGATACACAAAGAAGGACGTCCTCTTCCTCAAGGAGCTCATCGAGGCCGGAAGATATCGGGCGGTCATCGATCGGTGCTACCCGCTGGAGGACGTGGTCGAGGCGACCCGCTACGTCGAAACGGAGCAGAAGACCGGGAACGTCGTCCTGGCGATCAACGGTGGCCGAGCTCGATGAGAGGGGCTATGGAACAAGAGAGAGCTTTAATCTGGAATCCGATCTTACGCCAGTATCTTATAAACGCGCCGCATCGTATGAATCGCCGCGAAGGGACAAGCGAGTGTCCTTTTTGCAAAGATATCACGGAAGGTAAGGTCGGGCCTGACACCCAGGTATGGCTGCACCCTAACGACTTTCCTCCATTTCAGCCGCCAGTGGGCGAAGCCTACGTTGTCATCTACAACCGGGATCATCACCGCGCGTTCACACAATTGACCGTTGACGAAGTCTACGCTGTTACACTGCTCTGGCGCGATCTCTATCGTGACCTTGCCTCGCGTTATCCCACCGTCATGATCTTTGAGAATAGCGGCGCATCAATCGGGCAGACACAATATCATCCCCATGGTCAGGCTTATGGGGTCTCGCTTATCCCACCTATCTTGGAGCGAGAACTTGAGACGGTTTTGCAGGATGATCAGCAGGGGCGCGGCTGCCCTTTTTGTCGCCTGCGTGCAGAACTGTCCGGCAGTGAGTACGAGATAGCCGCGAACGCAACATGGGAGGCTTTTCTACCACCTTATGTTCACTATCCGTATGAAACGCATCTCTATCCCCGGCGCCATGAAGCCAATCTGGGGGGAATGCAGGATGAGGAATTGTGTGACCTGGCTGCCCTGTTATTGCAGATTGTTCAGGGATATAACGCCCTGGATGATGGCACCATGGCGCCTATGCCGTACCTGCTGGGGCTGCACCAGCTTGCTGACACGCGCTTTCACCTGCATGTCGAGATACTTGCGATAGGTCGCGCGCCGGGCAAACTGAAGTATGCCGCGTCCTCCGAATCGCTCTGGGGTTTATGGACAAACGATTCCTCGCCTGTACAAAAGGCACAGGAATTACGAGAAGCGATCGTAAGGCTAAGCAATAAGTGAAGTAGCCTTCAAATTGCTCTATTTCCGGATCATATCAGGGTCATCAATTGTAACGTATCATCCACCAATTGCCCAAGCGGCGCAACCGGGACGTATTCTTCACTTGAGTGCTCATTCATGACACCTGTGGAGATAGTGAAAGCCTTAACCCTGGGTCGAAAACTACTGGCGTCACTACCGATGAACGTGGGACGCATCTGTAGCTGAGCATTACGCTGCGCAAGTACGGCGCGATACACGTTGAGCAGCGGCTCGTCCCCGGCAACGGTATAGCCTGTGGTATGCGTTTTGAAGAATACTTCGGCGCTGCCGCCGTAACGCCGCGCTGTTTGTTCAAAGGCGTCACGGATGGAATTCATATAGCCATCGCGTATATCAGAGGCTTCAAAGCTGCGTAGTTCACCTTCGACGTGGACAGTAGCAGGGATGGCATTGCGGGCGCTGCCACCATTTATGTGCCCAACGAGGATGCGTGTCTGGTCCTGCGCAAACGAGCCGTGGGGGTAGGGGGTATGGCGCAAGATCTCAATAGCGTTTATAGTGTGCGCCAGGTCTTTGCCGGGATGCCCGGTACGGCCTGTAATCTCTACGTCAAATGCCTCGTACGCGGCGCCCTTTGAGACTACAACACCGGCCTCGAAAGCGTTGTCAAAGACAATGCCGTCTGTGACCTGCCAGGGCTCAGGGTCGAAGGCCGCTGCTCCCTTCATGCCTACCTCTTCCTGCACAGTGAAGACCACCACTAACGGGGGGTGGGACAGGGTTTGCTGCGTCAGGCGGGTCAGAACTTCAAGGATAACGGCAATGCCGGCCGCATCGTCGGCGCCAAGGTTCGTTGTGCCATCGCTGTAGAGCACACCTTCTCGTAGTACCGGCTGGTGGCCACGGCCAGGGGGCACGCGGTCCATGTGTGCATTGAGCAGTAGGGGCTTCCCTTCGCCCGGGAGTGTGGCGATCAGGTTACCCGCCGCATCAATGTGCGTGGTGAGGCCAAGCGCCGCCAGTCGCTGCTCCAGGTAAGAGCGTACCTGTTCCTCGCGACCGGGCGTGCTGGGTATACCTACGAGTTCGATGAGTGTATCGCACAGGCGATTTGGGAGCATGCCACAGTCTCCTCCAAGTTTGAGGTATTTAGTTCTTTCTAATGGGAGTCCGGGTGCAGGTCTGGAGGAAGCGCCGCCAGGCCAGCTTCCGTCATTAAGCCTGCTCGCAGCAGCCTGGCAACGCGGGCGCGATTGGAAGCAGACCAGGGACTCCTGGGACGACGAGGAGTGAAGCGTCCTGCATACGTCTCCTCGTCAATACCCTTCATTGTGCCATCAATCCAACCAAAGCAAAGCGCCTCTTCCACCGCATCGTCGTAAGAAATGCCGGTCTTCCCGGAGGTCTTTTTATAATAGACCAGCCAGATCTCCTTGTGATCCCGGTGGTGTTCGGTTAGCCAGTCGCGCCACTCTTGTCGCGATTTGACGAGCAGCGTTTCTCCGATCTCCATGCTTAAGCGGTCACTTCTACAGGCTAGCCGGAAGGCGGCGTTGGAGCGGTCTTTTCGCGGAAATGCGGCATGACCTCTTTCGCCATCATTTCCTGGGTCTTGAGGACAAGATAATCGGGAATCTCGCCCACGTGACCACCTGTAACCAGCATGTTCGCGTGCAACACGTCGGTGTAGTAGCTGAGCTTTTCAATTACCGTAGCCGGGCTGCCAGCGATGATGACGCCGGTGTCGATCAGTTCCTGGAAGCTGCCCCATTGGCCTGGCCGTATGCCACTTTCGAGTATAGCACGAATACTCCTCTCGCTCATATAGCCAGGTGGGGTAAAGAATTCGGGGCGTACTTTCAAGCCTTTCTTGAAGAGCCACATGATATACTTTTCGCCTTCTTTCAGGGCGATATCGTCGGTCTCGGCAACGTAGCAGGGCACGCAAAACGCTAATTGATCCGGCTGCGCTTCGTAGCCATATTTTTCCTCGGCAAGGCGGCGATAGAGATCGTAGGCCCGCTTGCGCTGGTCCATTGGCATGAACACCGTCATGTAAGGGTATTTGTGCCTGGCGGCAAAGTCAATCGTCTCCATGCTGGCGGTGCCGGGCAGCCAGATAGGAGGAGGCTGCTGGATGGGGCGCGGCCAGATGTTCACATAGCGGTAGTTATAGAACTCGCCCTCGAAGGCAAAGGGGCCGGGGCGCGTCCAGGCCTGGATAATCAGGTCATGCGCCTCGTCCATGCGTTCGCGACTGACAGTGGGATTGACGTTATAGCTGAAGTATTCCATACCTGTGCCCCGAACGAAGCCGGAGATGATGCGCCCGCCGCTGACCACATCAAGCATGGCGATTTCCTCTGCTACGCGTATTGGATCATCGTGCAGGGGCAGGGCGTTGCCCACGATTCCGATCTTCGCTCGTTTCACGCGCTGCGTCAGTACGGCCGCCATAATGTTGGGCGAGGGCATGGTGCCGTAGGCGTTCTGGTGATGCTCATTCACGATCACGCTGTCCCAGCCAAATTTATCAGCCCGTTCAATCTCGTCCAAATAGCGATTGTAGAGGGCGTGGCCTTTGACGGGATCATAGATGGAATTGGGCAGCGTTACCCACGTCGAGTCGTATTTCTCGTCAAAATCGGCGGGCAGGTAAGGCCAGGGCATCAGGTGGAAGTAATGGAATGTCAACTTGTTCATGCAATATCTCCCGAATCTTACTTAGAAAGAAACTCGGCGATATGCCTGCTCCATTCTGCGGGCATCTCGAACATGGGCATGTGGCCGGTGCCATCCAGCTTCACCAATTCTGAGTTGGCTAGCAGCCGGTGAAAAGCGTCGCTGTAGGCCGCGGGAACGAGCCTGTCATTCTGCCCCCAGATGATGAGCGTTGGACATTTCACCCATTGCAAACGGCGCTCCAGCTTGGGATCATAGCCCGGGTTCCACGCCAGGGATGCCAGGGTTGTGCGCTGGCGATACTGCGAGAGCAGGTAATCGGCATTCATTTCGCTGGGCATTAAAGGCATAGCCGCTGCAAAGTTATCGAAACTGGCGCTTAACAACTCCTGTGGGTTCATAGCGAATATGTGAGCGATGGGTGTGCCCTTGACGCGGATGCCCACAGCGTTAGATAGCACTAGCTTCTTCACCCGCTCGGGGTACCAGACGACTAGTTCGGCCGCCATCCAGCCGCCGAGCGAATGCCCAATGACCATCGGCTTATCCAACCCCAACTCATCCAGGAGATCGCGAAAATACAGGATATAGTCGCTCATGTCGCGCATCCAGTCGGGTCGCTCGGTCAAACCGAAGCCAGGGATATCGGGCGCGAAGAGGTGAAAGCGCTGGGAGAGAGCCTGGTGGAATTCTAGCCACAGGTTGCCCAGGAAGGTACCATGCAGGTACAGTAAGGCGGGGGCGCCGGTTGGACCGGCCTCGAACAGGTGCGTTGCAATGCCCTGCACGGTTACTGTGCGCTCTACCTTTTCAACGGGCGCGGCCACGCTGGATGTTTCATCTGGTGCCATTGTACAATGTCTCCTTTGACAGAGATAACAGTCTTTTTACAAACAACTAAGAAAACGCTATGTGCATAGCATACCATGTCCATGTTCTAAGAATGTTCTCCGTGTTTATACTGGTCGGCTGATAATCGGTTTCAGTGCAGGATAGAGCGCCTGGTACGTCTCGTATGATTGGGCATAGATGCGTTCCGCGTCCGGGTGAGGCTCGGTGCGTTCCACTACGCGCACGGTTGCATCACATGCCTGTTCTACTGATGTATAAACGCCGCTGGCGACGCCGGCGAGCAGCGCGGCCCCAAAGGCCGGACCTTCTTGAGCGTTCGTCGTTACCAGGTCCACGCCAAGGACGTCAGCGATAATCTGCCGCCATAATGAACCTTTGGCGCCACCTCCCGTGGCACGCATCTGTTCAAGCTGCAGGCCCTGTTCGCGAATGATAGCAAAGCAATCTTTGAGGCTGAAGGCTACTCCTTCCAGCACGGAGCGCACGAGGTGACGCCGGTCGTGACTCGCCGTCAAGCCAATCCAACCTCCACGCGCATAAGCGTCCAGGTGTGGAGTGCGCTCGCCCTGCAGGTACGGCAAGAAGATGAGGCCGTTGCTCCCTGGGGGAGCACCAGCAGCTTCTTTTTCGAGCAGATCATAGGCATCCAGCCCTGACCAGCGCTCCAGGGCGCGCTCCGGCAGGCCGATGTTATCGCGTACCCAGCGCAGCGAGAGCCCTGCTCCCTGCGTGACACCCATCAGGTACCAGGCGTGCGGGACGGCATGATTGAAGGTGTGGACGCGCGGCACAGGACCCGATGTATCAACCTGGGGAGTAGCAGCGTGGGCGAGCACAACGCCGCTGGTACCGATTGAGACAAGCGCAAGGCCGGGACGTACCACGCCGTTGCCCACGGCGCCGCAAGCATTATCGGCTCCTCCACCTGCCACGGGCGTTCCTGCTGGCAGGCCTGTCAGCGAGGCTACTTCACCAGTGGTGGTTCCTGCCACAGCATCAGCGGCCACTACAGGGGGCAGCAGCGCGGGGTCAAATTCAATAGCCTCCAGCACTTCACGCGACCACCTGCCCTGTTTCACATCTAGCAAGCAGGTTCCGGCTGCGTCCGAGATCTCCATCGCCATTACACCGGTCAAGCGGTAGCGGATATAGTCTTTCGGCAGGATCATCGTGCGCGCCCGCGCGAAAATTTCGGGTTCATTGTCGCGTACCCACAGGGCTTTGGGTGCGGAGAAGCCAGGCAAGGCGGGGTTACTGACAAGCTCTATGAGGCGGGCAGCCCCCACCCGCTCAGTCATCCAGCGGCATTGGGCGTCACTGCGCTGGTCGGCCCAGATGATGCAGGGACGCAAAACCTGCTGTTCCGCGTCCAGTAAGACAACGCCGTGCATCTGACCGGAGAGGCCAACGCCGCGTATGTCTGTGGAGGCTATGCCATGCCTGACCCCTCCAGCCAGGCAGCCACGAATAGCCGTGATGGTGGCCTGCCACCAGTCATGTGGGTCCTGTTCCGCCCAGCCGGGATGCGGGTGCATAAGCGGGTAATCGACAAAGGCCGAGGAGAGCACACGCCCATCATCTGTGGCGAAGAGAGCTGCTTTGACACCTGTGGTGCCGAGATCGATGCCCAGGAGTGCTTGCATATACCAGCTCCTTTGCGAAAATACCCTAGCCTTTGCGACGGGCAATGATACGTTCGATGTAGGCCTTATCAAGGCCCAACATCTCGTAGACGATGCGGTAGCCTTCGACGGCATCGGCATGAGCGCGCGCCTCGTTAAGCGCCTTGCGATCGACCTTGCGGGCGAGATCGTCGATAAATTCCCACTGGAGAGCTGAACGTCGTACGGCAGCCACCTGGTCCTCGGTGTAGGGATACAGGTCGAAGCCCACGCGTTCACCTTTAGAACCATACTCGACATCTTGCAGGGTCATGGCCAGTTCGAGGGTCTGCATGAAGAAGGATGCGCCCACCATGTTGTCATCATCAAATGTACCCCAGCCAGAGTTGCCATGCTGGTGGCCCAGTTTCCCTTCGGAGTAGAGCAGCGCCGCATACTCCGCCAGGTTCTCGCCATTCATGATGAGGTGCTGCCAGTCCATGTTGACCAGGAGGCGCGAAGTGTCGACTCCTAAACGGCGAACGCGGTCAATGGTGTAGAGGGTTGCGGCAATGTTGCGCATGAGAATGTTCATAGCCGGTTCGCTGTTTTTATGCTCCAGGAAGACCGTCACTCCCTTAGACGCGGCATGTGCCACAACCTCGCCCACGCCATCGACAAACTGGTTCCAGGTGTAGGCATATTCTCGCTGGAAATTGTAGTTGTAGCCTTCAGCGCCGGGCCAGATGATAAAATGTGCTCCCAGCGCGGCGGCGAGATCAACGCCCCGCTTGAGTACGTCGATACCTCTGCGCCGTAAGTTTTTGTCGGGGTTGATAAATACGCCCAGTTTGAACGTAGGGTCAGGGTGCAGACCGGCGGCAAGGCAGTAAATATCCATTGGCCCCAATGCTGCTTTGATCGCATCAACAATATCCTCGTTGATCTCACCAGGGTAATGGTACTCCAGGCCATCGATTACGCCGGCAAGACCATCGACGACGCGACGTGTACGCGTTACCATGTCCTCGTGCGTCACTTCGGGATGGTAACCGGGAGGCACAAAACGTGTGACGTTGGGGCCAAAGGCCCAGATACCGAGGCTATTTTTTACGCGAGTATCGGCCACGTTCCTCTCCTTTGCTGTTTATGCTTCGACGATTATATGTTCTGGCTTCATTGTACGTCATGATGAAGCTTTCTGTTAAGATATCACTGCCTCCTGCGTATGTGCTACGCCTCCGAAACGCTTTGTTCGTCTTTTTCGTGTTAGAAGGAGAGCGAATTTGGTGTCCACTGAAAGAGTTGGAGCACAGCTATGTTATCCTGGATTACGGGCTGCCGTATATGAACGGTATCGAACTCTATGACCGCCTTCATAGCAACAAAGAGTTAGCAGCTATCCCCGCTATCATGATGACAGCCATTCGCCATATCCCTCAAGAGCAGATGCAGCAACGACATCTCATCACCTTCAAGAAACCATTCGAGTTGGATGCGCTGCTCGCGACGATTGAAACCCTGCTCACCTCACCGTAAGCGATGGATAGAAACTATGATGAAGACAAAAGCAAACAGGGCAGTCTTAACGACTGCCCTGTTGCTCATTTGCTACCCTTTGAGTCTGACTGCGAGTTAGACCTCGCGGTACTCACCTTCAACCGTTCCAGGTTCACTGTCAGGAGTTGAACCTGTTGTCCCATTGCTTGTTGCTCCGGACTGGCCATAGACTTCCTGGCCAATACGCTGCACGGTGCGCTCCAGCTCATCGCTGGCGGTGCGAACCCGGTTTATGTCGTTAGTGGAAAGGGCATCGCGAACTGCTTTGATCCTCTCCTCGACATCAGTGCGCAGACTGGCCGAAATCTTTTCACCTACATCCCTCAAGGTGCGCTCGGCCTGGTAGGCCAGGCTATCAGCGCGGTTGCGCACTTCGATCTCCTCTTTGCGCTGGCGGTCCTCCTGCGCGTGCAGCTCGGCTTCACGTACCATGCGCTCCACCTCCCCCTTAGAGAGGCCGCTGGAGGCGGTGATGGTGATCTTCTGCTCGCGCCCGGTGGCCTTGTCGCGCGCCGTGACATTGAGGATGCCGTTGGCATCGATGTCGAAGGTGACCTCAATCTGCGGGACGCCTCGCGGAGCAGGAGCAATACCCTCAAGGCGGAAATGCCCCAGGCTCTTGTTGTCACGAGCCAGTTCGCGCTCACCCTGCAGCACATGGACATCCACGGCAGACTGGCTATCTTCGGCCGTGCTGAAGATTTCGCTCTTGCGCGCCGGGATGGTCGTGTTGCGCTCGATCAAGCGGGTCATCACGCCACCCAATGTCTCCACTCCCAGCGAGAGCGGCGTGACGTCAAGCAAGAGCACATCCTTCACCTCACCCTTGAGCACACCTGCCTGAATGGCCGCGCCCACGGCAACCACTTCATCAGGGTTGACGCCCTTGTGCGGCTCCTTGCCGAAGATCTTGCGTACCAACTCAATCACCGCCGGCATGCGGGTCTGTCCACCCACCAGGACGACTTCCTTGACATTGCTCGCCTGGATACCTGCATCCTTGAGTGCCTGCATGACCGGGCCACGCGTGCGCTCGATCAAATCGCCTACTAACTGCTCCAGTTTGGCACGCGTGAGCGTCATCACCAGGTGCTTGGGGCCGCTGGCGTCAGCCGTGATGAAGGGCAGGTTGATCTCGGTCTGGAGCGATGAGGATACTTCGATCTTGGCGCGCTCTGCCGCTTCCTTCAGACGCTGCAAGGCCATGCGGTCCTTGCGCAGGTCGATGCCCTGCTCCTTGCGGAACTCGTCAGCGATCCAGTCGACGATGCGCTGGTCGAAGTCATCGCCGCCCAGGTGGGTATCGCCGTTGGTGGCCTTGACTTCGAAGACACCTTCCCCTAGCTGTAAGATGGAGATGTCGAAGGTACCTCCACCCAGGTCATACACGGCGATGGTTTCGTCCTGCTTCTTATCCAGGCCATAGGCAAGCGAGGCAGCCGTCGGCTCGTTGATGATACGCAAGACCTCGAGTCCAGCGATCTTGCCAGCATCCTTGGTGGCCTGGCGCTGCGTGTCATTGAAGTAGGCAGGCACCGTTATCACCGCCTGGGTAATCTTCTCACCCAGTTTGGCCTCTGCATCCACCTTGAGCTTTTGCAGGATCATGGCCGAGATTTCGGGTGGACTGTATTCACGCCCGGCCATCACCACGCGGACATCGCCATTCGAGGCACGCGTGATCTTGTACGGTACGCTCTTCATGGTGCGCTGCACCTCTGGATCGTCAAATTTGCGGCCCATGAGGCGCTTGATCGAAAAGATCGTATTCTCGGGATTGGTGACTGCCTGGCGCTTGGCAATCTGGCCCACCAGCCGCTCGCCACTTTTGGTAGCGGCAGCAATGGAAGGGGTCAGCCGCGAGCCTTCGCTGTTCTCCAACACGGTAGGCTCGCCTGCTTCTATAACTGCGACCACGGAGTTGGTCGTTCCGAGGTCAATGCCGATCACTTTTGGCATAACTTTATTATCTCCTTCTACAAAAGTGGGTTGGGAAAATCAGTTGGCGCTGCCGTCCGAATCCCTACTATCCCTCTTTTGTTCTTTGGTATTCTGCGATATATAACAAATATTGTAAGATAATTCATCCCATTTTGTCAGATGAATTATAACTCTTCGGTCGGCCTCGATCGATGCTCCTGAGACCGTTGCAGGGTCTCGTGGGCACGGTCTCTATCTGCCTCGGCACGCTGCTGGGCTGTTCGCGCCGTCTCGACCTCCTGCTGGAGGTTGCGCACATGCTCGCGTATCTGGATGATATAGCGAATGCCCACGACATTTACTCCTTCGTCAGAAAGCTGAACGATCTCCCTGAGTATGGTTATGTCCTGGTCAGAGTACAGGCGGTTTTTTCCACCCTGGCGAGCGGGTTCCAGTAATCCTGTTTCTTCATAGCGGCGTAATACCTGAGGAGGTAGCCCTATCAGTCTAGAGACGACCCCGATGGTATATTTGGGCATATTAGCGCTATCTTCTTCGGCAGGCTGCCTGGTTTGCCTGGGTCGTCGTTTCATGGACGACTCCTCTCCTTGTACCTGTGTTTTTGTTCAGCGCTCCTGTGGGTTTTCCACAGTCAAACGTAGGATCGCTCCATATAAATGGTACATTATCTAACAAATATCGTCAAGTAATAACAAATTTATTCAACAGATTAGTAAAGCCATGTAGCAGGTGGACATTTCGCTGCGGGGCAAAATGTGCTATGCTTCCAATAAGGTACAAGAGGAAAAACGTATTCATCAGGAGGGCGCAATGATGAATGGAATCGCCAGCAGATGGAACGGATTAAACAGATAGAAGACTATTAAAATGCACGATTTTACGGTTGACGTTGAAGCATTTCTTTGCTACTATGAAGTGTGGCTAGAGCTTCCGCGAATCATTCCTACAGCAAAGGTGTGTCCAGATGGTGGAACAGCTATCCTGGCGCGAACAGTTGAGCAAAATCATCAGTAATCCCCTTGAGCGAGAACGCATTGCTAATGAGATCGGTGTGCGTCCTCTCACGCTTTCTCGCTGGATCAGCGGTGAGTCGCTTCCGCGCCCGCACAACCTGCGCCAGTTGCTCAATGCCTTACCGAAACAGCAACGTGATGAGCTCCGTGAAGCAATAGAAGAAGAGCTTTCCGATCTGGCTGTTTCAGCGCTTACGGATACCTCCTCGGAGATTGCATACAAGTTCATCATGGAAGTGTTCGATGCGCACGCCACCATGCCTGACACCCTCCGCTACTGGTCAATCTATCGTCTTGTGCTGGAACAGGCAATCCGGCAGCTCGATCCTGAACGTGTAGGCATGGCAATTACCATTGTGCGCTGCATGCCCCCTACTAGCGACGGTAAGATTCACAGTTTGCGTGAGAGTCAAGGGCTGGGGACTCCTCCCTGGGGTGGTAGCCTGGAACAGTACGCTATGTTCCTTGGGGCAGAGTCTCTTGCCGGGCACGTGGCCGCGACCTGCAGGGTTGAGGCAGTACAGGACCTCGTGAAGGACAGGACGTTTCTCCCCGCCTATCAGACGGAACATGAAGTCAGTGCGATAGCGCATCCTATCATGATGGCTGGTCGCGTTGCCGGTTGTCTCCTGGTTTCTAGCACACTGCCCAATTATTTCCTCTCGCAATTTCGCCTCTCGCTTGTTCATGGCTATGCAAACCTGCTAACTCTAGCGTTCGAGCCGCACGAATTCTACAGACCCGAACTCATCGAGTTGCGTGTAATGCCGCCGCTTGATGTGCAGCGGGAGCATTTTGCCAGTTTCCGGCAGCGAGTGCTCAAGATTATGATGGAATATGCCGCCACGAACCGCCCGTTGATTAATATCCAGGCAGAAGAGCTGGTATGGCAGGAGCTAGAAAGGATACTCCTCCGCTTACCGCCTCAAGCGGGGCCCTCCGGCCTGGCATAGATGGTTCGTTCCCGTTCGTAAAAGACCATGCCAGGGCTGCCGCCTTTCATATGGCGTACGTGGCGCTGCAAGGTGTAGTCGACAGGGGCAGTAGTACTCCCGCGTGCCTGGCTGTAGTAAGCGGCCAGTCCTGCGGCCTGTTCGATCGTACTACGCGGAATCTCGCGCCCGGCCGCTTTAATAATTACATGGGCTCCTGGGACGCCGCGCGCATGCAGCCAGATATCGTTCGCTGTTGCCTGGTGGAAGGTGACCACTTCATTCTGGCGGCTGTTCTTGCCAATCAGCAGCGTAAAGCCATCGCGGCTCTGCACCTGTAAGGGTACGCCTCCTCCCGGTGGAACAGGTTTTCCTTTGGTCTGTTTACGACCTTTGTGTCCCTTCTGTCCCTTCTTCTCTTTGGCGGGGGGAGCAGCGTGTATGAGGCCCGCGGCCTGCACTTCAGCTTTCACCAATACTACCTCGGCTGGTGTATCGGCCAGCATAAGGTCGGTCAACAATTGCTCGATCGTCGCTAATTCAAGTGCGTTTTGTTCGATCTGTGGGGGTATTAGCGCGGTAGCCCGGCGCAATTTGTGATACTTGCGGTAGAGTCGATTAGCATTGCCTACAGCATCAAAGCGAGGATCAAGTGGAATGATTACCTCTGCTGCGCTATCCTCCCACTCCGCTTCAAAGAAATTGCGTAGAGCGACACTGTTCTGGCCTCGTGGTACTTCGTGCTGGTAGGCCAGCAGTAAATCAGCCTGCAAGCGAAATTGGGCCGCTTCCTCTGAGGCGGCTAGAGATTGTTGAAGTAGCTCGGCCTTGCGCTTATGGCGGTCTCTCTGCGTTTGCAAAGCTTTGCGCAGTGGCGCTCGCACTCCCTCCATGGCATCTCGCCACTCTGTGCCAGCATAATACTCGTCGATCAGAACGTTGATCGATGGTGATTGCCGGAATCTCGCGCCAGCGATCTCCGCGTATTGTTCTAGCGTGTATGGGGCAAAAGCCACGGGAATAAAGGGAGGAGCCTTCACCTGGTGACCATTATGCGCTGATTCCGCCTGCTCTACATGCGTAGATGGCAAGAGAACGAGTTGTGGCTGCCAGTCATGGGTATCATAGAGGGCAGCCAGTGTGCGTACTTGCTGGGCCAGTTTTTCCCACGTTGCCTCGTCCTGTGTGCCTTGATCCAGCAATGTCTCGGTGTGACCTGTAGTGCGATAGACAGCCTCTCGCGCCAGCAGGGCGCTGAAGCCGAGCAGGTGTGCCACCAATAGCTGCCAGAGTTGTGGCTGTCCTGGCACGCGATTCCGTGCTTTTTTAGCATTGGGGGTAGTTGGAGATATGGGCTCGTCTCTCGCGGCTGCGATCATCGCCAGTGAAGCAGCGGTACAGGTGGTCGGCTCCAGACGAGGCAGTGTCTGTCCTGCGAAACTGCGTTGTTGTGGTGGAGGCGGGACATACTGTACGTTTGCGGCGATGACCCGGTAGCGATTCACATCCGCGCCAATACGCTTGAGGCTGCCAAGAATCAGTCCATGCTCATCACAAAGGATGATATTGCTGAGACGACCCATAATCTCGACGATCAGGCGGTAGTGGAAATCCTTACCAGCGCTGCTGCGATAACCGGCTGTGATCTCGAGGACGCGCTCCCAGCGGGGCTGCTCGATAGACTCAATGCGTGCGCCCTCCAGGTATTTGCGCATGAGCATGACAAACGCGGGTGGATCACTGGCAATTTTTGCTGGTTTAAGGGCTGTCAGGTGTGCCCGGGCAAATTGCGGGTGGGTCGAGAGGTAGAGCCAGCGATTCTGTCCTCCCTGTCCCTGATGGGGGGTATAACATTGTAATGCAATGGCGTGCTCTGTGGGCTGAATAATGGTATCGATGCGCGCGCCTACCAGAAGGATGCGCAACTCATCGGCGACAGCCGCCAGGGTCATAGCATCGATATACATGAGGTATTCCAATCTGCCTTTCCTGGGCAGCGTTGCGCATAAAACAGCAAGTCGCCCAAGCATGTTGTACAATAATTACAGGGTAGCTATTTGGCAGTATAGCAAAAGGTGATCAAAGTAGCCAGGGTTGTGAGATTGCGACTGTCTATGATATCAGGAAACATAGCATGCAGCTTGAGATGGAGCCCAATGTGCCCCGACAGCCCCGGCAACCACGACACAGACAGGGCCTCCTTTTCGTGCTTTCGGCACCGTCCGGCACTGGAAAAGATACTGTTATCGGCATGCTCAAGCAGCAGGGCATGGATTTTTACCTTGTTGCCTCTGTCACGACTCGTGCGCCACGTCCAGGTGAAAGTGAAGGCAACCCATATCATTTCGTCAGTCAGGAGGAGTTCGATCGCCTGGTCGCTCATGATGAACTGCTCGAGTATGCGAATGTCCATGGGAACTGGTACGGACAGCCCCGCCAACCGATTCGGGACAACTTGTTGGCGAAACGTGATGTGCTACTGAAAATTGATGTGCAGGGCGCCGCGACTGTACGCAGCAAATTACCACAGGCGATCTTTATCTTTCTGATACCCGAATCTGTGGAGGAACTTACACTGCGGCTAAACGAGCGCAGCACAGAAACGCAGGAGCAGCTTGAACGACGACTGGCGGATGCCCAAAGCGAGCTGGCCCAAAAAGACTGGTATGATTACCTGGTTGTTAACCGGCAAGGGCAACCGCAAGAGGCGGTGGACTACTTGCGTGCAATTATGCTGGCCGAGCACTGTCGTACTCAACCACGTCACATAGATATTTAGAGTTATTGAGGAGGATGTTTGGCTATGTTAGAAGAACGTTTTGAGTTATCAGGTACAAAGGAACGCAACCTGGCAATGGAGCTGGTGCGTGTTACCGAGGCAGCGGCGTTACGTGCTGGGCGTTGGATGGGCAAAGGTGAAAAAGAAATGGCCGATCAAGCTGCTGTAGATGCGATGCGCCAGGCTCTCGATGGCGTTGATATGGATGGCATAGTGGTCATTGGTGAAGGTGAGAAGGACGAGGCGCCGATGCTCTACATCGGTGAGCAGGTGGGCAACGGGCAGCCGCCCGAAGTGGATGTTGCAGTAGACCCGGTCGAAGGTACCAGGCTGCTCTCTCTTGGTCTACCTGGTGCGCTTGCAGTCGTGGCTACCGCCGAGCGCGGGAGCATGTATGGAGCCCCACCTGGAGTTTTCTATATGGAAAAGATCGCGGTCGGCCCTGCTGCCAGGAACGTGGTTGACATCAATTCTCCGATCGCCATCAACCTGGAGCGTGTTGCGCGCGCGCGTGACGCTCAGATCGAAGACCTGAGCGTGGTCATTCTGGATCGACCGCGACATCAGGAGCTTATCCGGCAGGTGCGCGAGGCAGGCGCCCGTATTCGCTTGATTATGGATGGCGATGTATCGGCAGCGATTCAAGCAGCGATGGAGGACTATAGAGGGGTCGATGTGCTGGTGGGCATCGGAGGTGCAACCGAAGCAGTGCTGGCAGCGGCGGCCATCAAGTGCATCGGAGGAGAGATCCAGTGCAAAATCTGGCCGCGCGATGATAAGGAACGCGAGCAGCTGGGAATTAGTTGACGGCGTGCAGTACTTTGGTTGGGGAGCTCGCACCTCTTCTGTTATGATGCGTTCGCGCTCTGGCACGATACGCTATATCCAGGCCCGCCACAAGTGGCGCAAGGGCAGAGGACTGTTAAAAGCCGCTGAGACACTTTGATGAGTCGAACTGCCTGAACGGCGAAGATGCGCTCCTATTTGCCACTGTCTGAATAAAGACGCGTAACCTTCCTCCGTACTCCTTTACAGAGTGACCGAATACCATCGGTGGACTCACCTAAAAAGAAAAACTATAAATACGGAGGAAGTATAGTTATGCGGACGTATGTGTCATTCAAACGCACAAAGTTTCTATGGGCCGCTCTGTTGCTGGCGGCGGCTCTGACAGTGGTCCTGGTTGCGTGTGGCGGAAGTACCACTGCTGCCACGCCCAGTCCGACTACTGCTCCAACGACGGCTCCAACTCCTACGCCTACCCTGGCGACCACGCCGACGCCGGTCGCTATTGTGAAGGTGAAGATCGTCGAGGATGAGACTACCCACAAATATGCCTTTCAGCCTGCAACGTTGACCATCAAGGCGGGAACCGAAGTCATCTGGACCAACATCAGTGATGCTCCTCATACGGTCACCAGCGACACGAGTGCTTTCAACGCGTCCAGCAATATCACCATGAATAAGACCTTCATGATGATATTCGCAACTCCAGGAACATATAAGTACCATTGTTCCATTCACACATACATGATGGCCACCATCATAGTGACATCGTAGGGCTAGTAGGGTGACCCTTGCGGTCGCTTGGAGGTAGGGCTGGGGCAAGCCCAGCCCCTACATGTTGTGAGGCGATATTGTCTATATGTAGGGGCGACCACGTGCTCGATCAATCAGCACTCTACGCGGTCGCCCTGGAAGGGGCTTGACGCCGAGGG
>WNGJ01002884.1_pt1 | contig 17591 bp, 13 predicted proteins | sample 5400611 | NCBI WGS metagenome assembly WNGJ01 (sample SAMN13153375, study PRJNA577476) | soil metagenome | isolation source: 40 cm soil or saprolite under Garry oak tree replicate 1 | place: USA:California | collected 2016-06-15 | reverse complement strand
GAGGATGGCCCGCCGGCTGCAGCCGGCGGCGATTACCCTGGACATACTGCTGCCGGAGATCGATGGCTGGGAGGTCCTTAGCCGGCTCAAGGCCGACGAGGCCACGCGGAATATTCCCGTGCTCGTGGTCTCGGTGGTCGACAAGCCGGCGCTGGGCCGGGCCCTCGGCGCGATTGACTATTTCGTCAAGCCGGTGGAAGGAAAGGCCCTCCTCTCCCGTTTGGGCCAATACACGTTTACGTCCAAGGTGAAGGACGAAACGGTGCGAGTGCTCGTAATCGATGACGAGCGCGCCAACCTGGATCTAATGGAAACCATGCTCACACCAGCCGGCTTCGGCGTGCTCAGGGCCAACGGCGGTCAAGAGGGAATCGACATGGCGAAATCTCAGCTGCCGAACCTGATCCTGCTCGACCTCATGATGCCGGAGGTGACCGGCTTCGACGTGGTGGAGGCGCTGCGGGCTGAGGAGGTGACGCGCTCGATTCCCATCATGGTCCTGACAGCCAAGGGCCTTACCGACGATGACAAGCAGGCGCTCAACGGTCAGGTGGCGGCAATTTTTCAGCGCGACTCGGTCGCCGGCACAGAGTTGACCGATTGGCTCAAACGCATCGTCGCCAGACGGCAAGGCTCGTGAAGGCGCCGGTGCCCGAGTGGCACCGACGCCTTCGTTGCGACTGATCGCGACGGTTTCTAGCTCGTCGGGTCGATCCTCCCAAAGAGTCCGTGCGACTCGCCATCGAGTCCGGCCGTGAAGAACAGCGCGTTCGCCGGCCCGGAGTTCGTGCTGCCGGAGCCGAAGACGATGGCCCAAAGCCCGTCAATCACCAGGGCCCGATTGTCCGGGCCGCGAAGCTGGTCGATGAATTCGCCGGTCGCAGGGTCGATCACGTTGATGCGGCCGTCTCCGAAGTTGCCCACCAGCAGGTCCCCAGAGAATCGCCCGAAGCCGGCTGGAGCGATCGCGACGCCCCACGGAGAGTTGAGCCGGCCGCGCGTGGCGGCGCGCCTGACCAGGTTCCCGTTCGTGTCGAAGACGTCGACGAATCCGTTGGCAGGACCGGCGACGTCGTCATGCAGCGTTGCATCCTGCTTGGCGTAGGTCACGTAGAGCTGCCCGCCAAGGTTCGCGATGCCGAACGGGGCGAACCCGCCCTTGATGCCCGGATCCGAGAATGAGCCTGCCAGCGTCACGTGGTGGAAGTTCGTGTCGAACACGTCAACCGTCCCTGCCCTGAAGTTGGCCGCGTACAGGAACGTGCCTTGGCTGTTGCTCCCGGTGGCAAGCCCTTTGTAGACGGCGGCTGAAGATGGGCCCACCACGGTCACAGCGGTGGTCATCGGTGCGTCCCACGCAACTATGCTTCCGTCCTCCGTCGAGAACATGAACCGGCCATGCCGGGCCGTCCCGGTGCAGTCGGTGAAGTTGAACGAGCCACTGCCGTCAAATACGATCCCGGTCGGCGTACCCGTCCCAGAACAGTCCGCCATCGGGACATTGACGGGATTGAACGGCACCGGAAACCGCGTGCCATCCGCCTTGAGCAGGGTGCTCAGGCCGGTGCCGTTGTCGGACGTCCACCACGGCGTTGTGGGCCCGCGCACGAGACCCCACGGATTGACCAGGCTTGAGTCCGTTTGCGGAGCGCGCCCGGGGATGTCCGAGGCAAGATCCGTTTCGACGTAACCGCCGGATCCTGCCGCCGCCGGCGTCGCCGACATGATGAATGCGAGGCAAAGCCCCGCGAGCGCCGTGATCGTCTTTCTTCCGCTGGAGCGCAGCCAATCCATAAGTAGTTCCCCCTACGAAGAGCCTTACAAAGCAACTTTTCTTCTACGACTCGCAATGCGCAGCGTGCAAATAACTAGTTCGCTGGCCTGGCCGGGAACTACTAACCGACAGATGACTCAATCGACGGGTCTGATCGGCTGTTGGCATTCGGTCATGTGGCCTGGCTAGGATGCAAGTACCGCGCCGGTGTGGAAGGGCGGCACAAAGGCTCGACGCGAAGGGAGATGGATCGAATGAGAAATTGGCTCTTCATGCTTACCGCGGTGGTGGCGCTGGGGGCGGTGACGGTCTCGGCCTCGGCTCCGAGTGTCGGCCCGATCGTCAACGTCACCAACAGCCAGTTCGCAGGCAATGAGGAGTCTCTCGGCATGGACTCCACCGGCAACCTCCTCGCCGCCGCCTGGAACGATTGGCACTTCAACGACGGCTGCGGCTTCTCCTACTCGACCAACGGCGGCTCCACCTGGGCGCCCGAATCCTTTGCGCCCTTCACGTCCTTCACCAACGACCCCAACGTGCCCGGAGCTGGGAAGTTCCCGATCGCGGGTGACCCGGTCGTGGTATGGAATCCGAAGTTCAGCACCTTCGACGTCGTCTGCCAGGCCTTCGGCCTCAGCGCCCACCAGATCAACCTGCTCGCCACCACCTTCGACCCCGCCAAGGCGAACGCACAGGCGAATCAGAACTTCAGCTACGGCACGCAGGTTGGTGGCGCGCCCGCCTGGACGGGACTGGCCTCCGTCACCATTGGCTCCTCCAACGGCTCACAGAAGGGATCCAACGGCAAGTTCCCCGATCACGAGGCCGGCACCGTCGATACAGGCACCGGACCCGGCCACCACTTCGGCCGCCTCTATATCGCTTGGGCGGAGTTCAACGGCCTCGGCCGCTCGCCCATCGACCTTGCGTATTCCGATACCAACGGGGCCTCGTGGACCGGCCCCATACGTGTCAGCGACGCTGGCCACCAATTCGACCAGGACGCCACGCCACGCGTCGGCCCCGACGGCGCCGTCTACGTCAGCTTCATCAACGGCCCCAACGAGAAGAGCCTGAAGGGCAACGCTGCCCTCATCGCTAAGTCAACGGACGGTGGCAACACCTGGAGCCAGAGCTTCACCGCTGCGACCATCCCGAACCCAACCGCCAGCATCACCAACGTGCTCTACCGTGGCGGCACCAACGTCACGACGACCGTCGACCAGCGCACCGGCAACGTGGTGCTAGTTTTCGACGACGCCACCACCGGCGCGCTCAACGAGTACTCGGTGCGCACACTCGCGCCCGGCGACCTGAGCGGATGGTCAGCGCCAGTGCGCATCAAGGCCACCACCTCGACGCAGTTCTTCCCCTGGCTCAGCTCCGCGCCGAATGGAAGGGTTGACCTCGTCTACTACGACCGCGCCTGCGATTCCAACGACGTACTCCTGTGCGTCACGCTCTCCTCGACCAACGATGACGGCGCCACCTGGTCAAGCGTGGCCATCACGAGCACCGGCTTCGACGGCGACAAGTTCCAGGCCTGCGTGCAGTTCGTGGATCCGCCCAACTGCGGTGTCTTCTTCATCGGCGACTACATCGCCGTGGCGTCGACCAAGACGAAGGCGCAGGTGATGTGGACCGGCAACGGGCCGCAGGCGATGGACGTCTTCACCGCGGCCGTGTCCTTCTAGGTCAAGAACCGGCGGCGCTCGAATTTATCGGCGCCGCCGGTTTTCAGTACCGACTCAGGCCGCCACGAACCGCCGGGCGACGTCGCCCGCGATCGGCAGCTTCTTCTTGTAGACGGTGTTGTTGCTGGCCGACATGATCTTCGTGTCAAAGGCCATCTGCACGACCATGGTCGCGAACGCCTTCGACATGAACGTGAGCACAGTCGGGTCGTTGTTGCTGAGGTTGTCGCACCACAGGAACGGGTTGTCGACGCAACCTCCATCGAAGCTCGGGACGTTGCCTTCGTAGTTGCCCAGGGAGCCGTCGAAGAGGTCGACCTCGTGCTGGCTCTTGCAGCAATCCTGCCCGGTCAAGAGACCGCTGGCCGGAATGCCGACGTTGTTGAAGCTGATGGCGTCGGTGCCGCTCGGCGACAGGAACTCGTGGTTGAGTCCGACCGAGTCGAAGTAGGCGACCGCCTGGTCGCGCGCGATCGTCGACGCCTTGTACACACGGTTCGGGAAGGTGTTGCTGACCGTGCCGCCGAAGAAGTCGGGAGCCGCGGGGTCGAGCACCCCGATGATGTAATTCGGCGTGGCCGTGACGTCGGCGTCGAGGTCATATCCAATATGGTTCAAATCATTCGAGCTGAGGTTGTTGACATAGAAGGTGGAGCCCAGAAGTCCCAGCTCCTCGCCGCCAAACCAGATGAACCGCAGTTTGTTCGTCGGGTTGACGTTCTTCATCTCCTGGGCGATGTCCAGGATCGTCGCGGAACCCGACGCGTTGTCGAGCATGCCCGCGCCGTAGATCGCGTCCAGGTGGGCGTCGACGACCAGGACATGGTTCGGGTCGCCGCCCTTTGATTCCGCGATGACGTTGTAGTCGGGAGCGTTCTCCTTGACGACTGCCGGGATGTTGATGCTCATCACCGGTGGGGTGCCGCTCTGATACGCGTTGTAGAGGTCCTGGCCGATGGCGAAAGACGTGAATGCCACCGGGATCGTCGGGATGATCGGGTTGCCGGCGGCGTCAACCAGGCTGCCGCCGAACGCGCCGGTACGCCCCGGGTTGCCCTCGTTGAAGATGACGACGCCCGAGGCCCCGGCGGCCTGAGCGTTGAGGACCTTGACACCGAAGAAGCAGCTGCCGCGCTGGATCAGGGCGATTCTGCCGGTCACGAAGCCGGAGAAGTCGGCCGCCGTGCAGCCGCTCGACGAGCTCGGTGTTGGCGTCGGCGGGATGATGATTCCGCCGGCCGGCTGAAGCGTGGCGTCTGTTGTCGAGCCCGTGCTCTGCCCGGGGTTCCACTCGGAGCTCAACGCGAAGGTGTGAGCGAACGGTGAAGACTCGCTCCACGTCGGTATGCCAGTGAACGCGTAGTAGGTGAAGGTGTAGGTCTGGATCGTGACGTTGTATCCGGCGGCGCCCATCACCTGCGCCACGTAATCAGCCGACGCTTTGTAGCCAGGCTCACCGGAGTTGCGCGACGGACGTCGATCGGCCGGGCTTAGGTTGGCATCCGCGATCGCCTGGAACTTCTGCATGTGCTGCCAGAGATCGGCGGTGCGGACGCACTCGACCAGCTTGGTCACAGTGTCGTTCACGCGATCGAGGCACTGAGCTGAAGTGAGCGGCTTGGCGCCACTGCTTGCGCTTGCCGCAGGCGCCGAGAAAAGCGCCAGCGCAGCAATGCAGAGCCCAGCCACGAACCGCGAAACCATACGTTGCGGCACGAGGATCACCCCCCTTGAGATACCCGTTCCTACGCAGCTGACTCCATGCTAAGTCCGCCCGGCGAGCAAGGCAACCCGGGGACGATTTTCAGCTCGACGAGCCGTTGCGAATGAATCTCGCATAGGCAAGCCCGCTGTCCTTGACCGTTCGCAGCTGCGTTTCGTAATCGACGTGCACGATCCCGAACCTCTTCTGAAATCCCCAGGCCCACTCGAAGTTGTCGAGCAGGGACCACAGGAAATAGCCGCGAACGTCGGCTCCCTCGGCGACTGCTTCCTCAACCGCCCTGATGTGGTGAAGGATGTAAGCGGCCCGCTCCGGATCGTGCACCTGACCGTCCTCGCCAACCACGTCGCCTCCATAGGCCCCGCCGTTCTCGGTGACGTAAAGGGGAGGCAGATTTGGATATTCGTGTCCCAATCGCACCAGCAGGGCCCGAAGGCCATCGGGGTTGACCTCCCAGTCCATCGCGGTGCGAGGCAGATCGCGCGAGGGGAACGTCACGTACTCGGAACCGACGAATGGAGACGACTTCACCCTGGTCGTCGGCTCCAGATTCAGACGTGCTCCTGCGCGCAGAGGATGTCCACTCACATTGTCGTCGTGGTAGTAGTTCACGCCCAGGAAGTCGATAGGCGCCCCAATCACCTCGAGATCGCCGGCCTGAATCAGCTCCCCGAGCCCGAACTCGCTCACGTCCATTAATAGGTCGTCCGGGTACCGCGACAGCAGTATCGGCTCGAGGTACATGCGGTTGAAGAGGGCGTCGACCCGACGCGCCGCCTCGATGTCCAGCGGATCGCCGGGCAGATCGGGAATCGCGTTGGTGAGATTGAGCGTGATGCCCAGCTTGCCGGCTCCGCGTGCCCGAAGCGCTTCCACCGTCAGCCCGTGGGCCAGGTGCTGGTGATGAACCGCGGCCAGTGCAGCGCGCGGGTCGCGAAGACCCGGAGCATGTTCGCCACTCGCGTACGCGATGAGCGATGAGCACAATGGCTCATTGAAGGTGGTCCAATGGCTGACCCGGTCGCCGAGGACATCGTGCACCGCGATCGCGAACTCCTGGAACCGGTAGGCGGTATCGCGGTTCGACCAGCCACCCCTCTCCTGAAGGGCCTGGGGCAGATCCCAGTGGTACAGGGTGAGCCAGGGCATGATGCCTGCCTCCAGCAGCTCGTCCACCAGCCGGCTGTAGAAGTCGAGACCCTTCCGGTTGACCTGGCGATCGCCTGGCTTGATGCGCGCCCAGCTCGTCGAGAACCGATATGCACCGAGGCCGAGCTCCTTCATGAGTGCGACGTCTTCCGGCATCCGGTGATAGTGGTCGGAAGCCACTTCGGGGGTATCTCCGTGTGCGATGGCGTCCGGTACGCGCGCGAACACGTCCCAGATGGAGTCTTCCTTGCCATCCTCATGCGCCGCGCCTTCGACCTGAGCCGCAGCGGTCGCCGAACCCCAGAGAAAACCGGCTGGAAAGCTCATTCGGTCTAACCCTTCACTGCGCCGCGCATGATCCCTTCGACGAGCTGCTTGCCCGCGAAGATGAAGAGGATCAGCAGGGGGACGGTGGCGAGCAGCACGCCCGCGAGGACGATCGAGTAATCGACGAAGTAGTTCGCCTGCAGGCTGGCGAGCGACACCGGCAGGGTCGGATTGTCCTGATTGAGCACGAGGAACGGCCAGAAGAAGTTGGTCCAGGACATGATGAAGGTGAACAGCCCGAGCATCGCGGCCGCCGGGCGCGCAGCCGGCAGGGCGATATGCCAGAAGGTCCTGAACATGCTCGCGCCATCAATCCGGCCCGCCTCCACCAGCTCGTCGGGGAGCGCCTGGGCGATGTACTGAGTCATCCAGAACACGCCAAAGGCGGTGACCAGGCCTGGAAGGATCACCGCACCGAGGGTTCCCGTCCAGCCGAACGTCGACATGGCGATGAACAGGGGCACGACGCTGAGCTGAGTCGGCACGCACATGGTGCCGATCACGAACACCAGCAGTCCTTTCTGACCTGTGAAACGGCCCTTTGCGAAGGCGAAGCCGGCAAGCGTCGCGAAGAAGACCACCGATGCGGAGACGACTGTCGAGACGATGACGCTGTTGCCCAGCGCCTTCCAGAAGTTGATGCTCTCATTGCCCATCACGGAGCGCGCATTGGCGATGAAGTTTCCGCCGGGAATCCACGACATGCTCGTGTCACTGAGCGTCCCGGCGTCACCGCTGCCGATGAGGAAGGACCAGTAAAAGGGGAAGACAGAGGCCACCAGGACGAAGGCGAGAAACCCGTAAACCAAGCCCCCAGGCCGCTGCTCGATTCTCGCTTCAGCGCGGCGGCGATTGAAAGCCGAAAGCACGCTCATGCCGTCCGTCCTTCGCTGGTGGCGATCCTTCGCGTGATCGCAAGGTTGATGAGCCCGATCGCGACGATGACGACGAACAGCAGCCAGGCGACAGCGGCCGCACGCCCGAAATTCAGCTGCGTCCAGCCCAGCTTGTACAGATAGATGGTCATCGTCATCCACTGCTGGTCCTCGCCTCCGAGGCCGTTCTGGTCGTAAAGCCGCGGCTCGTCGAAGATCTGGAGGCCGCCGATGGTGGCGGTGATGATCACGAAGATGATCGTCGGTCGAAGCTGCGGGAGGGTGATGCGGAAGAACCGGCTCACCCACCCGGCGCCGTCGATCGCCGCCGCTTCGTAGAGGTCGCGCGAAATGGCCTGCATCCCGGCGAGCAGGATCAGCGCGTTGTAGCCGGTCCAGCGGAAGTTGACCATGGTCGCAATCGCGACGTGGCTGGCGAGCGGGTCGGTGTGCCAGCGAATCGGGCCGACGCCGATGTCGGCGAGCGTCCTGTTCACGAGCCCGTATCGCTCGCCGAACATGCTGCCGAAGATCAGTGTCACAGCGACGGGCATGACGACGAACGGCAGCAGAACGCTCATCCGCCAGAAGGTCTTGTTGCGAAGGTTCGAATCGAGCGCGGCCGCAATCGCGGTCGCTGCGATGAGCTGGGGGGCGGCGGAGATCAGGAAGATGCTCAACGTATTGCGCAGCGCAACCCAGAACTGGCGCTGATGAAGTACGAACGCGAAGTTGTCGAACCCGGTCCAGCTGCCCTGCCCGCCGATCAGGTCCCACGCGTGGAGCGAGACCCAGCCCGTGTAGAGCAGCGGGAAGAGGCCGACCAGCCCAAACAGGATGAAGAACGGGGAGATGAACAGGTAAGGCGAGAACTTCACGTCCCACCGACCGAAGCTCTCCTTGAACCTGAAGCCGCGAAGTGTGAGGTCCTTGACCACGATGGTCGAGGTTGTCATAAAAGGCTCCTCGGTGGAAATGAGGACTGGGCCGGCGACCGGCCCAGTCCCGTGTGCTCAGCTCAGTGCGTTGATGTCAGAGACAACCTGCGCCCACGAGGCGTCGATTGACTGCTTCTTGCTTTCGACGCGGGTCAGTCCGTCCTGGACCGCCTGCATGATGGCGGCGTACTTGACGCCCTTGTATGGGGTGACCTTCACGGCCTTCGCGCGGTCGGCAAAGATCTGCCCGATGGGTGCGTTGTTGAAGTAAGGGTTCATGGCTCCGGTCAAGGCGGGATTGCCGTAGGCCCCGACCTGGCTCGGATAGTTGCCGGTGGTTACGAATGCGGCGATCTGCTGCTCCGGAGCCGTAAGCCACAGAGCGAGCTCCTTGGCCGCGGCGGTGTGCTTGCCCTGGGTGGGCACCGTCAGATACGAACCGCCCCAGTTTCCGCCGCCGTTTGGAAATACGTTGGCGATCTTCCAGTCCTTGATCTTCGGACCGTTGCCCGAGATCACACCAAGCATCCAGGACGGGCAGAGCATCGTGGCCCACGCGCCGTTGGCGAGGCCCGCGTTCCAGTCGGTGCTCCACTCCTGAAGGTGCGCGGAGCTCCCAGAGCTTGCGTTCAAGACCGAGACAAATGCGTTCTTGACGTCGGAATTCGTGGTCGCGATCACCGTACCGTCGCTCCGCTCAAAGAAGTTCTGGTACTGGTTGGCGAGGCCCTGGAAAGTTGCTCCTGCTGAGTCGAACCACGCCACGCCCGTATGCGCAGCGGTGAACCTCTGGCCGACGGCGTAGTAGTTGTTCCAGTCCCCGTTGAGGAGCTGGGCCACCCCGGCGGGATCCCCTGCCAGGCCGGCCTTGATGAATGGATCGGACCTGTAGCAGATGGCCTCCGGGCCGATGTCGGTACCGGCGCCGATCAAATGGCCGTTGGCGGTTGCCGCCTGGGTCTTCCAGTCGAGCCAGCGGCCCTTGCTCGCCGGCGTCGAAAGATCGACGAACAGGTTTGAGTACTGCTTGAGCTTCGGCATCCAGTCGACCTCAACGGCTTCGACGTCGCCGAGGCCTGAGCCGGCGGCCAGCTTCGTGAACATGTTGTCCTGCGCGGCCTGCGATGTGGCGGCGATGTTCTGGACCACTGTCACGTTGGGGTGAAGAACGTGGTACTGCGCGAGCATCTGCTCGCTGTAGCCGAACTTGTTGAACGTGGCCAGCGTGAGCGTGATTGGCGTGGTGTTGTCGGCGACGGGCGTGCTTCCCGATCCGCAGCCCGCGAGCGTAAGGGCGACGCCAACCAACGCCCCGAGGATGCGGCCGGCGCTTCTCAATCGTTTCATGGCTTCGTCTAGGTTCCTCCTCTCTTTGCACCTGTGGTGCTTATTTGTCGACCCACTTCGCTCGCGGATGCCCTGATGATTCGCGCCCTATTCCCTACCCCCCTTGCCACTCGAAGCACGGACAACAAGCTCGGTCGCCAGGATCACCCGCTTCCCGCCCGCGGTCCCCGAGTCGAGGCCGGCAAGAAGCAGGCGCGCCATCTCGCGACCCATCTCCTCGATGGGCTGGCGCACGCTGGACAGAGTTGGAGCTGTCGAAGTGGCGATCGTCGAGTCGTCAAACCCGACCACCGCGATGTCGCTCGGTACGCGGCGGCGATGCCGTCGCAACGTCTCGAGCGCCCCCGCAGCCATGACGTCGGACGCGCAAAAGACAGCGTCCAGATCCGGATGCCGGTCCAGCAGCGCCTGCATTGCCGCGGCGCCGCGCTCCTGGCTGAAGTCGCCGGCCTGCTGAAGCGCTTCATCGGTCTTGAGGCCTGCCTTCAACAGGGCGTCGCGGTAGCCCTCCAGCCTGTCGACCCCGGCGCCCATGTCCAGCGGGCCGGTGATGGTCGCGATTCGCTTGCGACCGGTGGCGATGAGGTGCTCGACAGCCGAGCGCGCCCCTCCCACGTTGTCGACGTCCACGTAGGACACGGGGCTGCTCGCTCCGGGCCGGCCTCCGAGCACGACCAGCGTGCCGCGTTCATGCAGGCGGTCGGGGAGCGGATCGTTCCCGTGCAGCGACACCATGAGCACGCCGTCCACGTGGCCGGCGGACAGGTAGCCCTCGAGCCTGGTCTCGTCACCCGCTGACTGCGGCATCAAGAGGACCAGCTGCAGCATCCGGCGAGAAAGGACTTCGCTGATGCCCCGAACCAGGCGCGGAAAGAACGGGTCGCCGAAAAGAAAGGCGGTCGGTTCGGGGATGACCAGGCCGATCGAATCGGTCCGGCCGGTCACGAGCGCGCGGGCGGCCCGATTGGGCACGTACCTCAGCTTTTCGGCCGCGCGCTCGACAGCGCGCTTGGCCTTCGGGCTGACCTTCGGACTGGCGGTGAACACCCGGGAGGCGGTGGCGCGGGAGACGCCGGCGACCTTGGCCACTTCCTCGAGGGTTGGGTTTGACCCGTTCTGTGGGAGCGCTCTCACGCGTTCCTTGTACAGGGATTGGAGCCGATTGTCAACAATAAAAAGAGAGCGCTCTCGGCCAGGAGGCTCGCGCAACCCCCACTAACGCGATGCTCGCGCCTTTCTCTTGAGCATCGGAGCAGGCCCTCGAATTCGCGAGTTGATTCTGCGGCCGCCGGCTTTTACGATCGTTTGAACTGTCTGACGCGGCGCTGCGTCGCGTCCGTGGCAATCGGGGGATCGTTTTCTAGAAGGAGTTGGCGATGGTGGTGTGGAAACGGCTCTTCGCCCTGACCTCTACGGCTGCGCTCGTCGCGGCCGCGGCGGCTTTCGTCGGCGGTCCGGGGGCGGCCGCTCAATCATCGAGTGTTTCGTTCACGTCCCAGCCCACGGTGGCAAACCTTGTCGCCCATTACGTCGTCTCGCCGACCGGCGGTCCGCATCATGCGGCCTCTGGGTCCACTGACGAGAGCCCGCTCGCAACCAAGTGGCCAAAGGGTCATGGGCCGGCCAGCATCGTCGGCAACACCGGCGGGGTAACCGGCAACAACTCGGGTTCGACCACTGCTGCCGCGGCGACGCCGGGAACGACCTCGAGCTTCATCGGTCAGCAGGGGTCCGCAACTACATGCTCGTACTTCGGTCTGGGCTGCAACCCGCCCGACATGGGGCTGGCTGCGTCATCTCAGTTCGTCCTCCAGGGAGTCAACACTCAGTGGGAGGTGCTCGACTCGAAGGGCAACGTCCAGCCGGGGTGGCCAGTGAGCGCGCAGAACTTCTTCGGCGTCCCCAATGCGACGGGTGTCGACGGTCAGCCCTGCGACACAGCGCACAAGAGCCAGCCGTTCATGAGCGACCCGCGCGCTCTATATGACCCGGCTGACGGCCGCTTCTGGGCGGCAATGCTCCAGGTCGAAGGGGCGCAGGCGTTCGGCGTCGCGCTCGACTGCCCGTACAAGTCGGACTACTTCATCGCCGTCAGCCAGACCAGCAACCCCAACGGCAAGTGGAACGTCTACGACTTCAACATGGAGACCGACGTCAACGGTCAGAAGTTCGCCGCCGACTTCACGCAGATCGGCATCAACAGCCAGGCGGTCTACTTCTCGGCCAACAACTTCGGCGAGCAGGGCGGCTTTTTCGCCGAGCTGTTCGAGGCCAACAAGGCGCAGATGGAGGCGGGCAAGGCTCACTTCACCGCCGACGGCTTCTTCAACCTTCGAGGCACTGGTCCTGGCACAACCAGAACCGGACCTTTCCTCGCGGACACGGTCCAGCCAACAATCAACCTCGACTCCAGCACCGGCACCAGCGAAACCTTCGTTGACACGATGGACGGCCCAGACGTGATGACCGGCCACTTCTGCGGCTTTTTCGGCGGGGGATTCGCCGATTCATGCAGCGGCCTCGTCGTGTGGACGCTGGCAAATCCGATAGGCCATGACAGCGGCGGCGCGGCGCCGACGCTGACCGGGCAGCTCGTGCCCACGGCGCCCTTCGTCGTCAACGTTCCCGCAGACCAGCCAAGCTGCAATCTCTGCATCGACGCTGACGACCTGCGCATCCCGGCGACTCCTGTGGTTCGCAACGGCATCCTCTACGGAGCGTGGGGGACCGCGATCGACAACGGCAACAGCAGCCCGCATCCGACTCCCGGGATCGAATGGGCACAGGTCGGCCTTTCCGACCTCGCGACCACAACCGGCTACTACAGCTTCTCGGGTGATGAGGCGGCGACCTACCCGGCTGTCATGCCGGACGCCAGCGGCAACGTGACGATGATCTTCGAGCACATGGGCCACAAGGTGTTTCCCGAGACCCGCTACATCGTCAAGGGCGCGGGCGATGCCAACTTCAGCGGCGCTGGCACTCTGCTCAAGGCAGGCGAATCGTCATACCGCCCGACCCTGTGCGGCACCAAAGTACTGCCGGTCTGCCGGTGGGGAGACTTTGAGGCCACGTCCTTCGACGGCTCGGGCCACATCTGGTTCTCGGGCGAGTACGCGAACCTTTTCCAGGGTGTGAACACACCACCAGCGTTTGGTCGCAACTGGGGCACCTGGATCGGCGCGATAAGCGCCTCCTAGCTCTAACCGACATCCCGAGGGGTTGGCATGCGCCGGCCCCTCGGGCAGCGACCTTCACGCGGCGGCGAAGCGAGCCAACAGCCTGGCAATGTGCCTCGCCGCGTTCTCGAAATCGACCAGCCTCATGAACTCGTTCGGCGAGTGGGCTCGATTCCGCGAACCCCAGCCGACGCCGGGGCTCACCACCGGCACGCCTCGACTGGTGAACAGGTACATCGGGGTGGTTCCGCCGGTCAGCGGAACGATGAGCGCGGGCTTGCCGTAGACCTCGTTGGCCACCTCAGCGGTGAGCCGCACGACAGGCGCATCCGGGTCGGTGACTCCCGGCGGCTGGGCACCGAGAACTTCGATCGCAACGTCGCCGAAACCCTCGGCCCCAAGGTGCTTGCGCAGCTTGTCCAGGATGTCCATCGGATCCTGGTCGGGCACGAGTCGGAAGTCCATCTTCGCCATGGCCTGTGCGGGAATCACCGTCTTTGAACCTTCGCCCTGATAGCCCGCGCCGATGCCGGCGATGTTTGCCGTCGGCGTGAAATAAGCCCGCTCGACATCGGTCACGCCGTCCAGCAGCTGGTCAAGCCCAAATTCGCGGCGGAAGTTTTCGGCTGTGTCTGGGAGCCTGGACAGCATTGCCTCCTCGGCAGCCGTCGGCATTCGCACGGCGTCGTAGAAGCCCGGAATCCGAATTCGACCGTCGGGACCTTTGATCGAGGCGAGGGCCCAGGCCATCCGCCAGCCGGCGTTGGGCAACAGGTTCGCCGAGCCTGAGTGGGCGTCGCGGGAGATGGTGCTGACTGAAAGATCCACGTACAGCAGCCCGCGCGCGCCGAGACGGATGATCGGCCTGCCGGCCTCGTCGACCTGGCCCTCTTCCCAGATGGCCGCGTCCGCCTTCAGTTCAGCCAGGTGCTTTTCGGTCCATTCGGGCAGGTGCGGAGAACCGATCTCCTCCTCGCCTTCAGCCAGCCAGGTCAGCTCGCATGGGTAGCCGCCAGTGATTGCCTTCAGCGCGTCGATCGCCGCAAGACGAGCGACCAGCTCGCCCTTGTCGTCTTTGGCGCCGCGGGCGTAGACGGCGCCGTCGCGCTCGGTGAGCTCGAACGGCGGCGACTCCCACAGCGCGAGCGGCTCGGGCGGCTGAACGTCGTAGTGGTTGTAGAAGAGCATCGTTCGGGCGGAGCTGGAACCCGAGGCGTGGCCGAGCACGACAGGGTGCCCACCGTCGACGCTTGTGACCTGAGTCTTGAAGCCACGTCGCGTGAGCAGTTCCGCAACCGCTGCGGCGCAAGGTTCGATGGCCTCATGCCGCGCCGACACGCTCGGCACCGCGCAGAGCGCGCTGAGCTCCCCCATCCAGTCGCGAATGTGATCGTGGATGTACTTGTCGACCGCGGCGAAATCAAAAGACTCTTTGTGCATCCCCTCAACCTATCAGCGCCGCGTCACGACTCCGAGCAAGCGAGCCGCGTTGCCGGCATACACGGCGTCCTTCTGGCTTTCGGTCAGGTCGCTCGCTTCGAGGTCGGCGATCGTGGCCTCAATCGCGGATGGAGGTCCGAGGGGCATGTCGGTGCCGAACAGCACGTGGTCCGGACCGAAGAAGTCGAGCACGCATTGCACAGCGTTGGGAGCGCCGAAGAGTGCTGTGTCCGCGTAGAAGCGTTTGAAGTAAACAAGAGGCGGTTGGGGCAGGTTGTCCTTCACCTGCCGGTAACCCGGCCCCATCGCCAGGCGGGAAGAGAAGTGCGGCACCATCCCCGCCCCGTGGTGCGCCAGGACTTTCAGATCCGGGTGGCGCTCCATCAGTCCTGAGTAGACGAGGCGCGAAAGCGCGGCGGCTGTCTCGTACGGCCAGCCCAGCGACCACCACAGACCGTAGTTCGACGTGGCTTCCGCCGGATAGTCGGTCCACGCGGCGCTGCGCGTCGGATGCAACCAAGCCGTCACGCCCAGCTCTTCTAGACGCGCGAAGACCGGCTCGAAGCGAGGATCGTCGAGCGGCACGCCCTGCACGTTCGAGTAGATCTGGGCGCCCAGCGCGCCGAAATCCGCAACGGCCCGATCGAGCTCGCGGAGCGAGGCCTCGGTGTCGTTGAGCGGCAGGGCGGCGGCGAAGCCCACGAAGCGATCGGGGTGCGTCTGCACCAACTCGGCCATCTCGTCGTTTGCGAGGGCCGCGAACTCCGCGGCGATCGTGGGCGGCCCGATCTCTTCGATGGGCGGCACCGCAAGAACCAACACCTGGCTGTAATCGCCGAACGGCTCGACCGCGCGGCGGCGCGCATCCAGGTCAGTCAGCGCTTCGTCGTACCGGAACACGCCCTCGCGGTAGTAGCGAAGCTGTGCCGGCGCCATGGCCTGCTTCAGATGGCGCTCCAGGCGGACCAGATAGCGAGAGGGGAGGATGTGGGCGAAAGCGTCGATCCTCCGCATCAGCATCTCCTGATCAGCTTGAGATTAGGCCCCAGGCATGTAAGGACCGGAGGCGGACGCGTGGTCCCTCTCCGGTCAGTGCTTCACCTGCGCGGGGCCCCGCAGCGACAGCCTGTTGCCGTCAGGGTCGTTGAAGTTGACGTACCCGGCCCCATTGGGATAGACGACCGGCTCCTTCTCGACGAACTCGACCCCAAGAGATTTCAGGTGCTCGAACTCGCCGTCCAGGTCGCTGGTATTGATGATGCAGGTACCCGGGATCGGGCCCGCCGTCGCGTCGGCCTTGCCGGGTGTCCCTGGCCAGAGAACAACCTGCAGGTCTTGACCTTTGAGGCCGACAGTCACGAACTTGACCCGGCCGGCCGGATTCTCCTCGCGCTTCTCGAAACCCAGGGTGTTGATGTAGAAGTCGAGCGCCTTGTCCTGATCCCGTACGAACAGCGTTACGTACGCCACCTGCTTGAGCATGCTTCCTCCATTCCCTGAATTCACCAATCGGCACTTCTCTTGTCAGGCTAGGTTCCGCGTGCGGCGAAGGCTTCTCGAAAACTGCTCGATTACCAGTTCGCTTCCATGTCGATGTAGCCCAGACCGCGCGCCCGCCGGTCCGTCCATCTATATAGGACGTAGCCGAGCACCACCGTGCCGGCGGTCGCGATCACCAGGCGGAGCAGAACCTCCCCGTCCGACAGATTCGGGAACATTTCGTAAACGCCCCCGTGCAGGATGGATCGCCGGCACAGCTCGAGCCAGTAAGGCAGCGGCGACAGGGCGGCCAGCCACGCGATCGGGCCGGGCAGCACGGCGATGGGAAAGATCGCCCCAGAGAAGAGGTAGAGGAACTGCGCCATGATCTCGCCATAGCCGTGCGTGTCTTTGCCCGCGAGCAAGACCATGCTCAAGGTGATCGCGAAGGCGACAACTGAGATGAAGGCGAGAGCGCAGGCCGCGATCAGCAACGGATAGTCGATGCGAAGCGGGCTGATGGAGAGATTCAGCGCGAAGGCGCCGACGACCAGGACGATCACCACCGACGCGGCCGCGCTCGCCAGCTTGGATGTCGCCCTCCCGATGAGGAAGATCGGAAATCCGAGCGGCGCCATGTACGAGTACTTGAGGATGTGATAGCGGCCACGGTCCTCGAGGATCCCGGTCGCAAACTCGGAGACACCCTCCTGGATGAATGACCAGAAGGCCGTGCCGATGATCAGGAACGCGAGGTACGGGCGTGCCGCCGCCGCGTTGTGGGTGATCACCGAATACATGACGGCGAGGATCAGCGCCACCGAGATCGGTCGCAGCACCGAGTAGGTGACGAAAAGGATCGGGCGCGTCCAGCTGCTCGAAACCGCCCATCCCAGGCGCACGGCCGCCGCGTATCCGATGACCTGGCGAGGCAGGACTACTCCCATCGCGTCACCAGCTTTCCGTCTCTTCTCGCGCGCGACTCCATGAAACGAAGCGAGACGCCGGCGAGCACCGCAAAGATCGGGACCTGGATCGCCACGAGCAACGCCTCCGTGCCGGCAGGGATGAAGACCGGGGTGCCCGGCAAGAGCAGCTGTCGCATCGCATCGAGCCCGAGAGTCATCGGCACGATCGAAGCGGCGCCACCCACGTATGCGCCAAGCGCGTGCACGGGAAAGTAGAGCCCTGACAGGAAGTTGACGGGTTCCTGCATCGCGTTCGACAGGTGCCAGGCTTCGCGGCCATAGAAAAGGAAGAGGCTCGCCAGCAACATGCCGAGGCAGTACAGCGCTGACAGGGTGAGCAGAAACACGCCGATTGCGGGCAGGCTGCCGGCCGCCGTGTATGTGATGCCGAACAGCAGCGAGCCGAACACCAGGATCACGACTGCGCGAAGCGTGACGGTGAACATCGATCCGAGCGCCATTCCGAGGAGAACACCCTCGAACGTGGTCGGCGAGATGACGTACAGCTCCAACGTGCCGTTGCCGCGATCCCACGAGAACTGGGCGGCCATGCTCCACAGCACGTTCTGCCAGAACGCCAGCATCGCTCCGCCCATGACCACGAAGCCGAGGTACTGGCGCGGTGCATGCAGGCCCTCGTAGACGAGCACCATCGCGAGCGCACCAACGACTGGAAACGCCATGTCGAAGAACAGCCA
>WNGJ01003667.1_pt1 | contig 17595 bp, 16 predicted proteins | sample 5400611 | NCBI WGS metagenome assembly WNGJ01 (sample SAMN13153375, study PRJNA577476) | soil metagenome | isolation source: 40 cm soil or saprolite under Garry oak tree replicate 1 | place: USA:California | collected 2016-06-15 | reverse complement strand
TCCCGCGCGAAGGAACGCGACGCCGAAACTACTCGCGCCTCGATTTCCACCTGCTGCGACTTGCGGTCCAGTTGACGGATCAGGTTATCAATGATTGGAATCACGGACGGAATGTCCCGGATAATGACTTGGTTCGAACGGTCATCGTACAGAATATCGCCGCGCGAACTGAGGAACTTCTTCAGCGTCGGCGCCATCGTAGCCGCCTTGGCGTAACTAAGTACCCGGGTCACAGTGACCGGAGTGACTGCTTCCGCTTGCGCTTTCTCCAGATCCCGCTGCGTTTCGGCTTCCGTCTTCAGAGTAGCGCGTGTCGCAATGCGTAGCACGTTGCCGTTCAATTGCTTGTCGAGGCTGTTGTTCTGCAGCACGATATCCAGCGCCTGATCCCATGGCACTTCATCCAGGACGATGGTGAGGCTTCCCTTGACCGCAGGATCCAGAACCACGTTCAGCCCGCTGATTTCGTGAATCAGCCGGAAGAAGTCCTTCAGATCCACGTCCTTCAGGTTCACGGAAATCGGCTCGCCTGTGTACTTGCCGGTTGGAGTAGCCGTTGCCGCCGCCGGGGCCTGCGCCGCCATCGTGGTAGCCGCCGTGTTTGCCTGCTGCACCGCTTGCTGAGCCGCTTGTTGCGTCGTGGAATCCGGACGAACCGGTTCCTTTTTCTCGCTGAAAGATGCCAGAGTGACTGAGGGCTGGGTCAGTTCGCTGGGCAAAGCGAAGCGAGGAGCAGAAACCTTCAAATCCTTTGTGGACGTTTCCGCAACGCCCAACCCTGGCAGCGGCTTCTCATTTTGCTGCAAGGTCAAAGTCGCCGCGCTGGAAACCGGATGCACTGGAGTCGTTGACGGATTCTCAAAGTAGATGACCACGGCTCCGCCATCGCGCGTAACCCGGTACGGCGTCGCCGTCGTAAGATCAACCACCACGCGCGCGACATCCGGCCGATATTGCCCGATTCGCACTCCGCGAACAGGAGCGGAAATCCCCGGGATAACGGTTTTCTGCACGGCCAGCCTGGCCCCGGCAAAATCCAGCACCAGGCGATCCGGGTTCTGCATGCGGCCGGCGTGAACGTCGAGACGTCCCTCGCCCTCCACGCGTACAGCCGACCGTTCCGGTACTTGGGTGATGGCAACGCTGGAGATGACAGCGCCGGCCGCCGTCGCGCCAGCTGGCGCTTGCGTCTGCGCAAGCACCGGGCAGGTGGCCAGTGCCATACTCGCAAGGATCAGGTAGCCACGCCGAAGGGCCGGCCAATTCGTCTTCATTGCAGTTCTCCTGGACTGGAGTAAATTCGTTTGTTCACTTGCCGTTCGACGGGCTTTCCAAAGGCGTCTTTTCCTTCTTCATGGAAGGAAACGCTATCCATCGAAATTTTTTCCACGCTGCCGTCATATAGACGGTCGCCTTCGCGCAGGAAATACGTGCGCGCTTGCGGATTTGAAACCACCGCGATCATCCCGTTCGGGGAACGAACGATTCCGTCAAGTCGCAGCGTGCTAACCTGCAAACCTAGTTTCCCCGGCGGCAGATTCGGCCCGCCCCCCTTGTTCTGCCTGCCGACCAAGGATTCGAATGGATCACGCCGAGCCTGTTTGATCTCGCTCGCAGCAGCCGCAGGTGCGGAACCCGGAGTGGAAGCTTTCTCAACCACCCGGCGCGCTGGTTTTGCGGCTTTGGCCTTGCCCGCCGCCTTCGTGGCTGGCCTGGCTCCCGTCTTGGCTGCAGCATTGCCGGCCGGCTTCGCCGCTTGGGCTGCCGGTTTGGCCGCTTGCGGTGCGGGCTTGGTTGCGGTTGGTGCTGCAGGCTTGGCCGCTTGCTGCGCCGGCTTGCCGGCATCCTGCTGTGCGGACTTCGCACTGCTGGATGTGGACGGCTTCGCCTGCGCCCACGATCCGGGCCCCGCGGTCGCAACCAAAATCCCTAGTCCGAGAGTTATCGCTGAACGCATAGTTCGCTCATTCCCGCTCAGGGTTTCCCAGCCGCACCGGCTCCAGGCTTGGCTCCGGCTGCCGGAACCGCACCCGTATCGGCGGGCTTGGTAAAGAATGTTGTTGCCACAAAAATTCCAGAAACCGTCGTTCCCGGGCGCGTCGGGTACTTCGCGCCCTTCGACTTCTCCGGATCATCAAACGTCAGGTCTCCTACATTAATGATCCGCGACAAACGGCCCAGTCTCCCGAAGAAGTCCAGGACGTTGAAGTACGGGCCATCGGCCTGTACCTCAAAAGGCATTTCATAGTGATATTCCTTCGGAACGACGGCCTGGGCCGTCAAACGCCGGATTTGCACGTTGGACGCGCTCGCCGCCCCCTGCAACAGCCGGATAAACTCATCCGTCTCTTTTTCTTCGGGCACGATGGTTTTCAGCGTGTCCAATTGTTTGGAAAGCGCATCCATCTGCTGCTTCAATTCTCCGTACCGCTGCTTGTAAACCTGTAACTGGGTTACTTCCTGGTTAAGCTTGGTGCGTTGCTGCACAGCTTGATCGACCTCGTCACGCTCGCGCGCAATCGGCGACCCCGGCACGTAAACCCCCACCAGGACCAGCACAACGGCAACTGCCGCGGCCACCAGAGCCTGCATAATCACGGACATGTCTCGAAACGGATTGGCCATGGCGCCCCCTTATCCTTTCTTTGCCGGCGCCTTCGCAGCCGCAGGGGAAGCCGGCGTATTGGCCGGCCGTGCCTGCACTGCGGGGGGCGGAGTGATTTCAGCTGAAATTTGGAACACAAAGGTTTGCAGGGCCGAGTTTTTCTCATCCTGCTTCGTTTCCTTGATTTCGACTTTCTGGAAATAACCGGAGCGCTTCAACGCGGTGATGAAGTTCGCCACTGCGTTGACGGATGCGGACGAGCCTTCCATCGAAAGCACGCTCCCCTTGCGCACCATCTCGGTGAGCCATAGGTTCTCGGTCCGCGACACAGTGTTGGCAACCATGTCCAGCAGTTCCTGCCCGCCCGTGCGGTCACGTTGCAACTGCTCGATAGTCGAAACTCGCTGCTGGAGGACTACCTTCTGTTTTTCGAACGCTTCGACTTGCAGCTTGGTCTGCTCCAATTCGGTCTTCTGCGCCGTGAGTCTCTTGATTTCCGCGTTTTCCCTGTTCAGCTGCTGCTGCCAGGTGTAGTAGAAGAATCCTAGAACCAGGGCGCCGAGAACCAGCCCCGCGCCGATGAACACCACTGGAAGCGCCCCGCCCGTATCTACCGCCGAAACGGCACGCCGTGAGGCCTTCGGCCTAATTTGTCCAAGAAGGTTTATGCGGATCATGGCTAGTCGAAGCTCCTCAGCGCCAGACCTACGGCAATGGCCAGCCGCGGCGCCATTTCGCGTATCTGGTCATCACTGTGCTTGCCGGGATCGATCATCACTTTGCGAAACGGATTCAACTCCTCCACCGGCATCGCGAATTCCTCCCGCAGCAAATCCACCAGGCCCGGAACGCGCGCCGTTCCGCCTGCCACCACGATTCGCTGAATGTTTTCGCCGCTGGCGGTTGCCCGGAAGAAGTCGAAAGTCTTTTGAATTTCCAACGTCAGAATATCGGAAACGCTGCGCAGTATCTGTTGCTTCTGCTCGTCCGTGACGCTCGGCAGCGAATCACCTCTCTTCAGCCGTTCCGCATCCTCGAAGCTGAGGTCCAGTTCCTTCTGCAGCGCGTCTGTATACTGGTTGCCGCCCACGCTCACGTCGCGCGTGAACAGCGGCACGCCCCCGCGCACGATGTTAATGTTCATGACGCTCGCGCCGATATTCAGCAGCGCCACGGTCTGCCCCGCATCCGGTTCGTAGTTTATTTCGAAGCAGTTCTGCAATCCGAAGGCATCGATATCCACCACCACTGGCGTCTTTCCTGCCTGTGCCAATACGTTAGTGTGATTCAGAATCTTGTCTTTCTTTACTGCCACTAGCAGAACGTCCATCTGCGAGTCCATCGACTCCAGCAGTTGATAGCTCAGGTTCACGTCCGCAATATCGAATGGAATGTGCTGGCTGGCCTCCGAGGGAATACGGTCGTAAAGTTCTTCCTCAGTCATCAGCGGCAGTGGAACACGCTTGACGATCACCGAGTGCCCTGATACGGATGTCGCCACGTTTTTCGTCTTTATGCGCTGTGCGTCGAAAATCTTGCTGATGGCATTTGCAACCTGCGGTGCGTCCATGATGGCGCCGTCCACCACCGTGTCCGGTGCCAGCGTTTCCATCCCAAAGCTCACGAGCTCATAGCCGGACTTTGCCGATTTCAGTTCCACGGCCTTAATCGAACTGGACCCGATGTCCAGTCCCACCAGCTGTCGGCTCTTTTTCCCGATTCCAAGCATTTCGCGGCCCCTTTTCTCGCCGGCGTTCCTGTTCCCGCGCCAGACTAACGGCGTCTCGCGGTTGCCTGGCTCATTTTCCGTTCCATCCAGCGGTCCAGGATCGTTTTACGCAGTTTCCAACGGTTGCCAAGTTTAAACGCGGGGATTTCGCCTTCCGTGATGTAACGGTACAGGGTATCCGGGGAGATGCCCAGATACTGCGACGCCTGCCGCACATTCATCACTTCGCGCGATTCGCTCACGAGGAACGCCACCCCGGCATCCAGATGAACCACAAAATTTAAACGACCGTGAGTTGCGCCGACCTGCACTGCGAAGGTTGGAGGGCACAACCCGTGGAAGCTTTATGACATTCTACCACTCCGACCGTCAAGGGAATCTATAGGGCTGTTGTCCTAACAATACGGGTAGTTCTAGGCAATTCGGGGGGTATTCGCCGGTGGTACCTACCCAGGTTGGGGGTTATGCCTGCCATTCCCACAATTACTTGTGGTTTCGAGTTCTCCGCTCCCTGTCCTCAGGGACGGTTATCCTTTGCAATCAGTACTGTTTCACGGGAGAGTACTACTCGTGCTTTCAGGTCGCGCAGGAATTTTCTTTCGTTATTTTTATATCGTTCAGTGCAATCGCTGCGCGTACGCCACGCTTGCGTCGCATGCCTGCATCAATTTTTATTACAATTTATTCAGCGACAACGACTTCCACAGCACATCGACCCGCTTCTTCGTCTCTTCATCCATCAATATTTCGTCCGGCCACGGTCGCGTGAACCCTTCTGACGCCCACTTGCGCGTCGCATCGATTCCCATCTTCGATCCGAAGTCTTGCATTCGCGCCGCGTGATCCAGTGTATCCATTGGCCCCAGCGAGAATTGCACGTCGCGCTCGGGATCCAGCGCGCAGAGCGTCTTCCAAACCACCTCACTGTAGCTGTGAATGTTCACGTCGTGGTCCACCACCACAATCACTTTCGTAAACATCGCTTGCCCCAGCGACCAAATCGCATTCATGATCTTCCGCGCATGCCCGGGATAGGACTTTCGAATCGCCACGATCATCAAGTTGTGAAAAATCCCTTCGGCCGGCATCGCCACGTCCACGATTTCCGGATACTGCATCTTCATCACCGGCAGAAATACACGCTCGACCGCGTATCCCATGTAGAAGTCTTCCTGCGGCGGCGGTCCCACGACGGTTGTCAAATAAATCGGTTCTTTGCGGCGTGTAACGCACTCCACATGAAAGACCGGGAATTCGCCTTCCAGCGAGTAAAACCCCGTATGGTCCCCGAAGGGGCCTTCTGTGCGCATCTCATTCAGATTAACGTAGCCCTCCAGCACAATCTCCGCATTGGCTGGCACTTCCAGATCGTTGGTCTCGCAGGTCACCATCTCGACCGGTTCCCGCCGCAGGAAACCGGCGAACATCATTTCGTCCAGGTCCGGCGGAATCGGCAGCATCCCCGAAAGCGCCGTCGCCGGATCGGCGCCAATTGCCACGCTCACAGGAATTCTGCCTTCGGGATTCTTCGCCCTCGCGCGCCGAAAGTGCTCCGCTCCATGCTTCTGCGTCTGCCAGTGCATGCCCGTTGTCCGCTCGTCGTAAATCTGCATGCGGTACATCCCCACGTTCCGCTTTCCGGTCTCCGGATTCCTCGTAAATACCAGCGGAAACGTAATGAACCGCCCGCCATCCTGCGGCCAACATTTCAAAATGGGGAAATCAAAAAGGTTGACGTCGCTTCCCTTCTGCACAACTTCCTTGCACGCTCCCGTTTTAACGCTCTTCGGGAAAAACGACCCCAGCTCCGCCAGCTTCGGCAGCATCTTGACCTTGTCAAAAAATCCGTGCGGAGTCTCCATCTTCAAAAATCCTTGGATGCGCTCTGCGACCTCATGCAATTCGTTCACTTCAAACGCCAGCGCCATCCGTCGCACGCTTCCAAACGCATTGATCAACAACGGGTGCCGCGATCCCTTCGGCTTCTCAAACAAAAGAGCCGGCCCCAAACCGCTCGGATTATGCGTCGGAGCTTCAAACGCCGGTTCCGGAGCGTTGGAATTGTGGGTCGGAGCGGCGTCTGTCCCGACGCGGTCGGGAGCTCCTACATTTGCTCCAGGGCAAGAACGGGGCTTTAACCACTGAGGAATTGCTCCTCGTTGCGCCTCGCGGCTGATCCGTTGCACCACCTCGGTGATCTCCAGCGCCGGATCGACTTCCGTTCGAATCCGCCTTAATTCCCCTTCCTTCTCCAACTTCCGCACGAACTCCCGCAAGTCAGCGTATGCCACCGTGCTCTCCTGTAGCCGCAAACTGTAACACGAACCCGTTTGTGTCTCGCCTCTGCAGGGCCGATTACCGAGATGCTCGCCGTTCCTAACCTTTCCGCAGTCGTGTGTGCGAATTTCGCCTGTAAGCCTACAGTGTCGTGTTCAATGTTATTCGCATTCTCACGCGCAAGAGTTTCACGCTGACACAATCTGTCTCAGAATGAGCAAATTCGCCGTCAGCGTATCGCCCACTTGATTTTGACCTCTCCTCTGACATGTTCTAAACGCTGTATTTGCTGGGAGTTACGGACATCCGCACACCGGTTTTCAGCTAAGTGTCCCCCACTCAGTTGGCATTGCAATTGCACTTCTTATGGCTGGAAGGCGTCTGTTCACACGTCACACGTGCGCTCATTCGCCCGAAATCCCCGGGAATCGTTGGATCATTCTTCGGCACCAGGCTTCGCCACTTTAGAAGGAGGAACGTGCAAACGTAACTTACGCCAGCAAATGGTTCGTTTCAGTTGCCGCTGGCTCATCGACCGACATGCTGCCCAACATGCAAAACGTCCTTCATTTCATCCGGCTTGATTATCTGTCCTGCATTCTGACTGTTCTTGCCACCGTGCTTATCGGCAAGAAGCTCTGGCAAGGCTGGATCGTCGCCGCCGTCAATAGCGCCGTCGTCTGCGTCATCGGCGTACGCACCGCCCAATTCGGATTTGTCCCCGCCAATCTTCTGTGCATCGCCCTCTACACCAGCAACCTTGTCAACTGGCGCCCTAAAAAGCGAACCGAATAATCACTCCCCATTCTTGCCCCCAACCCCCTGAATTCTCCATCTGGCTTTTCGCCTCTTATAGGACTGAAGTTTCATTGACGGTTACTGCCGTCGGCCCTTTACTGGTTGAGTCATTCTCTTGCGATTAGTCTGTTCCCCGGGGAAGGCACTCTATGTGCCCCGCGGTGTCCAAGAAAGTAGCCAATGAAGCAGAAGCTCACTCTGGCCATTTTGTCCTTTGCCGTCATGCCGGGGGTAATCCTCTGCCAGACCACGAACGCGCCCCTGAATCACGCCGAAATCCTCGGCCGCCTGGCCGCGGGAGCCTCCCGCAGCTATATCGCCCATCTCGTCAAAACTCGCGGAGTCAATTTCAGTTCCGATGCGCATTACCTCTCCCTGATTAGCCGCGCAGGCGGAAACGGAATCCTTTTCCAACGCCTTTCGGAGGCCAACGCCAGGACCTCGAACGGCTCTCCGTTCAACGACGATCCGCCTTTCGAACACCTGGCTCGATGCGCCGAGTTGCTTCAATTGGGCTCCGTTAGCGAAGCCGAAACCGTTTGCCGCGCTGCCATAGATGAGAATCCCGCCAGCCCTTGGCCTCTTCTCGCTACCCTTCGCGCGATTCAACAGGAAGAGGTAAAACCATCCGACACCCCCGAACTGGCCCGCCGCGCTGTTGCGTTGGCCCCGAATCTCCCAGAAGCCCGCAACGACTTGGCAGTGACTCTCCAACCCGGCCCGGAACTCCTTGCAGAATTACAGCGCGCATCCGCGCTGGATTCGGAACGTGGCAACCTCGATCCCCTCTCCACTGCTGAAAGTGATGGATCGTTTTCTCTGGGCTTCGTGTTCCGGCCAAATGAATCTCCGGACTCCGCGATCCAGAGTCTTCTTACGATCGAATCCGACTTCGCCCCTACCCATGTTCTGGCGGCGAGCTTCTATCAATCCCGCGGGCAGCAGGACCGTGCGTTAGTGGAAATGCGCAAAGCATTGCGCCTCGAACCAGACAATGCGCAACTTCACTCCTCGCTTTCGGACTTCTACCGCAATGCTGGAGACGTGGAGTCTCAGATCGCCGCGCTTCGCGAAGCCGTCCGCGCCGAACCGAACGGCCGTCCTCATCGGCTTGCTCTTGCAAGAACCTTTGAGGAACTTGGTCGTTTGCCAGAAGCCGTATCAGAGCTTAAGAGTCTCCTCGCTCTCTATCCAACCGATTCGATGGCGAGCGTTATGCTTGTTGACATCTATCTCGGACAAGAATACCGCCCTCTCGCCATTGAAGAGCTCCGGCGTTTTCTCAAGGCCACATCCGTTGGTGTAGATAACTCCACTCACATGGAGCAGACCTGGGCGGAAGCCTACCGCCTCGCGGAAGTCCTCTATTACGACGGGCAATTCGACGCCGCGGCGGCCCAATACCTCGAAATGTTGCGTTACCGCCCCCAAGACGCCGGCGTCCACAACGATTACGGCATCGTTCTCTCTAAGCAAAACAAGCTCAACGAATCGGTGGAGCAATACCGGCAAGCTCTTCAGTACCAGCCCGAAATGTCGGTGGCTCACAAAAACCTGGGAATGTCTCTGATGCACAAGCTCGACTTCGAGGGTGCAATTGCGGAATATCGCGCGGCCCTCGACCTGAATCCGGAAGAGCCAACCGCCCACGCGCTGCTTGGAATCACACTCGGCCGCAAGGGAAATTTTGAAGAGGCCATTGCTGAATTCAAGCAGTTCATCGCAAAGAATCCAGAGCATGCATTTGCTCACGCAAATCTGGGGCATGCGCTCGTGTTAAAGAACGATCCGGCGTCGGCCGTTCCAGAGCTTAGACGAGCCCTCGAACTTAACCCCGACATTCGCTCGGCAGAAAATGAGCTTGCCTGGATCTACGCTACGGCGCCGGATCCCAAGCTCCGCGATCCGCAGGCGGCTTTGTCGCACGCTCAGCACGCTGTGAATCTCCTGCAGGTGCCGCCCGTTCCATCAAGCGAAGAATCCGCCGCCTACCTTGACACCCTTGCCGAGGCTCTGCTATTGAACGGTCAGGCCGGGGAAGCACTTAGGACCGAAGACCGTGCAGTCAGCGCGGATCAAAAAAACCCCGAATTACAAAGGCGCCTAGAACGCTTCAGGAAAGCAGCCCTTGTCCCCGGCCCCAAACCACGGTAGCGAGTTTCTTCTGTTCCAACTGCTGGGAGCCGCATACGTCTGTGACGATTACGGCGATCGGGTCGAGCCGCATACGGGTTTACAGGCAACCTCACGCCAACCACCGGCCCGACATCCGCGACCGTCGCTCGGACCTCGTGATCACATTCTGTCTTCTGAAGGATGTGAGCTTGCGTTTCTACCCTTCCCCCGCGTCAACCCGAGAACACACCTCACTATCCCCTAGCAAACAAACCATTTATAGTAATCCTTGACTAACGGTACCATCATGCTATAATGGTTTCGTCAATTTGGCACGATCCTTCCGTCTGTCCGCCACGGCCTTTGTGATCGAAGATCCCGATCCTATCGGGACCGTATATTCCGACCCTTTTAGGAAAGTAGCGTGCTGCCCACAATGTTCGCCCAGCCGGTGTCCCTTCTGCCTCCTGCAGTACCCCTGCGCCTCATCTGCAGCTTCTCTGGTTCCGGCCGAATGGACTAACGTCTTGAAAGATCACAGGTATCCCCTCAGCGTGTCTTGTATCTAGTCGCCCCTCGCAATTTCGCGTGCAGGTAGTATTCTAATGGGTAGCCTTATGAACCGCGTCTACCTCGATTTCAACGCCACAACGCCCGTCGAGCCGGAAGTGCTCGACGCCATGCTGCCCTATTTCTCTGCTGAATTCGCTAATGCTGCCTCCATTCACACTCCCGGCCAGCGCGCCCGCGCCGCCGTCGAGACCGCTCGCGAACTAGTCGCCGCGCTCATCGGCGCGCGCCCCCAAGAAATCGTCTTCACCAGCGGCGGCACCGAGTCCGACAATCACGCCATCTTTGGGATTGTGGGACAGGCATTCTTGCCTGTCTCCTCTTCAGGGGATGTCAATTCTCCTCACCTCGTGACTACCGCCATAGAACATGAAGCCGTCCTCAACGCTTGCCAGGCGCTAGAAAAGCAGGGCGCGCATGTCACTTATCTACCGACGGATCGCGAAGGATTGATGGACCTCGAAGATTTGCGCCGTGCCATTCGCCCGGAAACAGTTCTCATCACCATCATGCACGCCAACAACGAGCTTGGCGCCGTCCAGCCGCTCGAAGCAATTGGCCGCATCGCCAAAGAGACCGACGTCTACTTCCACACCGACGCCGTGCAATCCGCGGGAAAAATCCCTATCGACGTCAGCACGCTCCGGGTGGATCTGCTCTCGATTTCCGGCCACAAATTGTATGCGCCCAAGGGAATCGGCGCGCTCTATGTCCGCGGTGGAACGCGTTTGCGCCAGCTTCTCTATGGCGGACATCACCAGCGAGGTTTCCGTCCCGGCACGGAAAATGTCGCTGGCATCGTGGGCCTTGGCAAGGCCGCGGAAATCGCGCGCAAGTCTCTCGCCGAAGACGCGCAACGTATCTCCGCGCTCCGCGACAAATTGCAGCAAGGTCTGCTCCGACTTGTTCCTCATTCGCGTGTAAACGCTGGCGCTGCGCCGCGCACGCCGAACACTACCAATCTTGTTTTCCCCGGCGTCGAAGGCGAAGCCCTTCTCATTGCCCTGGACTTGAAGGGTCTCGCCTGTTCGACAGGCGCCGCTTGCTCCTCCGGCGCCGTCGAGCCATCGCACGTGCTGACCGCCATTGGCTTGCCGCCGGAAGAAGCTCGCGCCAGCCTGCGCTTCAGCCTCGGCCGCCACACCACTCCCGCCGACATTGATTTCGCGTTGAACGTCGTCCCCGCCGCCGTCGCCCAGCTCCGCGAGCTCTCTCCCACTTACCACAAAGAGGCCACGGCTCACTCATGACGCAAACGCCTCTCATTGTTCCAGACTTTGGGGGGGGCAGCATGCTGCGCCCCTAATGTCGCGATGTAAGTAAATAGACACCAGGCCGATATAATCGAATCAGCATGAATGCAGCCGTCCAATTCGACACCCTGCCCGAGCGCGCTGAAACCCAGCGTGGGCTCGTCGCCGTCGCCATGTCCGGCGGCGTCGACTCTTCCGCCGTTGCTGCTCTTCTGCAGCAGCAGGGCCGCGCCGTCGTTGGCCTCACCATGCAACTCTGGAATCAGCGCCGCCTTCCAGAACTTCAAGGCGATGGTCCCGCGCAGCACCGCTGCTGCTCGCTCGACGATGTTTATGACGCCAAGGCCGTGGCGCAACATCTGAATTTCCCGCACTACGTGGTGAATTTCGAGGAACAATTTGAGGAGCGCGTGGTGCGTCCTTTCGTCGATCAGTATCTCGCCGGCCGCACACCCATCGCCTGCACCAATTGCAACACGGACGTAAAGTTTGAGCCGCTCCTGCGCATGGCGCGCCAGATTGGCGCGGAGCGTCTTGCCACAGGCCACTACGCTCGAATTCGCAGGAACGACGCAACCGGCCGTTGGGAATTGCTGCGCGCGCGCGACGAAACGAAGGACCAGTCTTACTTTCTCTGGGGCCTCTCGCAACAGCAGCTTTCGCGCAGCGACTTCCCTCTCGGCGAACTGACCAAGGAAGAAGTCCGCGCACTGGCTCGCCGCGCGAATTTGCCGGTCGCGGAAAAGCCGGAAAGCATGGAGCTGTGCTTCGTGCCCACCGGCAACTACGTGCAGTTTATCCAGGCTTATTCACGAGAGCGTGGAATCTCTTTGCAGAATGGCGAAGGCGAAATCGTCAACGAGAATGGCGACGTGATTGGCCGCCACGATGGCGTTCACAATTTTACGATCGGCCAGCGCAAGAGGCTCGGCTTCGCTGCCGGAAAGCCGCTCTACGTTCTCTCGATCGATCCGGAGAGGAACCGAGTCGTCGTCGGCGAAGACGATGTACTCCGCAAAACAGTTTGCGAAGTCGAAGGCGTGAACTGGATTTCCTGCGATCAGGCGCCCGGTCCGCTTCGCGTGTTCGCCAAAATCCGCCACAAGCACGAGGCCGCTGCAGCTACCATCGAGCCGCTCGGCGCCGCCACCGCGCGCGTCACGTTCGACGCGCCGCAGCGTGCCATCACGCCCGGACAAGCCGCCGTCTTCTACGACGGCGACATCGTCCTCGGCGGCGGGTGGATTCGCTAATGAGTTTTAGATTTTCTAGCAGCAAGAAAAAAGAGAAAGAAAGAGGTTCAACTTTCAAGCGGTAACTTCGCTAAATAAAAAGTTCTTCTTCCTGTTGTTCGCGCGGTTCATCGCTGCTGCGACGACGGCGGCGCGACCGCAGGAGATCGAGGCCCACTTTAATTCCCTGCACCAGGGCCGAAGCTTTTTGCACCGGCTTCCAGAAACTGTGACTGAACTTTGACCCTGCGTCTTCCACGGCCTCGAGCGTCCCAGTCAGGATGCGGTCCGCATGTACCAACTGTCCGCGCAGCCGGTCCGCAGCGTCCGTAAACACGCGGTCAATTTTCTGTGCCTGCCCGCGCGCCAAATAGACAATGTGCGACGCGTCGTTCACCATGTTGGAGATTTTCGGCTGCGTGTCGTCCAGCAGAATCTGCACGCGCGTCAAGATCGGCCCCACGCGCGACTGCAAATCCGTGACCAGGCGATTGGTGTTCTCCGACGTGCGTCTCAGTTGGAAGAACAGCAACGTCAATATCACCACCTGGACCACCAGAGCGATGGCCGCGATGATGCTGAACACTTCAAGCCAGAATTGCATAGCTGCCCCGCGCGCCCCACTGAGGGACGGAACCCCGTGCTACCGTCCTACCGAAACTTCAGGACTTCGATTGGCGCAGATACGCTTCGCGTCCGGCTTCCACTGCCGCCGAGATCGAATCTTTTTTGCTTACCGCAATTTCCTTACTGCGCTCAATCAATTCATCGGCGCGTTCGCGCAATTCGCGGGCTTTCTTTTGGGCGTAATCCTTGCCCTCGTCCGCTTTCTTCGAGAGAAAATCGCGAGTTTCTTCACCGGATTTCGGTGCAAACAAAATCCCCACGAGCGCCCCAATCCCCATTCCTACCATGAAATACGTCACCTTCGAACCCACATTGTCCGCCATAATAACCTCCAGGCAAACCGTAGCATAGCACCAATGGCCGCGCAATGCGCGCTAACCGCTATATGCGTTCGAATGCGGTTATTTAGCTTTCGAATCGCCGAGGTGGCTCAGAATTCTCTCCGCGCTTTTTCGCGAAATTACGCGGCTCAATTTTTCCAGGCCGGCCCTCTGAATATTGGCAACGCTCCCGAATTCTTTTAATAATTTCTGCGCCGTCTTCGCACCCACGCCGGGGATTTCGTTTAGAGCGGTTTGGGTTTGGCGTTTGCCGCGGCGCTGGCGGTGAAACGTAACCGCAAATCGGTGAGTCTCATCGCGAATTTGCTGAATCAGGTGCAGCACGGGAGAATGCCGCTCCAAAACAATGGGTTCGTCTTCCTGACCCAGAACGTAGAGAATCTCCTCTTTCTTCGCGATGCTGACGACCGGCTGATTGATGATTTGCAGCGATTCGAGCGCCTGCGCCGCGGCGTGAAGCTGTCCGATTCCGCCGTCAATCAAGATTAATCCGGGCAGTTCTTTCTTTTCTACTTGCAGGCGGCGATAACGCCGAGTAACCGCCTCGCGCATGCTGGCAAAATCGTCGTTTTGCCGCAGCGGATTTCCGTTGGATCCCTCTTCGCCACGAATGATAAATTTCCGATAGTCCGATTTTTTCGTGCGGCCTTTTTCCCACACGACCATGGACGCGACGGTGTCCGTTCCCTGGATATGGGAAATGTCAAAACTCTCAATGCGCTGCGGTTCTTCCGCAAGATTGAGCGCATTCTGCAGGGCCTCACCAATCGCTTTCGACGTTGGCTTCAAAACGCGGAAGCGCTGTTCAAAGGAATGCTTGGCGTTGTTTTCGACGAGATCGAGGAACGCGCGCTTGGTTCCCCGCCGGGGCGTGAAGATTTCCACTTTGTGCCCGGCGCGCTCCGTCAGCGTGGTCTCGAGCAAGTCGCGATCCTCAAAATCCGCGGAAACATGAATCGCTTTCGGCAGATACTCCGCTTCCAGGTAAAGCTGTTTCAAGAGAGAAGGCACGAACTCCTGCGGATCAAATTCTTCCAGATCTTCCCAATAGAATTCGCGGCGATCGACGGCGCGCCCACCACGCAAGTGGAAAAGGTTGGCCGCGACGAGCGGCGGCTCGGCGTAATAGGCAAGAACGTCGGTATCATCTCCCTGCGCCGCGGCGATGCGCTGACGTTCTTCGATGTCTTCGAGAGTTCGCAACAAATCGCGGTAAGCGGCGGCCTGCTCGAATAATTCTTTCTCTGCCGCTGCGGTCATGCGTTCTTCAAGACTCTTAATCAAATCGTGGCGGCGCCCTTCCAGAAACAGCCGCACATCGCGCGCGGCTTCCGCGTAACGCTCGTCTGTGGTGAGCCCGGCCACGCAAGGCCCGAGACACCGTTTGATGTAGTACTGCAAGCAAGGGCGGGGATGGCTGCGCGTCAAATCCACGGTGCAGGAAGGAACGAGGAACCGCTTGTGAACGAAGTGCAGAATGCGGCGCGCCAGGCTCGCGGGAAAATAGGGACCGAAATAGAGCGAGCCATCTTTCTTGATGCGCCGCGTGAAATACACGCGAGGATATTTCTCCGCCGCTGTAAATTTTATGTAAGGGTACGTCTTGTCGTCACGAAGCACGACGTTGAATTTCGGGCGATACTGCTTGATGAGGTTATGCTCGAGCGCCAAGGCTTCCCGTTCGTTGCCTACGACGATGGTTTCGAGGTCGGCGATCTCCCGCGCCAGCGAGCCGGTCTTGGCATCAATCCAGCGCGATTCGAGGAAGTAGGAACGCACGCGGCTGCGCAGGTTGCGCGCCTTGCCAACATAAAGGATCTTCTCGCCCGCATCCTTGAAGAGATAGACGCCCGGACTTTCGGGAAGCTGCGCGGCTTTTTCGCGGGGTTCCATGGAGGCTTCAACACACAACTTTACAATCAGCAGACAACTTCCATCATACTAGACGGAATCGGAGTACAGGGAGACCTCCGTGACGGGCATGCGATTCGGCAAAACGATTCCCATTCTTTCGGCGATTTTCCTGCTGTTTGCCGCGTTGCCGGTCCACGCGCAAGAACCACAACCGGAGTCCTCTTCCAAACCGGCCAGCCCACCCAACGACGACGACACGAAGCCAAAATCTACCCGACCAACCTGCATGGGACCCGCTGCGCGCGGAGAAAGATCTCGAAGTTGGCCAGTACTACATGAAGAAGGGAGACTTGGACGCCGCCATCGACCGTTTTCAGGATGCGACCGTGGCGAAACCAGGTTATGCGGTCCCTTTCAAGTATCTGGGTGAAGCACAGGAAAAAAAAGGCTTGAAGAAGCAAGCCATCAAATCGTATCAGCGCTATCTGGACTTATACCCGCATGCGGAAGACGGCGACAAAGTGCGCAAGAGAATCGAAAAACTCTGGAAAGAAGTCGCAAAGGAAAAGAAGGAATAGTAGTGCTCCAATTCGTTCGTTAGTTCTTAGGTTCCACCCCTTCAAAGAATTGTGTGAACCTGCCTGTGGGATATGGCGTCTAGTCTGAGAGAGGCGTGAAATGAAATTATTCCTGGCTGTAATGCTCCTCTCGGCTTCCAATGTCGCTGCGCAGGGTGTCGTTTTTCAGGCATCTGTCGTTCCCAAACCCGAGGAAGACATCCTTACCGATTGCCGCTACGAAATCAGAATCCCAAATCCTGCAAAGCCAATCCTGTCAGCGGGCGAGACGGTCGAGGATGCGACGCGCGCGTTCGAATTCCGGGAAGCGCTTCTCTTCTTCACGAAATTCGCGCGAATGGGAGACCATGGTGCAGCCCGAGCGGCGAGTGGGATGCTTGACGTGCAGCATCTCGTGGAACAAGACATATTCCACGGCGCACGATGGAACGCCTGGACGATCCATGCGGCGATTCAGCAGAATTTGATTCGGGCCCGGATCGAAGCAGCCGAATTGCCGCCGCCAGCTTCGCGCGCTCCAGCCAATGTGCGGACGCTGCAACTGGCCGGCAAAATATTTTCGATTCAGGTCATCGAAGAGCGGGTTCAGATCGAAATGGTTCCCGCGCGCGTTCGTCGCGGCCAGGCGAACGCGTCCGCTGCGCATGCGGTTCATGCGGGAGCGCGTGCGATCCGAGCGCGCATAATCCAGATAAGGTTCGGTGAGTTCCCGTGAGGGTTTGCGCCGGTACACTCGCGCCAAGAGCAGCGCGGCAGCACCTTCCAAGACAGCCACCGGCGCCCGCCGCAGGAGATCGGAGAAGCGAACGTAGACGGCATCCTCGCGGCGCCGGATCGTCAGCACCAGGCTGGCGTAGGGATAAAATTCCACGCGGAAACGCGGCGGACGGCCTTCGCAGCCCAGACGCGTGAACATGCGCTGAAAAAGAGGCGCGCCTCCCGGAACCAGCGAAGTGTTGCGGCGGCTCGTTTTCATCGTGCCGATAGCATTCCTCAAGGTTAATTCTTCCGGCGAATGGGCGGAGGCGCCACTTTCTTCTTCGCTTTTTCCGCGTCATTCATGGCGTCGCGAGTGCCCTCGATGGCGTCGTCGAGATTGTCCTTATAGAGTTCCTTTTCGGCGCCTTCTGCGGACATTTTTTCCAGCACAACCAGAAATTCCTTCGTGCGAGAACTCATCAGGTCGATTCCCTTGCGGATGTTGTCCTGTTTCTCGAGCCCCAGTTGAATGAGGTCCGCCGCATCATCGACGCACCCAACATACGCGTTCAGAAGTGAATTCAACATGTCGCTGTGGCGGTTCGTCGAAGGATGCTCCAATTCGTATTGGAACTTCTTCAGGCGGTCTTCGGCGAAGGAGAGAAAAAGGCGGATGCGCTCGTTGGTGTTGTTCTCCGCATCGCGAATCTTGTCCGCTTCGACGGCAGTGAGATAGTCCTTCTGCAGAAGCGCCGCGGCGCGCAACGGCGGCGCTACGGCCGGGATGAAAGAACTCAGGAGGAGAAAACAAATCATTGCTTTCATGGTTGTTTCTCCGGAGCAGGCGCGGGCTTTTCTGCGGGAGGCGCAGTACCACGCTGTTCCACGGGCCGGCGCGGAAAAAGACTTTTCAGCAA
>WNGJ01003861.1_pt1 | contig 17597 bp, 14 predicted proteins | sample 5400611 | NCBI WGS metagenome assembly WNGJ01 (sample SAMN13153375, study PRJNA577476) | soil metagenome | isolation source: 40 cm soil or saprolite under Garry oak tree replicate 1 | place: USA:California | collected 2016-06-15 | reverse complement strand
TCGGGATACCCGGCCTGCTGCAGCAGGTGTTCGAAGGCGCGCCGCGCGACGCCCGCATTGTCGTGGTCGGCGTCTGCATGGAAACCGACCGCTCCGAACCGATGCTCGGCATCATGAAGGAGCTCAACGTTCAATATGTGCTGGGCTATACGCCCGACGAGTTTGCTTGTTCCCTGCGCCTGATCGCGGAGGGCCAGGTCGAAGCGGCGCCGCTGGTGACCGCGACCGTCGGCATCGACGGGATTGCCACAGCGTTTGCCGATCTCGCCAATCCGGAACGCCACACCAAGATCATCGTCGAGCCGTGGCGGTAGGCCGGCGCCACGAGGCCTCGATCATCGACATCAGGCTGTGTGCGGCCGCGCTCAAATAGCCGTTGCGCCGATAGACAATGGCGATCGGGATGTCGGCGCGCAATGCCGGGATATTCAGCACCTTTAGCGTGCCGAGCTTGAGTTCTTCCTGGATTCCGCTCTCCGCCAGCAGCGCTATTCCAAACCCGGCCTCGACCAGCCGCTTCTGAGCGGTCAAACTGTCGATCGGAATGATTTCCGCATCGTCCAGACCCGCCGCCAGAAATTTGCGCTGGATGAGCTGGACGAAACTCTCCTGCGTCTGCCGCGCCGGAAATGCCACCCAGCGTTCGCCGGCAAGTTTGGCCGGCTGATGCCTTCGATCACCGGGCAGCGGATGATCCCGGCTGGCGACGACCACCAGTCTTTCTTCCGCAATCGTCTGCGACACGACGCCGGGATTGGAGCCGGTCGAATAGCGCAGGCCCAGCGTCGCCTCGCCCCGCTGCACCAATTCTCCGACCTCCCGACTGGTCGCGGTCCTCAGGTCCAGTCGTATCTTCGGGTACTTGCGTCCGAACCGCCGCAGCACGTTGGTCAGCGTGGTGTTGGCAAGCGTCCCGACCAGCGCCAGCGAAATTTTGCCGGCTTCGCCCTGGCGCCCGGCGCGCAACGCCTCCGCGCCATCCTTTGCCGCGGCAAGCACCATCTCCGCATAGGGAAGAAATGCCGCGCCGGCATCGGTGAGGACGGTGCCGCCGCGAAGCCGTTCGAACAATGGAATGTCGAATTCGCGCTCCAGCAATTCGATGCGCCGGCTGATCGCCGGCTGCGAGCGGTGCAGCGCATCCGCCGCGCCGCTGAAGCTGCGCCCGCGGGCAACCGCCACGAAGGTCCGGATCTGATCCATGTCCATGACTGACATCCAAATAGCTGATGCTGATACGAAAAACTATGCATTGGACAAATGCATAGTGCCAGCCGAATTTACCGGGGACTGCAAGGCGACAAGGAATTGCTGACATGCCCGACTTCACGCGGCGTGAAATCGCCGGGATATCCGCGGCCGGGATCATTGCCGGCAGTACCTCGTCGTCTCGCGTCGCGAATGCGGCCGAGTTCCGGGAGCAGAGTGTTTCAGGAGAACCCAAGATGGCGATTGAGCGTTATTTCATTCAAGAACCGACCAGCGGTGCCCCATTCATCAGTGTGACACCGATTATCAGCCTCGCTGCCGCTCACGAAAATATTGTCCATCTCTGCGGTGTCACCGCCGACCCCGCACACCCCGGAGACATCAAGGCACAGACCAGGCAGGTGCTTGAGCGGATCGATCGGCTGCTGGGCAGGGCAGGCACCGACAAGTCGAAGCTTCTGAGCGCGCAGGTGTGGTTGACGGATATGGCGTATTTCGAGGAGCACAATGCGGCCTGGAACGCCTGGGTGGATCCCAAGAATCCTCCGGTGCGGGCCTGCTTGCATTCACCTCAATTGTGGCTGCCGGGCTTGCTGGTCGAGATCATGGTGACAGCGGCGAAATAGCCGCTGAAATAGCCGCTGGTGTCGAGATTGCGCTGGCTCATCGGGGCACGCCGGCGTGATAGGATATGCCATGTCCTTAGGCGATTCCGACCGTCCGCCTGTCCTCGCGCATCAGCGCTTCGTCGCGGACCGGCAATCCTTCACCGGCCTTGGCCTGGAGCAGCGCTTTCGGCGCATCCACGATACCAATCTATGGGGGGCGCCGGCATCGCCTTCGGGGCTCGGTTCCGAGATGGAGGAATTGCCGCTTCTGTTCCAGCGATTTGGCATCACGTCGCTGCTCGACGCGCCCTGCGGCGACGCCGGCTGGATCAATCATGCTGATTTGGGCGTGCGACTGATCGGGGTGGACATCGTGCCGGCGCTGATCGAGTGCCTGCAGGCGCGCGCCGCCGCCGGAGAGATCACGGGCGAATACCGCCTCGCCGATATCACCTGCGATCCACTGTCTGAATGCGACGCGATCCTGTGCCGGGACTGTCTGGTGCATCTGTCGTTTGCGAATATCGAACGCGCCCTCGCCAATTTCCGGCGGTCCGGCGCGCGCTGGCTGATCGCGACCACTTTCCCGGAATGGCAGACCAACGCCGATTGCGAGGACGGCGACTGGCGCGCGCTGAATTTTGAGCGGGCTCCGTTTGATTGGGGATTTCCAGTTACCCTTCTGAACGAGAATTGCACCGAAGCCGATGGCGGCTGGCGCGACAAGAGCCTCGGGGTTTGGCGGCTTTCCAGCGTCATCCCGCCGAACGCCGGGACGACGGCCTATCACACCGGCAGCGGGATCGAATCCTTCACCTAGCTCAGCCCTTGTGGCTCACGACATTGACGATGACGCCATGGGGGTCTCTGATAAGGAACGCCGAACGCCCCATGTCGGTCAGGGGATACGCGATCGAATACCCCTGCCGTTGAGCCGCGGCATGGCAAGCATCGACGTCGGCTACTTCGACACTGATATCCGCGTGCGGTTCAGTTCTTGTATCAGACGCCACGACGCTAATCTGGGCCGTCGGGTTGGACGGCGAGGCGAAGGTGATGATCCACCCCATGTCCATGGCGGTTTCGAGCCCGAGAACCCCTTCGTAGAACGGCTTCGCTGCCGACGGATCGGCGGCGTTGATATTGGGGACAATTCTTCGGACACTCATGGGCGGACCTCACACCGGTAGCGCGATCGAATATTTCACCTGGCTCAATGCAAAGCTCGACTCGATCGAGGCGATGCCGTCGAGCCGCGTCAGCTTGTTTTTCAAAAACGCCTCATACGACGACAGATCGGCGGCGACCACGCGCAGCAGGTAATCGCGGTTTCCTGTCATCAGGTAGCACTCCAGAACCTCGTCCCATTTCGAGATCGCTTTCGCAAACCGGTTGAGGTCCTCTTCCTTCTGCCGCGCCAGTTTGATCGAGATGAAGACGCTGACGTGAAGACCCAGCGATTTCTGGTCGACGGTGGCGATATAGCGTGTGATCACGCCGCGCTCCTCGAGCAGCTTCACGCGGCGATGGCAGGGCGAGACCGACAGGCCGACCTTGTCGGCGAGTTCCTGCATGGTGGTGCGGCTGTCGGATTGCAGTTGGCTGAGGATCTTGCGGTCGATGGCATCTAGCGCGTGCATTTGGGATAGACTCTCGCTGGCGGGCTCCAGAGTGGGATTTTATCCCAATCTATGGCGGCATGTCGCGATAATTTGAGATTTTTAGCGAAGGCCGACGCGCTACCATCCGCGGATAATCACTGTGCCGGGGAATACCGCCATGCCCGTTGAGCCCGCACGTCTTGAAATGCTGTCCGCGCTGGCGCGCAAAGTGTTGTGGCTGTCGTCGTGGACCATCCATCACGCCAATCATATCAGGCCGAATACCGACGGCTTGAAGGTCGGAGGTCATCAGGCCTCGTCGGCTTCACTCGCCACCATCATGTCGGCGCTGTATTTCTCAGCGCTGAGGCCGCAGGACCGTGTCGCGGTGAAGCCGCATGCGAGCCCGGTGTTCCACGCCATCCAGTACCTGTTTGGGCACCAGACCCGCGACAAGCTGGAAAATTTTCGCGGCTTCAAAGGCGCGCAGTCGTATCCGTCACGCACCAAGGACACCGACGACGTCGATTTCTCCACGGGCTCCGTGGGTCTCGGCGTCGCGCAGACCTTGTTCTCTTCGCTCGTACAGGACTACGTCAAGGCGCATGGCTGGATGAAGGACCGTCCGCAGGGTCGGATGATCGCGCTGGTCGGCGACGCCGAGATGGACGAGGGCAATATCTTCGAGGCGCTGCTGGAGGGCTGGAAGCACGGCCTGCGCAACACCTGGTGGGTGGTCGATTACAACCGCCAGAGTCTCGATGCCGTGGTGCGCGAAGGGCTGTGGGAGAAATTCGAATCCATGTTCCGCAATTTCGGCTGGGACGTGGTGATCGTGAAATACGGCAGTCTGATGCAGGCGGCCTTCGCCGAACCCGGCGGCGAGGCGCTGAAACGCTGGATCGATAATTGCCCGAACGCGATGTATGCGGCGCTGTGTTTTCAGGGCGGTGCGGCTTTCCGCAAGCATCTTCAGGACGACATCGGCGATCAAGGCGAAGTGTCGCGACTGATTGAGAAGCGCAGCGACGACGAATTGCTGTCGTTGATGTCGAATTTGGGCGGTCACGACATGGCCAGCATGGTCGAGGCGTTCGAGGCCATCGATCACGACCGGCCGGTGTGTTTCATCGCCTACACCATCAAGGGCGTCGGGCTGCCGTTCCAGGGTCACAAGGACAACCATGCCGGCTTGATGACGGTCGCCCAGATGGAGAAGTGGCGGACCGCGCAGAATATCCGGCCGGGTCACGAATGGGAAAAATTCGAGGGACTGTCGCAGGCGTCGGCGGCGCTGGAGGCGTTTCTCGCCGATGCGCCGTTCAACCGCGACGGCCGCCGCCGCCTGACGGCGCCTGTGATCGATGTGCCCGAGCGGCTTGCGTTCAAGCCGTCGCCGCAGATGTCGACGCAACAGGGTTTTGGGCTGGTGCTCAATGAACTCGCGCGCGGCGACAGCGAACTGGCGTCGCGGATCGTCACGGCGTCGCCCGATGTCACCGTGTCGACCAATCTCGGCGCCTGGGTCAACCGGCGCGGGCTGTTCGCGCGCGCCGAGAAGGCCGACCTGTTCCGGAGCGAGAAGATACCCTCGACCTTCAACTGGGATTTTTCGCCGAAAGGACAGCATATCGAACTCGGCATCGCCGAGATGAATCTGTTCATCCTGATGTCGGCATTGGGGCTGTCGCACGCCATCAACGGCGAACGGCTGCTGCCGATTGCGACCCTGTACGATCCCTTCATCCAACGCGGCCTCGATGCTTTGAATTACGCCTGCTATCAGGACGCGCGCTTCATGGTGGCGGCGACGCCGTCGGGCATTACGCTTTCGCCGGAAGGCGGCGCGCATCAGTCGATCGCGACGCCGCTAATCGGCATGGCGCAGGATGGGTTGGCCTCGTTCGAGCCGGCCTTTGTCGACGAACTGGCTGTGATCATGGGCTGGGGATTCCAGCACATGCAGCGCGAGGGAGCCGGCGAGGGCGGTTCGGTCTATTTGAGGCTTTCGACCCGGTCGCTCGAGCAGCCGCAGCGGATGATGGCGCCCGATTTGCAAAGGGGCATTACCGATGGCGCCTATTGGCTGCGTGGACCCGGGCCGAACGCCGAAGCCGTGATCGCCTATACCGGCGCGGTAGCGCCGGAGGCGATCGAGGCCATCGGCTTGCTCGGCGAAAGCCGCCGGGATATCGGGCTGCTGGCTGTCACCTCGGCGGACCGGCTGCATGCGGGCTGGACCGCGGCGCGGAACTTGCGCCGCGACCGCCGCGGCGTGCCGCATCTCAGCCACATCGAAAAACTGCTGGCGCCGCTGCCACGCGACTGCGGCATCGTCACCGTGATCGACGGCCATCCCGCGGCGCTCGGCTGGCTCGGCAGCGTGCGCGGGCACCGGGTAGAAGCGCTCGGCGTCGAGCATTTCGGCCAGACCGGCACCATCGACGACCTCTACCGCCACCACGGCATCGACGCCAACGCCATCATCGATGCCGCGGAAGCGTTGACCGCGGGCGCGCCGGTGCGGCACCGCAAAATGGCGGTGTGATTTTTACCTCGTCGCCCCGGCGTTCGCCTGGCGTTCGCCGGGACGATGACTAATGCTCCTGCCCCGTCTTGCCACCTTCACGCCCCTGATCTTATATCCAGCGTGCGCCGCAACGCGGCCTCCCGCATATGGCGGGTTCATTTTTTCGGGCTTTCGTGCAAGGATGCCTGCCGAACGTCCTGTTCCCCCTCCATTCGCCCCGAAATCAAGAGGTTTACGATGGTCAACCGCATGCAGTTCTACATCGACGGCGCCTGGGTCGATCCCGTCGTCAAGAAGTCCACCCCCGTCGTCAATCCGGCGACCGAAGAGGCGATGTATGAGGTTGCGCTGGGCTCCAAGGCCGATGTCGACAAGGCGGTGGCCGCGGCCAAGCGCGCCTTCGAGACGTTCTCGCAGACCAGCCGCGAGGAGCGCGTCGCGCTGCTCTCCAAAATCATCGAGGTCTACAAGACCCGCATGAAGGATATCGGCGCCGCCGTCTCCGACGAGATGGGCGCGCCGCTGCCGATGGCGGAAAAGCTGCAGGCCGGCGCCGGGCTCGGCCATCTCGCTTCCACCCTGGAAGTTCTGAAGAACTATCACTTCGAAGAGCCGGCCGGCTCGGCGATGGTGGTGCGCGAACCCGTCGGCGTCATCGGCATGATCACGCCGTGGAACTGGCCGCTGAACCAGATCGCCTGCAAGGTCGCGCCGGCGCTCGCCGCCGGCTGTACCATGATCCTGAAGCCATCGGAATTCACGCCATCGTCGGCGCTGATTTTCGCCGAAATCCTGCATGAGGCCGGCGTGCCGAAAGGAGTATTCAACCTGATCAATGGTCTCGGCCCCGAGGTCGGCGCCGCCATGAGCGAGCATCCCAACATCGACATGATCTCGTTCACCGGCTCGACTCGCGCCGGCATCGATGTCGCCAAGCGCGCGGCCCCAACCGTCAAGCGCGTCAGCCAGGAACTCGGCGGCAAGTCGCCGAACATCATCCTCGAAGGCGCCGATCTCGCCAAGGCCGTCACCGGCGGCGTGATGCACATGTTCAACAACTCCGGCCAGTCGTGCAACGCGCCGTCGCGGATGATCGTGCCGCTGTCGAAGATGAAGGAAGTCGCCGCCATCGCCAAGGGCGTGGCCGACAAGACCAAGGCCGGCGATCCGCGCGCCGAGAGCACCAACATCGGTCCGGTCGTGTCCCGCATCCAGTGGGACAAGATCCAGACCCTGATCCAGAAGGGCATCGACGAAGGTGCCACGCTGGTGGCCGGCGGTCCGGGCCTGCCGGAAGGCGTCAACAAGGGCTTCTATGTGCGCCCGACGATCTTCGCGGATGTCACCAACGACATGACGATCGCGCGCGAGGAAATCTTTGGCCCCGTGCTCACCATCCTCGGCGCCAAGGACGAAGAGGACGCGGTGAAGATCGCCAACGACACGCCCTATGGTCTGGCGGGTTACGTCTCCGCCGACACCGTGGAGACCGCCCGCCGGGTCGGCCGCCGGATTCGCGCCGGCAATGTCAACCTGCAGGGCGTGCCGAACGATCGCACCGCGCCATTCGGCGGCTACAAGCAGTCCGGCAACGGCCGCGAGTGGGGCAAATACGGCCTGGAGGAATATCTCGAGGTCAAGGCGGTCGCGGGCTTCAACGCGGCGTAAGTCTTGCGATGATCGCAACGCCGGGGCGGGTAATTCCGCCCCGGCGTTTTGCGTTTTTGGGGGGAGCCTTGGCAAAAACTCCGCGTCGTGCCTGCGAAAGCAGGGACCCATAGCCACCGGCGTTTGTGGTCACGGAAAGTATCGACCAAGGTGCCACAAACGAGAGGCCACGGCGTATGGATCCCGGCTCGCGCTTCGCTTGGCCGGGACGACGAGTTGAGATAGATCGCCCTATCCCCCCAGCGCGCCCTGCGTGTTCACATACAGCGCGTAGATCGACTGGCTCGCGGCCATGAACAACCGGTTGCGCTTCAATCCGCCGAAACACAGATTGGCGCAGCGCTCGGGCAGCGCGATGCGGCCGATCAGTTTGCCGTCGGGCGCATAGACCACGACGCCGTCGAGCTCGGGATCGCCCATGCCCCAGCCGCACCACAGATTGCCGTCGATGTCGGCGCGCATGCCGTCGGGCGTACCGGGACCGGCATCGACGAACACGCGCTTGTTGGAAACCTTGTCGCCGCTGGCTGCAACGTCATAGGCGAGGATCTTGCGGGTCGGCACGCCACGCGATTCAATGACGTAGAGAATCTTCTCGTCCGGCGAGAAACACAGCCCGTTCGGACCGAGTACGCCTTCGGCGACAATGCTGGCCTTTCCGGTTTGGCCGTCGATCCGGTAGACATTCATGTCGATCTCGGGCTCCGCCTTGTAGCCTTCGTAATTGCCGAGCAGCCCGAATACCGGATCGGTGAACCAGACCGAGCCGTCGGATTTCACCACCACGTCATTTGGCGAGTTCAGCCGCTTACCGTCGAAGGAATCCATCAGCACCGTGATCAATCCGTCATGTTCGGTGCGGGTGACGCGGCGGCCGCCATGCTCGCAGGTGATGAGGCGGCCCTGGCGGTCGCGGGTGTGGCCGTTGGCGAAATTCGACGGTTTTCGAAAAATACTGACGACGCCGGTTTCCTCTTCCCACTTGACGATGCGGTTGTTGGGAATGTCGCTGCACAATAAATAGCGCCCATCACCGAACCACACCGGGCCTTCGGCCCAGCGCAGGCCCGTGGTCAGCCGTTCTACCGCCGACAGTTTCAGCCAGTATTTTTCGAACCGTGGATCGATCGCATGGATGGCCGGATCAGGATAATACGTCGCCGGCTGCCAGCCGGCGCGCGGGGATGCTGTCTCGGACATTTGCTGTTCTCGTTGTTGATGTGAATTCCTCGCCCGGCCATTTGCTACCACTGGTGTGCTCCGGCGGCAAGCAACCGTCATTTCCGTCGTCATTGCGAGCCAACGGGTCGCGCGAAGGCGCGCCCGATGACAGGCTCCGCGAAGCAGTCCACACTGGTCACCGCGCAAAGATTGGATTGCTTCGTCGCTGCGCTCCTCGCAATGCTGGGCAGGCGCAACATCTTGCGAGTGAAACATCGACGCGTCATACTCGTTGCAACGCGATCAAACAGAGGGACGAAATGCCACGGATATTGATGACCGGTGCTTGCGGCGGAATCGGAACAGCCTTGCGCAAATTGCTGCCGCCGATCTATCCGGATCTGCTGCTCAGCGACCTGAAAGCGCCCGCCGATCTCGGCGCAGGCGAAAAATTCAAGGCGGCCGAATTGTCCGATCTGGCGCAGGTCGAGGCGATCTGCGAAGGCGTCGACGGTATCCTGCATTTCGGCGGATATTCGGTCGAAGGACCCTGGGATGATATCCTGCATTCCAATGTCATCGGCGGCTACAATCTGTTCGAAGCCGCGCGCAGACAAGGCGTCAAGCGCATCGTGTTCGCATCATCGAACCATGCAGTGGGATTCTATCCGCGCCATCACCACATCGGAACCGACGCGACGCCGCGCCCCGACAGCCGCTACGGCGTCAGCAAGGTGTTCGGCGAGGCGGTGGGGGCGCTCTATGCCGACAAGCATGGCCTTGCCGTCACCTGTATCCGCATCGGCAATTTCGGCGACAAGCCGCTGGATCACCGCCGGCTGTCGATCTGGCTGAAGCCTGAAGACCTGGTGCAACTCTGCCGGATCGGGCTCGATCATCCCGCCATCCATTTCGAGATATTCTATGGTGCGTCGTACAACGAGCGCTCATGGTGGGACAACCATCGCGCCTACGATCTAGGCTATCGCCCGACCGGCCGCGCCGAGGATTTCCGCGAGCACGCTTTTGCCGAGCAGGCCAAGCTGCCGCCTGACGCGATCGGCGATTTCTACCAGGGCGGCGCGTTCTGCGGCATGGAGTTCGACGGCGATGCTGGCCGGATTATCGATTGGAAATAGCGGTCTCTCACGTCATTCCGGGGCGCGCCAATGGGTCCGCGCGAAGCGCGGCCCGATGACAGGCTCCGCGAGAGCCCGGAATCCATAACGACAATCGTTGCACATCGGGGAATGACAGTTTCTATTTGCGAGATTGATCCGCCCCAATCCGGCCGAGATAATCCGACTTGCTGTATTGCATATGATCGACGCAGAGCTGCGCCAGCGCCCAGTTGTCGCGGCCGCGCAGGAGTTCGATCATGTATTCATGCTGGCGGCGCGACAGCGCCAGACCTTCCTTGTCGGCGAGATTTTTCGCGCGCATCGGCAAGGTCAGGTTCATGTAGTCCTGCAGCGAGCGCACCAGATAGGGATTGCCGCAGGCGGAGAACAGCGCGACGTGAAAGGCGTCGTTGGCTTCGTGAATGCCGCGCAGGTCCCGGGCGTTGGCTTTGGCGCAATATTGCCGTTGCAGTTCGCTCAACTGTTCGATCAGGCTGCTAGGCGCGGGCAGGGCGATCATCAGCGCCGCCTGCCGCGTCAGCATTTCCCGCACCTCGTAGATCTGTCGCACTTCCTCGCTGGAGTAGAACCGCACGGTGGCGCCGATGTTCTTTTCGCGCAGCACAATGCCCTGCCGTTCGAGCTGGAACAGCCCCTGGCGCACGAAATGCCGGCTGGCGCCGTAGCGGGTCATCAGCGTGTCCTCGACCAACCGCGAACCCGGCGCGAACCGGCCGAAGATGATGTCCTCCTCTAACCGGCGGATCACCTCGGCCTGTTCTTCCTCGCGGCTGAGCACGGCCGTGTCGGGGGACGAGACTTGCGGCCTCATCGCACCGCCTCCCAGCCGGAGAGCCGGTAACAATCCTCCACCAGACGCAAGGTCTCGAGATTGTCCTCCGGCGCGGTTTCGAACGGGGTGTTGTCGGATAAGGACTGCACGAAATGGGCGATGGTCCGGTTGTAGGAGCCTTGGTATTCGGCGGCGAGATCGTAGTGCGTCTCCGCAAACGGGACCCCCGAGCATGTCAGCAGTGGTCCGTCGAGCCGTATCGATCCCGTGTCGCCGAGAATTTCGAGCCGGTCGAGCTGAACGGCCGGAAATCCGTGCGCGGCGAAACTGGCGAAGACTGTGATCGTGCCGCCGCCGTCAGCCTTCATAAGGATCACCGCGCCGTCCTCTCCGGCCATTTCGGCATAGCTGCGGCTCAGGCTGGCCGCGGTCACGCGCAACGGCCCCAGCAGCATGCGCAGCGTATCGAGATGATGGATCAACACCTCCGCGACCAGCATGCGCTTTTCGCGGCGCATGAACGGCTGCCGTTCCAGCGCCGGGCGCAATCCGTCAGGGCCGGGCAGCACCCCCGAGGTGAGCAAGGTGAGCTGCGCCTGCTTGAAATTGCCGATCCGGCCCTCGCGCAGCCACGTCGCGGCGTCGCGGTAGTATCCGCGGAACCGCCAGTTCTCGTGAACCATCAGGCGGGTTTGATGTTTGACCTCGGCGGCGAGCTCGGTCGCCTCCTGCAAATCCGGCGCAAGCGGTTTCTGGCACAGCACCGGCAATCGGCTTTTCGCGGCGAGCCGCACCAATGCCGCGTGCATCCCGCGCGGGGCTGCGATATCGACGGCGTCGATCTCGCCGGCAGCGAGCATGGTTTCGGCATCAGTGAAAGTTTTTGAAATTTTGAATTCGTCGGCGCGCCGCGCAGCGTTATCGTGGGATGGATCGGCAATCGCGACCACCCGCGCCTTCTCGCCCAGGGCGGCCCAGGCGATCAGATGATGGCGGCTCACCATGCCGGCGCCGATCAGGCCAATGCGCAGCGGCTTGTTCATCAGTCCGTCGCCTCGGATAAGAGCAGCAAATCACCATGCGTGAATTCAATTGTCAATAATGCTGGCTAGCCCGGTCGCATTTCAGGCCATTCGCCGCTGCAATATCAAATATTGACAATAATTTTGCGGACTCCTTAAGTGGTGCGGCAGCACGAATGAAGGATACGCAAGATGGCCGACGGGCTTCGCAAGGGGTTGACGAGTTATGGCGATGCCGGCTTTTCGCTGTTCCTGCGCAAGGCCTTCATCAAGGCGATGGGCTATTCCGACGACGCGCTCAGCCGCCCCATCGTTGGCATCACCAACACCCACAGCGACTACAATCCCTGCCACGGCAACGTGCCCCAGATCATCGAAGCGGTGAAGCGTGGCGTGATGCTGGCGGGCGCGATGCCGATGGTGTTCCCGACCATCTCGATCGCTGAAAGTTTTGCGTTCCCGACCTCGATGTATCTGCGCAATCTGATGGCGATGGATACCGAGGAAATGATCCGCGCCCAGCCGATGGATTCCGTGGTGGTGATCGGCGGCTGCGACAAGACGCTGCCGGCGCAGCTGATGGCCGCGGTCAGCGCCGATCTGCCGACGGTGGTGATCCCGGTCGGGCCGATGGTGGTCGGCCATCACAAGGGCGAGGTGCTCGGCGCCTGCACCGATTGCCGCCGCCTGTGGGCGAAATTCCGGGCCGGCGAAATCGACGAGACGGAGATCGAGGCCGTTAATGGTCGGCTGGCGCCGTCCGTCGGGACCTGCATGGTGATGGGCACCGCCTCTACCATGGCCTGCATCACCGAGTCGCTGGGGCTCTCGTTGCCGATGAGCGCGACCATTCCGGCGCCGCATGCGGAGCGCTTTCGCTCCGCCGAAGCCAGCGGCAAGGTCGCCGCTGCGATGGCGGTCGCGAAGGGGCCGAAGCCCAGCGAATTGCTGACAAAGGCCTCGTTCCGAAATGCGCAGGTGGTGCTGCAGGCGATCGGGGGCTCGACCAACGGCCTTGTTCATCTCACCGCCATCGCCAATCGCACCGAACACCGCATCGATCTCGAGGCCTTCGACAAGCTTGGGCGCGAGGTGCCGGTGCTGATCGACCTGAAACCTTCCGGCGACCATTACATGGAGCATTTCCATCATGCCGGCGGGGTGCCGAAATTGATGGCGCAGCTCGGCGATCTCATCGATCTCGATGCCATGACCATCACCGGCGCGACGCTGCGCGATGTCGTCGCCGCCGCCGAAGAGGTGCCGGGACAGGATGTGATCCGCGCGCGAAAAAGTCCGATCAAGCCGGAAGGCGCGATGGCGGTGCTGCATGGCAATCTCGCGCCACGTGGCGCCGTGATCAAGCATTCCGCGGCGAGCCCGAAATTGCTGCAGCACACCGGCCGCGCCGTGGTGTTCGAATCCGTCGAGGACATGACTCTGCGGGTCGACGATCCTGTGCTGGATGTGACCGCCGATGACGTGCTGGTGCTGCGCAATGCCGGGCCGAAGGGCGCGCCGGGCATGCCGGAGGCCGGCTATCTGCCGATCCCGAAGAAACTGGCGCGTGCGGGCATCAAGGACATGGTGCGGATATCGGATGCGCGGATGAGCGGCACGGCGTTCGGCACCATCGTGTTGCACATCACGCCGGAATCCGCCGTGGGCGGACCGCTGGCGCTGGTGAAGAACGGCGACATGATCCGGCTCGATGTGGCCAGGCGCAGCATCGATCTTCTGGTCGATGCGACTGAACTTGCAAGGCGCCGCGCGGCGCTGCCGCCCGTCGCGACGCCGGAATGGGCCAGGCGCGGCTACGCGCATCTGTTCAACGAGACGATCCTGCAGGCCGACGAAGGCTGCGATTTCGATTTCATGCGCGGCAGCGGGAAGGGGTAGTTGTCTCTTCATGCGTGTCACGTCGTCGCGCGTTCAGACGGTTGTCATGCCCGCGCATGCGGGCATCCAGTACTCCGAGACGGTGAGATAGAGCCGACAGGGCGCGGCGTACTGGATCATCCGCTTTCGCGGATGATGACGTCGGAGTAAGCGTCACGGCCATTGGCCACGTTGCCCCTCACGACACGTATCCTCGCTCATCTCGCAACTGCGTACGTCTTCTCCGCGCGATGTCTAATTGACAATCGAGCGACCGCGATGGGATGCTTCAAAGAAAAATCAGAAGCAGGGGGAGACATGCGATGAACAATCCAGGGCGAATTCTCGGCGCCATGATCGCCGTGGTGGCGATGCTGTGGGCCACAGGCGCGGGCGCACAGGAGGTGAAGCATTATCGCTTTGCCTACGATCAGCCGAAGACAACGGGCTATGGGATCCTCGGCGACATCTTCAGCGACAAGCTGAAGGAATTGAGCAAGGGCACCATGCTGATCGACCAGTATCCCGGTGCCCAGCTCGGCCAGGAGCCGCAGGTGCTGCAGCTGGTCAAATCGGGCGATATCGAATTCTGCATTTCCTCCTCGGCCAATGCCGCGACGCTGTCGCCGCAGGCCGGCGTGATGTCGATGCACTTCCTGTTCCGGTCCGAGGCGCATCTCATCAAGGCGATCGCCGATCCCAAAGTGTCCGAGGCGGTGAAGGCGATGATCGCGGAGACCGTGCAGGGCACGCATGTCATCGCGCTCTCGACGCTCGGTCTTCGCAACATGTATTCCAAGCGCGAGATCAAGAAGGTCGAGGACATGAAGGGCCTCAAGGTGCGGGTGCAGGCCACGCCGACCGAGGACACGATGTTTCCGGCCTATGGCGCCCAGATCGTGCACATGCCGTTCGGCAGCGTTTACACCTCGCTGCAGACCGGCGTCGTGGACGTCGCGGAAAACGGCGTCAACGTCTATCTGGCCAACAAGCACTACGAAGTCGCGCCGGTGCTGTCGATGACCGAACATGAGGCCAATAACAGCCTTGTCTGGGTCAGCGACAAGGTCTGGAACGCGCTGACGCCGGAGCAGCAGAAGTGGGTGCAAGGGGCGGCCGACGAGGTCAACAAGAACCAGCCGGCCAAGGCGATCGAACTCGAGCATCAATCGCAGGACAAGCTGAAATCGATCGGCGTCAAGGTCGTCACCGATGTCGACAAGTCCGGCTTCACCGCGATCTCCGATCCCTATCTCGACAAGCTCGCCAAGGAGCTCGGCCCGCACGCCGAGAAGATCAAGAACCTGATCCGGGCCATCAACTAGTCCACCGCCGTCGCCCCGGCGGCGATCTGGACGACGCGGACGTTTGCCAAATTGTCGATAATTATGCGGGCGCGGGCGCTGGAATTGGCCCATCGAGCTCAAATGCCGATGTTTTATTGACAATCCCCTGAGCTTGATGGGATGATTGAGGAAATCAAACACGGGGAAACGGCGTCATGGGGAATCCAGGGAAATTCATCGGTGCTGTTATCGCCGCGGTGGCGATGGCGTTCGCCGCGGGCGCAAGCGCACAGGAGGTGAAGCACTATCGCTTCGCCCACGATCAGCAGCTCAATTCCGGCTACAGCATCGCCTATGATATTTTTTCCGCGAAGCTCAAGGAATTGAGCAAGGGCACCATGCTGGTCGATCAGTTTCCCGGTGCGCAACTAGGGCAAGAGTCGCAAATCCTGCAACTGGTGAGGTCGGGCGATATCGACTTCGCGATTGTTTCCTCCGCCAACACCTCGACGATCTCCCCGCAGGCCGGCGTGATGTCGCTGCATTTCCTGTTCCGCTCCGACGAGCACAACATCAAGGCGCTGGGCGACCCCAAGGTCTTCGAGGCGATCCGCGACATGATCGACGACACCGTGCAGGGCATTCACGCGATCGCGCTCGGCACCCAGGGTTTTCGGCACATGTACGGCAAGAAGGAAGTGCACAAGGTTGACGATCTCAAGGGCTACAAGGTTCGCGTGCAGGCTACGGCGACCGAGGACGCGATGTTCGCCGCCTACGGCGCGCAGACCGTGCACATGCCGTTCGGCAGCGTCTACACCTCGCTGCAGACCGGCGTGATGGATTTCGGCGAGAACGCGGTCAACGTCTACCTCATCAACAAGCACTACGAAGTCGCTCCCGTGCTGTCGATGACCGAGCATGAAGCGAACAACGCCATCGTGTGGATCAGCGACAAGCTGTGGCAGAGCCTCAATGCTGAGCAGAAGCAGTGGGTCACGACCGCTGCCAGGGATGTCAGCGCGCAGGAACCCAAACGTGCGTTCGAGCTCGAGCGTTCGGCGGCGACCAAGCTTGAGAAAATGGGCGTCAAGATCGTCGCCGATGTCGACAAGGCCGGTTTTCAGAAGATCGCCAATCCCTATCTCGACAAGCTCGCCAAGGAGCTCGGCCCGCACGCGGACAAGATCAAGACCCTGATCCGGGCGATCAACTGAGCCGTGCTGTATCCGTACGTCGTCCCGGCGAACGCCGGGGCCCATACGCCGCGGCCCTTCGTTCATGCGGCGTGGCAGATGCCTTCTACTAGCAGTGACGCCGGAGATCATGGTCCCGGCGTTCGCCGGGACGACGAGATATTTTGATCCTGGACGACGGAGAACTCGACGATGGCCATCGCCGATAAACTGGTGTTGCAGCGGCAGCATCACCTGAAATGGCGGTCGTTCGACCGGCTCGAACTGATCCTGATGATCATCTGCGGCGTGTTGTGTTTCGGTTTCTCGTTGTCGGTGACCGCCGATATCGTTACCCGCACCATCGGGCATCCCTGGCTGTGGCTGCAGGAAGTGACATCCACGCTGTTCATCTACGCGATCTTCATCGGCGCCGCGGTGGCCACCCGCCGTAACGATCATCTGTATCTGACGGCGATCTCCGAGGCGATGCACGGCACGCCGCGCCTGATCGTCGAGATCATGATCCGCATCGTGGTCCTCGGCGTGGCTTTCTGCCTGATCTGGTTCGGCTATATCAACTACCTCCGGGGTTTCGGCAGTTTCCGGCTGCCGTCGGGCACGCCCATCGCCTCGCTCTACGCCGCGATACCCCTGGCCGGGGTGCTGATCGCGCTGTTTGCGGTCGAGCAGCTGGTCAACGGCATCCGCAACGGATTCGATCATCCCGAGCCGCCGGAACAAGATCGCGATATTCCAGCTGTTGACACCACCGTGCCGACGAGGGTGGGACTGTGAGCGCACCGGTCATCCTCGGACTGATGACGTTCTGCTTCCTGTTCTTCGGCTATCTCGGCGTACCCGTGCCGTTTTCGCTGTTGGCGGGCGTGTTCGTCGGCGCGATGCTGACCGACGTCTCGCTCGCTGCGATCATCCAGAAGGTATTCGACGGCGTCGATTCCGAAGCGCTGCTGGCAATTCCGTTCTTCCTGCTGGTCGGCGAACTCATGAGTTCGGCCAATGTCGTGGTGCGGATCGCCAATTTGTCGCTGTCGCTGGTGGGGCACATCAGGGGCGGGCTGTCGCAGGTCGTCGTCGTCTTCAGCATGTTCTTCTCGGAGATGTCGGGATCGACCACCGCCGATGTCGCGGTCATGAGCCGCGCGCTGGGCGGTCCGATGAAGCGGGAGGGCTACAGCCCCGCCTTCATCGCGGCGATCATCGCGTCGGCGTCCACCATCGCAGCGCTGGTGCCGCCGAGCATCACCGCCGTGGTCTATGGCGCGGTCGGCAACGTCTCGATCGCCGGTTTGTTCATGGCCGGCGTGGTGCCCGGGTTGATGATCGGCTTCGGGCTGATGATCTATTGTTATTTCTTCGGGCCTTCCGGCATGCGCAAGCCGCGCGCGCCGCTTCGCCAGGTGGTTTTCGCCGCCGGCGACGCCGCGCTGCCGCTGATGATCCCGGTGATCCTGCTCGGCGGCATCCTCACCGGCTGGTTCACGCCGACCGAAGCCGGCGTCGTCGCGGTGATCTGGATCATCG